>JAEEGL012355547.1_pt1 | contig 30388 bp, 27 predicted proteins | sample 9134231 | NCBI WGS metagenome assembly JAEEGL01 (sample SAMN16246548, study PRJNA631951) | gut metagenome | biome: gut microbiome; feature: rumen; material: fiber-attached | host: Bos | place: Iran: Karaj | collected 2018-10 | reverse complement strand
GGAAGTTGACCGTATGCTCACTCGCGTAGATATAGATCACGTTATAGAACATAACTGAGAATACCATCGCAAATGCAGAGAAGATAACGAGGATGAGCATTACGTGATGTGCCACATCGTAGAACGGCGGATAATCGAAGAACCTGATGTACATTATTGCAAATGTAGCAAAGTTCAGAACGAGCATAAGCACTACGCTCCATCTTCTCTTACCCTTGAACAGGATGCTTCCGAAATAGATGATTATCGGAATGATCGAGAACAGGAAGCAGTACGTTCCGCATCGCAGTCCCACAAAATACGTTGAGATCACCGAATAAAGAGTAACCTCTAAGATTATGCTGACATATACCGGCATGAAGTAACCGAGTCTGCAGAGGATATAACAGAAGGTATAGACTACAACGCTTAAGACGTTGAACATTACAAGAGGGGTAATGCCGGAGAACCAGAAGATGGCGAGGAGCCCCGCATGGACAAATCCCATCGCACCTACCGTGATCGCAGGTGCATTATCTACACAAAACCGAAGCAGTCTGGCAAGAGCAGACTTTTCTTCAGTTGCAGGATTCTGATTTGCCGCAGTATCCATTTAGTAACCGTTCCTCGTACTTAAGCCCATTCGTCCCTTTTTACATTATTAAACATCTACATTTTGACACGCAAAAATGAATATTCCAATAATAAAAGTATGAATGATTTATAAATACTGAAGGAAACCGTTTCAGTTTCCGGTCTGCTTATAACCTGCATTTATAACAGTTCATGTGGAAACCGTAGTCCCCGGAGCTGCTTTGTAAGACAGCGAAAACTACCTCACAGGCGGCTGCATGGGATTAGATACCGGCGGCATGTATGCTGCATGCGGATTAACCGGCTGCTGGTACCGGGGCTGGGGCACAGGCTGGGGCGCAGGCTGTGAAGCAGATCTCGGCAGTCCGCAGTGACCGCAGAAATTATATGCAGATGCCGTTCCGCATCTGGGGCAGTACCAAGTGTCGCTGATGGGGCGCTGTCTGCCGCACTTCGGGCAGAAGTTGAGCGTGTTGACCGAGAAGCATGTGCATGTCCATGTGCCGAGAATAGCGGGCCTGTATACTGTCTGGACCTGTTCAGGCAGGGTGACGATGCAGTAATCGTTTCTCGATGCCTTGATGACCATGACGATCGATACAATGAACAGAGCCGTTACGAATGCGAGCCAGAGAATGAGGCTGATGCCCGACAAAACAACTTCGCCGGTCGAACCGCCTGCCAGGATAGCATCGTAGATACCGTGAGCGATTATCGGAACGAAGATCGACAGGAGCATGAATGTGGCGCACTTGCCGTTCTTCTTTGTGACCGAAGCATATTTAGCCTTGCTGAAGAAATAGCCCATGAATACCGCATAGCATGCGTGACCGGGAACAGCCGTGAACATACGCATGACTGCGACCAGCATTCCGTTCTGGAATACATATCCGATATTCTCCAGTGCCGCGAATCCCAGTGAAACAAACACAGCATAGACGATGGCATCATAGCTGTAATTGAAGTTCTTGTTCTTCCATGTGATGAGCCTTAACACGAGGAATTTTCCCAATTCCTCTGCCGGCGCGACAACGAAGATCGCCATGAGGACCTCCGCCAGGATAACCTCTTCGCCGACCATTCCGGCGATAATAAGTTCGCCTATGAGCTCACCGATTATTGCTGTTATAACCGTACCCATTCCCGCGAAGAACAGGATAACGAGAAGTCCGAACGGTTCCTTCTCTTTCTTGTCATTGAAGTAGATGAATAATAAGAGTCCGATTACCGGAATAAGCGCTAATGCAAATAACATGGCCCCCTCCTTCCAAGCGAATATTACCATAAGGAAGGAGGTCTTTCCAATTTGAAGGTTTTCGGGATGAAGGCGGGCGGGAGCCTTATCTCGAATATTTCTCGCTGTACAAAGTCTTCAGTCTCTTCTCGAGAGAAGCTGCGACATCCTTAACATCCTTCTGGCCTGAGTACGCTTCTGACAGCTCCTCGGAGACCAGGGCTCTAATGGACGGGTCGGATGCGGAAACGACTTCGACCTTTTCCATGTTGGCGATATACGCTGCCTTCATTTCATCCGTGAGGAAATAGTAATTGTATCTCGCAGCGTCTGATTCGGAAGTAAATCCTGCCACCTTGTATTCGTATTTGAAGATCTCACCGTATCTGTCGATCACGGCAGGGAGCGCATTTCTGTTGATCGGATTGTCGCTGCACTTCTCCTGTATGTCTTTGGAGATCAGTGTCCTGATGAAACTGATGCAGCCTTCCTTAAGATCCGACACGGCGCTGACAGCAACGGAATTCGTGATGACAGCCGCAGGACCTCTTCCGTCTGATGTCGGAAGACCGAGCATTACGGGATCGTCATATCTTCCGAGCAGATGGCAGCATTCCTCCGGACCGGTCGCGTCAAACATATATCCTGAAACCGCTGTAAATTCGCCTGATATGAACTGCTCTTCGGTTATCGTCGGATTCTCGGAAACGTTTTCCTTGAAGTATTCGCACATGGACTCGAACTCACTGTTGGCAATGTTGACTTCACCGTTTTTGAACCAAGTGTCGTTCATCATGGAAAAGCACATGAAAAAATACTCCTCTCTGGGGAAGTACTGCGATATGGCATCCTTGCCGTTGCCTACTGTCGATACGAACTCAACATACTCATCGTATGTAAAGCCTCTGGCACCGTCCTTAACGTTGGATGCATCAGTCCAGAGACCCTCTGCCGCGTATGCCAGAGGCATGTAGAAGAGCTTGCCTTCACGTGACGCGCTGTCCAGAATCTTCGTGTAATAGTCACCGGTATCCAGCTGCAGTTCCTTCTTCAGATCGACAAAATAGTCTTCGCTCTGGAACCACCACAAAGTATCGACGCCGAAATAGATATCTGCAGCATCAGATGAGATTATCTCTTCCCTGAATCCCTTCTCGTACTTCTCAGCGAATTCCTCGTCGGAGATGATGTACTGTGACACGCTCGCATATCTTACGAAATATTCCTTGCTCTCATTATTGAATTTGCGGATGGCCTCGCCTGTCATCGTATCGATGCAGTTGCCGTATGATCTCGCCCTGATGACGGTCTTGCCCGCATGGGGATTGGTTGCTTCCTTTTTGAGGTACATTATCTGTGGCGTATCGGTGCCGTACTGCATCAGATTCAGATTAAGAACGATGGTATCATCCGTTACTGCGAGGAGGTCGGAGATCATGAATCTGTAAACGTTGCAGTCGGTATCGGAATACATGACATAAGGCTCGTCATTAACGTAGATGCCGTCCGCCTTTTTCTCATAGTTTCTTCCGTCGGAACCTATGACTTCATTACGCATTACCGAATGAGTATATGTCATGCCTTCGGACTTCAATTCATTTTTCGCGGGGTCATAGAAGAACAGTGATGAGTAGTTCATCAGCTGGAATCCGCCGTCTTTGGATGCGACGCTGTGGAGCACGGGATACTCGATGAACATCTTGTCGCAGAATATGAGAGCCTCATCCTTGAAGACGTAGAGATAGTTCTCACCCTTCTTTGTTCCCACCGCGAAAACATATCCTTCGCACGACATGCAGTTCGCGAACTGCACGGTCTCACCTCCGACATCGATCTCACGGTTGTTCTCGATGGCGTATGTGGAACTGTTGATGTCAGCCTTGTAGAGCTTACCCATCGACTGGTAATACACGGCCATGCCGTCACCGTCTTTTACCACTCCCACCTTCCTGCTCATCGGAAGTTCTTCGGTGATCTCGAACTCTTTGAGAAGATTTCCGTCCGGATCGAAGATGCAGATGGGATCGTGCGCCTCATCGGAATACATGTCATCGTAAGCGTTATAGGTTGCGACGACCAGGCCGTCGATCACCACGGGTGTAAAGAACGTAAAGTGCTTATAGTTAAGTGCATTGCAGTTAGCGGCGATATCGATCTCGTTGCAGGAGTACCATTTGTCGGTCTCCTTTATGACTTCATGTTCTCTCTTGATATTCGCACTGCAGCCTGCAAACGGAATAATGCATCCTGCCAAAAACAGAGACGCGCAAACGCCCGAAACAAATCTTTTCATATTACCTAATCCCCCATAAAGTGCTTCGCACAATAAAACAGCATTGGAATTATAGCACGTTTCAGCATTGACTTTGCGACACCCGGGACAGCATGCAAAATAAATAAACGTAATATATTCGTTATTGTTTTACCTGATACTTAACCTATATAATGATTGACGGATAATAGATCAGTGGCGGCAAAGGCCGCGAGACGGGGCGTTATGGGGAAGAAAAAACAGCTCGAGAAAAGTTACGCAAAGTGGGGATATATATTCTCGATTCCCTTCATCATTGCATTTCTGATATTTCATTTCTGGCCGCTGGCAAGTACCGTTTACTATGCCTTCTGCTATTTGAAACATGCCGGGAATACCGATCCGCAGTTCCTGCCTTCGATCGGCAAGCCTCTGTTCAAGAACTTTACCGAGATCTTAGGTTCAACTTCATTTAAGGACGCATTCAAGAATACGGTATTCTTCTTCGTAGCATCTTTTATTCCTGAATGGATCCTGGCCTTCTGGCTCGCGGCAACGATCACTGACCGCAGATTAAGGATCAAGGGAAGAGCGATCTATAAGACAGCATTCTTCTTCCCGAAGCTCGTTGAGGGAACGACGGTTTCTGTCGGAGGTCATCTGTTATCAAGCATTGCCACATTCGTCGGACTTACTGCAGCAGCTTTTGCAATGGACGGATTCGGCATCATGCCGGAAGACCTTGAGTTCTTCATGTCGGTAAAATTCTTCATCATCGCACTGACGGTGTTCATGCATTTCGGTATCACTTTCATCTACGTCATTGCAGGCATCACGGGCATACCGGTTGAGGTTTTCGAGGCGGCAGAGATCGATGGTGCGAACAGAGTCCAGACATTCTTCCGCGTGACACTCCCCTGCATGAAGCCGATGCTGTTCTTCATCACGGTTGTTACCGTTGTCGACGGTCTCGGCATGAACGAGATCCCTTCTTACTTTGGTGCGTTCGATACGTTCAGAAGAAACCTGACACTCATGATGTACCTGCAGAATCAGGCATTCCTGGGTTCCTATGCATATGACAGAGCATCTGCTGCAAGCCTCATACTCCTTTTAATGTTCATAGCGATCGCAGCAGTTGTCTACTTTATCCTTCTCTATGACAGGGACGAAGCAAAACTCAGGAAGGCCCGCAGAGAAGAGCGCAGAGCCATGAAGAAAGGAGCGTGAGTTGAGGCATGAGCGAGAATACACTTACCAATACAGAACTTAAGAAAAAAGATCTGCGACTCAAGATCATCGTATATGCCGTATCGATCCTGCTGACGCTTATGATCCTGTGGCCCATCATAATGATGCTCTATGACCAGCTCACTGTAGGAACAGTAGTTGCGGGGCCTTACGGCACCTATGTAGAACAGGAGCCGACAAGATATTTCCTGACACAGCACCCGTTCCGTGACTTTGCAAAGAACTGGACGAGATTTACAAGAGAACACGAAGGCATGTTCGTCGGATTAAAAAACTCACTGATAGTAACCATTCCGAGCACTTTCTTCACGGTATATTTCTCGGCCCTCACAGCGTACGCTATCACGGCTTACGAGTGGAAACTGAAGGTTGTCTTTGATAAGTTCATCATTATCGTCATGATGATCCCGAACACGGTTGCCACAGTAGGTTTCTACCAGATGGTCTATAAGATCGGCATGGTAAACAAGCTCTCTATGCTGATCCTGCCGACGATCGCAGCTCCGATGACAGTATTCTTCATGAGAATGTACCTCCAGGCCACCTTCTCAAAAGAGATCGTCGAATCGGCAAGACTCGACGGTGCAAGGGAATTCAGGATATTCAACCAGATCATCATCCCGATGCTGAAGCCCGCCATTGCCACACAGGCGATATTCGCTTTTGTTACGAACTGGACTAACAGTTTCGTACCGAGCATCATCCTGATCGATCAGAAGGTCAAGACACTTCCCCTCATCGGCGGCGGTACGATCTGGTTCTCTTATGCATCATTCGTTCCTCCGATCATCGTATATGCATTCTTCTCAAAGCATATCGTTGAAGGCGTCGCACTGGGAAGCGTTAAGACTTAAGGTTATCTCTTCTCGAAGAGGATAAATCCGCAGTCATAAGGATGGTCGAAGATAAGAACATCCTTGCCTTCAACTCTCTCCTTCAGGATCTTGCCGACGATCAGTACGTCTCCTGCCCCTCCGAAAACATGACAGATCGAAAAGAGCATGAGGAAAGGATTGCCGATAAGAATGGCAACAACTCCGCTGATGATCCCGAGTATCGTCATAGGCATCAGCGCACCGGTAATATAGATTCCTTTCCTGATGGGACTTAAGCATGTGCAGTAAGGTGTAAGCGTTTTCTTGATAAAGCCGAACTGTACGTCCTTCCATCCTCTCTCGGCACCCATCGCCCAGAATATACCGTGTATAAGTTCGTGTACGGCAAACCCCGCAACCGCAGCCAGAAAAGCCAGCAGCCCGTAGAGAGGTGCGAGTTTTCCGAACTGCTCGATGGCAGCCTTCGGCATGAAATTAAATCCGTTAACAACACAATAGATAATGCATAAGACCGTGATCGGGATCAGCATCACAAGATTGCCGATGGTATTTGCAGTAACGAGCGATACGAGACGGTCTCTTCTGGAATATCCCTTTGCGGTTAGTTCTTCCGTCTTCTTAACGAGATTATAGTAACGCTTCGTCTCGGCCTCAGTGAGCAGACGCTCGCCGTCCTGTGCCTTTACTTTTATCTGCTTAACCTCTTCTTCCACGGTAACCCCTCCTGATCAATGAGTTTCACTCGAACGGCTAATTATATCACCGATGTTCAAACGCTATGTAATGAGGGCGTGAATGAACAGTTCCCGGGAGCGAAAAGTGATATGAACCTATTTCAGAATCTGTCTAAGTATTCAACCACATCCGACTGTTTTTCCGCGTGATCGAATTCATCGAAAATATCGCACGGGATATGAGGCTCATATGCCCTGTCGTGGAACCATGTGCACTGCAGAGGATTCATGCCCGCCTCTCTTGCTGCGAACAATTCGCGCGAACCGCCGTCACCGACATAGAGGCATTCTGATGCATCTACTCCAAGGATCTCCGTCATCTTCTTATAGAGCGCGAGATCAGGCTTACAGATTCCCTGCTCATACGAGATGAGCGCCGCGTCAAAATACGGCATCAGTCTGCTGCTCCTGATTATCTCCCTCTCGTCCGAGAACGTGTTCGTGATGAGGCCGATCTTAATGCCTCTCCTCTTCAGTTCATCGAGTAGTTCAAAGGTCTCATCAGGAATGGCCGAGAACGTGTCCATGAGGCCTTCCCTGCGCTTTGCGGCTGCGAGCTTCACCTTCTCTTCGGAATAGAGTCCGATGCGCTTTAAGGCTATCTCCACGCCTTCTTCGATGGTGTACTTTCCGGTGGATCTGTCTTTCTCGATCGAATTCCATTCTTTGCGGAACACAACAGGATCTGCACCGCAGTCTGCTGCTATGTCCTCACCGAAATATGTCCGTCCCTCAAAAAGCGTTACCAGGGTCTCGAACATATCAAACACGACGGCTTTTATCATATTAAGTTATCCCCACGATTTGATTGCCGGAAGAGCCGCTTCTGCGATCTCAGGTCTGACATTACCATCGTACCACAGCTCGGAGTTCTCAAGAATTACAAGTTCGCTGTTCGGCATGACATTATTGCCCTTCAGAGATTCTCTTAATAATCCGCTCTTGAATCCAACAAAGACGGCCGGAATATTACACTCCGCAAGCATGTCATAGATTCTTCCGACATATTTCGGATCGTCAGAGAATTCGACGTACTGGCCCTCATCGAGGAAAGGTACAACGAGGATCATTCCCCTGAATTCCGACTGTCTTTGGCTTCCGACAAATGCCGCAAAGAGTCCGCCGTATTCATGACCCCACAGATAGAGGTTTTCGATGTCGACATCAGGCAGATACCTTAATTCATCAATCACAGCGTATATGTCCAGGATCTGCTCGAAATACAAATCCCCTACATGATTATTCACAGAACCCGTGTATGTCCTCGCCAGTATCTCATCGTCGTAATTGTTGCCGATTATGAGCGCCGCATATCCGTTATCGCGAAAACATGCAGCCGCTGCTCTGTAGTGAGAGATCTCGGTATGATTATTGCCTCTCATCACGACCGTCTTATAAGGACCATCTCCTTCGGGCAGGTACAGCTTTGACTTTATCGCATTGCCGTCCCTGTAGAACGTTATGTCCTTCTCTTTTGCCGACACCTCTTCAACAACAGGCTCGCTGACCGTGTAATCGAACGGCGCTTCGTGCATTATCTGTGCCGTAACAGTGTTACTGTCGCTTAACAGCAAGGCTTCCACTGTTTCCGCATCATTGACCGCATCACTCTCCGCAGCAACCGGTTCGAGCACTGAAAAGCCCGATATCATTATCAATGCGGCAAGGCTCATGGCCAGAACCTTGTAACTCTTCTTCGCAGGATGCCTGAGATTTACGATCCTGTTCTTCATTACGCCATAGCCGCTCCTCATTCCGGAAGACAGCACGAAGCTGCCTGCTAATCCCTGTTTCCGCTGCATCATAAGGAGCAAAGTCTCTGCGTAATCTGCCGAATGTTCATCTCCGAATACGCTGATGACTTCCTCATCACACGCCAGTTCGCAGTCGCGTCCTGAGAGGATGAATGCTGCCCAGATAAGCGGGTTATACCAGTTAAGGACAAGCACCAGATGTCTTACGATTACCCATATAAAATCGCCGTGCCTGTAGTGGCATGCCTCGTGGCAAATGGCGTATTTGCTGATCTTTCCGGAATCGTTATCGACATAGATGCCGTTAAACAGAAGGAACGGAACGCCCCTGTGGCTGATGCCGTAGATCTTAAGTCCGCTAACCGGATCAATGCCGATGTAATTTCTTCTGCGTCTGCAATAGAGAATAAATCCTGCATTATAGAGGCCCAACAATACCAGCATTGCAGAAGCAACCGAGATATATGTGATATTAAGTATCTCAGGGATGTTTACCTGCGGCCTGATCTCTGTTTTTGATGCCGCAGCATGGGTTTCCACTATGGCAGAAGACGCTTCATAGGAAATGTCCGCAGATGTGTTTTCGAGAGCGGGCTCCTGAAGAACGTCTTCGGAATCGATAATGTCAGACTGAATTTCAGTCTCGGGCTCGTAATATGAAACTGTCTTGACCGCCTGCGGAATGATGTTGCTGAATTCTTCTGCAACCGTGACGTTGATCTTCAGGAACGGCGCCACGATCATGTATACCGGGATCAGGAGCCAGAGGGCATAGCGGTGCCTGTTCAGCATCCTGCCTTTTGCAAGACGCCTTACGATCAAGAGCACTATCGTGATCAGCGAGACACCGGTTATGTAGCGGAGCATCTTACCCTTCCCTGATTATCTTCTTTAATTCTTCCAACTGTTCATCTGTAAGCTTCTCCGAACCGATGAGGTTGGAGATCATGAGACCAACGTTGCCGTTATATACTTTGTCGAGGAATGAAGCCGTCTCTTCGAGTTCAGCCTCTGTCCTGCCTATCGCAGGTGTAAATCTCTTCGCCCTGTCTTCCTGGACGTAAGTTATCGCGCCCTTTTCGGTCATGCGCTTGAGCAATGTGATGATGGTGTTCTTAGTCCACCCTGTAACGGGACGGAGCTCTCTGGTGAGCTCTGTTATAGTCATGGATCCGTTCTTCCAAAGGCAATCAGCGATCTTCCATTCGGAATCTGATAAACGCATTAAAAGTCTACCTCCAAAATATACATATACAGCGTGAATATAGCATGTCAGGTAGACACGTGTCAACTTGGTTGGAAACTTAAGATACTACAGACTTCTTGGCCGTCTTGTCCTTATACATCTCTTCGTCCGCGCGCTTGAGCACATCCAAAACGGAATTGTCTTTCCCGCTGCCGTAAACAGCCAGGCCGCAGGCGATGGAAACATAGTCATCCGGCAGCGGAAGGGTTTTCGAATAGGGACTTAAGCGGGAATTCAACTGCGCGACTAATTCATCGCAGTTATCGTAATCCTCACCCGTCAGAACAGCTATGAACTCATCGCCGCCCATTCTGTACACGGGGCTGTGTTTGAACACGTCACAGATAAGATGGCACGTTCTCAACAGATATTCGTCACCGGCCTCGTGGCCCTGTGAATCGTTGATGAGCTTCAGGCTGTTAACGTCGAACATCGCCAGAGCGAACTTAAATTCAGGATCGGAATTGATCTGGAACTGGAGATAATTTGTCTTGTCTTCAAATGCCACACGGTTGTTTACATTGGTAAGAGCATCGCGCCTCATCAGGTCGAACAGACGCTTATTTATCTCATCGAGCGTAAGCGCATGGCGGAACTTATCGAGAGCGACTCCCAGACGGTTCTGATATGAATGCAGGTAATGATCATAGAGTTTATCAATGGCATCCTTAAAGACCAGATATCCGTATGCATACTCTGACTCGTGCAGAGGCAGGAAGATATACATGTGGTTCTCACCGCCGCACTTATATCCCGGGATGAGGTCTTTGGTCTCAAACATCTCCCCTTCAAAACGGATGCCGTCATCAGTCGAATATATGACCTCCATCTTCCTGCTGTAGCAGTCGGTATTGAGCGTGATATTTGTGTCATGGATCGACAGGCTGAAATTCGGTTCCATGAGGAAGTGGAAAGATTCGCCTTCAAACGCATGGTTCTCCTCTATCAGGCTGCTGTATTTCTTCTTGAGTTCATCGTATGTGGAACTCGACAGTATAACGGAATCGATTATGTCTAATTTACGGTTCGCATAGGTCTTCCGGGCGCGTCCGGAGAAAGTCTCGCGGCACTTGCGCCTTCTTAAATTGTCACTGTTCCTGAACTCATGGCATCCACAGCTCTCACCCGGCACGAACCTACAGGGGATCACCTCACTGGAACCGGGCTTTGCGCCCTCCATCAGCTCTTTCCAGAGCGTAACTGCTGCAGCGCCCATCTCTTCGAAACACTGGTCTACCGATGCAACAGAAGGATCGAAGATCTGGCTCAGTTCCAGGAAATCGAATCCCGTTACGATGACATCTTCCGGAACATTAATTCCGTGCCTGTTAAGTGATACTATACACTCCATCGCAAGGCCGTCATTGGCACAGATGAATGCATCGGGGAGCTCTTCGTGATTGTCGAAGATCTCATCGATGCGTCTTGTGACAGCAGCATTCTCCCATTTGGTATAAAAGACTTCCATGAGATCATCTTCGCAGTTATTCTCTTTCAGATAATCGCGTACGGCATTCAGTCTTAACTGGGAATCGTAAGAGTCCTCAGCGCCCGCAAAGAAAGTGATCTTCTTTGTGCCGTGATGTTTTCGGAGGTGGTCACACAGATCCTTTGTAGCCTGATAGTTATCCGAGCCGACATAGCTCACGCCTTCCCTCTTTGCACCCTGCATGATGAGGGGGATCCCGGCCTCTTTGGTCCGCTCGACGATCATGTCGACCCTGTCAGTAAAATCAATGCCGCTCGCGAAAATGACCGCGCCGTCAAACGCACGAAGGTCCGGCAGATTATAGATATTCATCTCTCCCTGCTTTATGGCAGGAGTATCAACATGAGTCGGATAGCAGAGGAACAGGAAGATGTCAGCGTTAACGTCTTTCAGCGCCTTTGTCATGCCCTCAAGAAACTGGCTGAGTATCTCAACACTCCAGCCCGTAGTAAATACCGCTATCTTTTTCTTTCCACCCGGCATAGTTCTTGTCCGTTCCTCGATCAGGATTGCGCTTATTTTCCAATACTCTTCAATTATAGCATGCCCGAAAACGACTTCCCTGAAGTTAACCCTTTGTTATTTATTTTGTTACATTCTCGGATATAATGTATATGTATCTGCTTAGAACAGGTTTTCGGGCAGGACAGCCAAAATATCCCGCACGGAAGGAGTTTACTATATGAGCATAGTTGAGAAGACCTACAAAAACGGTGAGATTATTATCAAAGAGGGCGACTCCGGCAACAGCTTCTTCCGCTTACTTGAGGGAAAGGCATATGTCTTTTCCGATTATGAGAAAAAAGACCAGCTCCAGCTGACTGTCCTTGAAGAAGGCGAATACTTCGGCGAGATGTCCATTCTCGAAGATTACCCCAGGAGCGCTACCATCATCGCAAAGGGCGGCGCAAAGGTCCTCGAGATCCTCTCTGATAACATGGGTGATTATTTCGAAGACCATCCCGATCAGTTATTCGAACTCATGAAGCACCTGGGCAACAGAGTCCAGTCCATGGAGAATGACTATAACGACGCAAAGGCTCTGCTCGCAAAGCTCCGCGAGGCAGATGACAAGAGCAGCAAGTCACTCTTTGCAAAGATCAAGAAGCACATCAACATGTATCAGTCCAATAAGGACAAGATCATCGAGCCCAGTGCCGACGCGATCCGTGAGACACTTGCTTCCGCTGCTGATGATGCTTTCGGGCAGATCGAGACATATCCTGCAGGAACAGTCATCTACAACGAAGGCGACGACGGTGAGTGCATGTACATCCTGCACGTCGGTAAGGTCAGCCTCTACAAGGACTACGACGGCAACCGCACGAAGCTGAATGAATACACAGATAACTCATTCTTCGGCGAGATGGAGATGCTCACAGGCAACCCCAGAAAGGCTACTGCAGTTTCAGAAGACGACGAGACATATGTCGAGATCATCCGTCCTGAAGACTTCGAAGGCATCTTCCGCTCCTGCCCTGTTAAGATCATAGTCATCCTGCGTCATCTGTCCTACAGACTGAGAAAGCTCAACAACGACTTCCTCAACATCTGCAAGGAGATCACAGAGCAGTACGGGGATAAGTAATTTATTTGAGTTAGTATTTTTTAGTGAGGGCTGTCCTGCGTGGCGGCCCTTATTGTTTGGGACGGGGTTTGTTTTCGAGGAGGGCGGATCAGGTCGATTACCAATTACCCTACCGTTCTGTCCGCTTAGCGGTAGGAAAATTAACAAAATAGCGGATAATTACCGTTTTTACTACCGGTTTGCGGCCACAGCGGTAGTAATTTGGTAGAGGTATTTCACTTGTACCGATTTTGTACCGATTTGGGCTCTTTGCGGTACAAAAAAAGCACGTATGCCGGTTTGTGCCATTTTTTGTACCGGTTCGGGGTTAAACTGGCACAAATTTGGTACAGCCACTGCCGGCGACTGTTGTCGAGAGATAACCAGGGAGAGCTCATTGTTCATTTCAATGCCGATTTTCGCAAAATCGACAGCAAAAAGTGCAATGAAACCGTTCATTGTTCATTTCGCTGCCGATTTGTCCGCTTAGCGACACTGAAACGACAACGGCATTTGGAGCGTACTTCAAACGCCAATCTTTCAGCAGTTGACATCGGGATCGTGATCCCACCAATCCCTCTTCTGCCCAAGCAAATACTTAATGTCGGAATCACCGAACAGCCTGAAATGATTAAGGTCAACGCCGACATTAAAGCCATACGGACGGTAAATCCCCAGTCCTCTGTGCACATGTCCGAACAGCGTCAGGCAGTCATCTGCGTGATCGACAGGCCTGTGCGTAAGAAAGAACCTCTGACCGTCTATCGTAACGTGATCGTTCTTCCTGACATCGTCGAATTTAAATGAAGGTTCATTAAGACAGAACTCACGGAACTTATCGAAATCACCGTCAAAGAAATTGTCGATCACACGTTCTTCGTTGTTTCCGGTGATGAGGATAATGTGCGCGCGTATCTTAGACGATACGGCCAGTCCGCTCATGTAATCAGTTTCCTTTATCTCCTTGTTGAAGCAGTAATTGCAGAAATCACCGAGGACATAGATCGTATCATCTTCCGATGCCTGTTCATTCCAGATCCTCACCTGGTCTTCAGTGTATTCAGTGATGTTTTTATACGGGCGGCTGTCACGTACCAGGATCGCCTTGGAATCGGTCCCGAAATGCGTATCAGCCGTATACCAGTTAGCCATATTTCTTCCCCTTAGATCCTTGTTTTATTTTCTTCGACGATCATTTCCATGACCCTTCTCTCCCTCTCGATCATGGCATCGTACATCTCATTCGTTTGCGGAAATTCGCGATTTATCTTTATCGCCTCTTCGATAGGCATGAACATGGGAACGAAGTCTTCACGGATCTCATCAGCCGTGAATTCCACATTCTCCCGGAGCTCTTCAACGTCGCAGAAATAGTAATAGTTATCCTGCACGAACATCGCTTCGCGTTCGCCCTTCTGTATCCTGTGGACATAGCCGAATTCTTTTATGGAATCAGGCTTAACGGTAAGTCCCGTTTCCTCTTTCACTTCTCTTATCAGGGCCCTTACAGGGTCTTCTCCTTTCTCGATGCCGCCGCCAGGGAACTTGCAGTATTTGCGCGCCCTACTGTAGATGACTGAGAGTTTGCCGTCACGGAAGATTATTCCTCTTGCCGACGGACGAATGAACTTATCGCCATTGGGATCATAGTCTTTCCTGTCTATCTCAAATAGAAGTCTCATGTCTCTGCGGCATCTCCCTGCGCGTCTTCGTCATAGGACATTGCCTTCGTGTTGACTCCTCCGGTCGACATATCCACAGCGCTGTAATATACGATCTGGTCGCCATCGAAAACATCGATCGTCCAGTCATAATTCAGACCGTCAGCCTTGATCTGATTTGCGGTCTTATCGAATTCATCAATATCCGGCACGTCACCGTCATAGACGATCTTAATGCTTAAATGCGTGCCTTCCATGTCCTTCATGTAGGTGTTGAAATCAGCCATTCCGGTCTCACGCATCCACAAATAATCAGCATATGAGATCTCAAATTCATGACCCGGAAAATAGTCATCCAGGGCATCCTTGAAATACACGTCTATCGAACCTCTGTAGTAATGGAAAAGATAATTGTCTCTCGGAGTTTTGGCACTCGTATCAACAAAGATCTCAACTCCTTCCAAGTTTGACGAACTCACATAAAACGAATCAGATGCCATGGCGATCTCATTATCGTCCTGCTTCAGATAATGTTCAAAGGAGAACATCCCGCCGTATTCTTCCTTCATGAGACTGATAGCGTCATTCTTGTGCTTCTCATACCGCTGATAATCAGAGCACCCCGCCATAAGTCCGGCGGTAAGTGCAGCAGCAAGGATCACGGATATCGTTTTTTTCATAAGATCACACGTCCTTTTCAGAAGATGCTTTGCCCTTCGATAACTTGTAGAGTTCCTCGCCTGCGAGTCTTGTTTTCGCGACGATATCGCCCTCCTTTGGGAAGCAGTAGTACAGGCAGTCGTTGGTGCCGATCGAGACGATGTCGCCGATCTCGTACCAGAAATAATCGGAGTTGACGCTGTAGGATGCGTTCGGTGACTGCTCGTAGTGGAGCTTGCCGTCGCAGCCGTCCAGGACAAATCCGTTGTTGTCGTGATGGAGCCTTCCGGTGCCTACCATGTAGAGCGCCTTGGCATCTTTTAGGATAGCGATGTCACACGGAACGTCGAGGACGTATGTGCCGTTCGCGATCTCTTCTTTTATCTGCTCGCGCTCCCAGGCGAACCAGTCAGGAACGTGAGTGAACTTCGGTTCGACATTGATGCCTTTGAGTCTTCCGAGAGTATCGAGCTCGTAGGTTGCGCCGCACTCGAGGCACTTCAGGGTTATGCCCTTGCCTTCTGTCCTGCCTTCGGTCATGCAGTGCGGGCATTTATACAAAATCCTGTTGAGGCCGTCTGCCCTGAAGGGTTCATCGATCTCGACATGGTTGTCCTGCTGCCACTTGAAATAGTCCAGAGAGAACTCCCTGTCGAGCACCTCGTCTATCTGTCTGACCTTCGTCTCCGCGAGTTCTTCAGGCGTGAACAGGCACTTCATGCGGCATGTTACCGTGACTTCTCTCTTCTGAAGATTGTTGTAGAGAGGGTCTCTCGTGAATGCGCCGTAAGTGGTGATCATGACGACAGGGTGCTTCAGTTTCTTGAGAAGGATTCCCAGGCGGCGCGGGATCTTCGTGCCCGTTCCGTCCAGCGAATAACCTGCTTCGGGATACATGAGAACGCTGGCCTTGTTGGTGCTCAGCGCATAATCCATATCAGAGATGAGAGTCATGTCGGAGACGAACTTGCGCGTGGGGATGCATCCAAGAGACCTCATTATCCCCTCTTTACCGACCAGCGCATCCGACGTGCAGACGATGCTGAATTTCCTGTCTTTCAGGACTTCGAACGCGATCGAGAGATCGGTAAAGCTGCAGTGGTTCATCAGGATCAGCCACGGTCCGTCACCTGCCTTCTCCATGTCAGTTTTCTCGCATGAGAAGTTGACCTTCTTGAGTTCGCCCTTGAGTGCGATCCGCGCTATTGCTGCGAGCAGTCCGGACGGCTTCTTCGGAGGCTTGTGCTCCCACGAAGGGAGCGCCATTGCTTCATCGTAACTGATATGTTTGGTCTTGATCTTCATTAATTATTCCCGTCTGTCTCTTATTCGGGCATAGGGTAAACGCCGTCAACTGACTGGAGTGCATCGATGTCGACACACCAGTCTCCGAACCTCTCAAAGATATCCTCTCCGAACAGTTCCTTCATTACGGCAGCCATTATCCTGATGTCCGCTTCGTCGTAATCACCATAATAGTAATCAAGGTTCATTGCTTTAACCTTAGCACAAAATCTCGCAAAACTATCATCGCCGTAATTCTCGTAGAGGAACTGGCAGAGATATCTGCCGTAAACATACTGTGCGCCTCTGTCAGCATATTCGATCTCATTGTAATCGCCAACGAAGATATCCTCAGCGTTATCGGCGTTAACAGGTTCCGGTACGCCGTAATCGTAGAGATAACGGATCTCATAATATGCGCCGATCGCAGGGCTCTTGTCTTTGAGCGCTTCGATGCATGTACGGCCCATATATTCTGCGATGCCTTCGGTCATGATCTCGGATACCTGGCAGTTTCTGCCCGTGATCGCATGCGTGAGTTCGTGAGCGATCGTCGCGTAATCGATGCATCCGGTCCTGCGCCACTCGGTATTCTCGTAGTAGCTCGGAACAGAATTCCAGATGTCATCAGAGAACATGTCATAGTCGATGATGGTCAGGAATTCACTGTCGCCGCATGAGATGTATCCGTAATCGTCCTCATCAACTTCAAGGAAGATAGGGAGCTTTGTTCCCGCGCACCAGCCTGCCCAGGGATTAAATCCGTTATATGAAACCGAATTATCGATGATGCCGCTGCTGTATTCGTAATCAGGTGTGCACAGGGACATTCCGAGTTCTTTCTCGAGCTCGTCGATTATCAGTGTGATCGTATTGGCAAAATCACCCGGCAGCACCAGGCCTTTCTCGGCGAGAAGGAAGTATTTGTCTCCTTCGTAATAGCAGTAATCCGTCGTCTCGATCTTCGTATCAGGATTACCGTCGAAAACTATCTCCTCATAATCCGTCGTAAACGATACCTGCGGCAGCTGCTTCTCAGTTACCTCGGGTTCTTCAGATGTCTCTGCCGTCGTTGTCGTGGCGGCAGTCGTTGTCTCTTCGGGCGTGGTCTCGGGTACCGTGGTTTCCTGCGTCTTGTTGCATGAACATAAGAGGCTGTTACCCGTTAATGCCATGGCTGTGAGCAAAACTGCGAACTTCTTCGTACTCTTCATAGGTTGCTCCTTTCGAGATGTTCAGATCACCTTAATTAATTGTCTGACGGATCGTGTCTTAGAGATCGCACACCATGATGTATTCTTCGCTGTCCCAGTCAACGGTCGCAAAGCCGACCTTCTCGTAGAGTTTGATAGCGTAGTTAGCTCTCTGGACAGCGAGCGATGCTCTCGCAAAACCTGCCATTCTCAACAGATCCAATGTCTTTAACATGAGCTCGGTTCCGATGCCCTGGTTGCGGTATTCCTTTTTGACCGAGATCGCAAATGAAGGCGTCTCCTCGTCAACGTGGCCGTAATCGTTCATGATGCGTGTCCATGCTGCGCCGATAACAGTGCCGTTATCTTCTGCGACCATGCAGTAATCCGCAAATCCGATACCGAAATCCTCGTAATAGATCTTGAGTTCCGGGAGCTCGATGATGTCTCTCGGAGGCTCTGCCTCGTCCTCCGGAACGAAGATCGCCTCATAAAGGAAATCCTTCAGGAGCTCCGTCTCGTCACTTCTTAATTCTCTGTAGGTGATGTCTGCCATATTTATTACCCCCCTTGTAAAGCACTGTCGTAAAACGCAACCGCATTCTCCATAAGTTCAGGATTCTTATCCAGATTCAGAATGGCATTGTGTCCTTTGTCCGTATATCTTATGAATTTGAAATCAGGATCATTTGCATAAACTTCGTAGTAGATGTCATAGCCGTAGATGATAGGAACAGTATTGTCGTCCTCGCTGTGCACGATCAGGATCTTCGCATCGGTCTTCTCAAAGCCTTCCATCGCAGTCTGTGTTGAATACTCACCGAACTTAAGGCGCTCGTACAGCTTCAGATACGGGAGTAATATGCAGATTGCGGGGCCAACCATGTTCCTGCCTTGAGCCTCGATAAGATCCGTTGATCTGTTAAATCCGGCAACGGCACATACGGCCGTAACTTCAGGATGTTCGTTGAGAACAGATGAAACAGAATAACCTCCCCAGCTGTGTCCGAACAGCATGATCGGAAGTCCTGCAAAATCCTCACTTGATTCAATAAAATCGAGAACATAATCAAGATCGATAACGCCCTGCGGAAGTCCTCTGACATTGCTCCCTTCGCTCTCATCGTTACCTGTTACATCGTATGCGAATGTATCGTAACCGTTCTGCGTAAAATAGTCGTCGAGTTCCATGTAGGAATTATGTCCGCCGCCTCCGATGCCGTGTGCCATTACGACCAGCGCCTTGGGATCTCTCCCCTCACGGTAATAGCGGTAACCGACAACGGTCTGGCCTTCGTTCGAAGTGATCTCGTAACGTTCTCTCTGAAGGCCCGGAAAGCTCGCAACCAAGTTCATTTTTGCAGGCGATTTATCATACCGCACGCCGAAAACCGTACTGTACAAAAACAGTGAAATTGCCGGCAGCACTACAAGAAAAATTGCCAGCACAACACAGACAACGATTATTATCGCCCGTTTAATTTTTTTGCTCATTATCCTTTACGACCCCAAAAATAAAATCCCAAAATAAAAGATATGTGAGAAATTATATCACGGTTCAATTCTTATGTGTAATTGTCGCCCTGAACACGGGTATATCAGTAACGGAACCACCAGGGATTATAAAGATGCATTTCCGTTACGATGATGAGGATCGGAATGTCGATGCACGCGCTGACAACGTTTGCGGTAATGCAGTAAAGGATATTCCTGAGCGGAGATACCTTATCTTTCTTAGTTCTGAGCTTTTTGAGATACCACAGCATCTCGATCACGAGGATGATGAATTCCATTCCGATCCACATCCGGAAATAGTACGGGAATACCGGTTCCCAGTATCTTGCGCCTGCGTTGAATCCGAACAGCAGGATCTGTGTGATCAGATTGATCACAGCGAACGGAATGAGGTTTCTTAACCTGAACAGTCCGAAGCACAGCAGGATCAGGCCTTCCACGACCAGCGTGATTCCTAAGTATATGGCTGACTCTGCGATGAGCCTGGGCATGTAATTGTTATAAACGTTTACTTCTTCGAGCGTATTATTCAGATAATCGTATCTGCAGTCAGCGTCAAAAGCCTTCCTTGTGATGGCATTGCTGACCCTGATATCACCGCTCTTCGTGACGATCACAACCTTGAATGTTGACGGCACCATATAGTGGTAGTTTACAAAATCCTTAACTCCCATGTTCTCGGAATAGCATATTGAGCTGGCGCCTCCGCCGTAGCAGTACAGATAGAATCCGTCTTCCTCATATTCAAAGAGCATGTCCGCGATCTGATAATCTTCTTTCTCAACATGGACATATTTGCGGTCAATGCCGGCAGCCCTGTTGTCATAGGTCTCAAGGAGAGCAATATAGTACGGTTCCGAAGGCGGATTGGAGATCCTGATATCGATCGAAGCCTTCGGGCCCGCATCGGCACGGACAACAGATCTTAACGAGAATACGCATACCAGGACGGCCAGAAAAACGATAAATGAATTGCGCAAATAGTCTTTGCCTACAGAGATCCTGCTGTTCATATTCCTCCCCCTCTTCGAAAACCGGAAAAAGCTGAAGCCCCTGATACGATATACACCTGCGGTGCTTTATAATGGTTGCAGCGCTGACAATGCAATTATATAACAGAAACAGTATAATAGCGGTTAGTTTTCGAGCGGAGAGAAACCAGTGAGCGACCAGAAACTCTTACAAAATGATCCGGATTCCATAAAGTACAGGAAGAATGCCGACAATCTCATCATTCTCGGCACCGGCGTTATCGTGTTCGGATTCTGGAGCATCGTGAAGATCGTAGCGCAGTTCGCATTAAACATCTCGTTCTACGATGAATCGCTGGTCGATGACATGGACCCCATAGGCATCATGTTCGTCACGGTATTTGTCATCCTCTTCTACGCAGGGGACATGGCCATAAGGCTCATTGTCGGACTGGGTGCGCGAGCCGAAGGCAGGGATGTTCAGAAGCGCAAAAAGAGAAGACCGCGCAAAACCTACCTCGTCTTCAATGTATGGCTGATCCTGTTCAGCATCATCTCAGTAATCATCGCGGTCAATGTTTTTATCACATCTGACGCTCTGACATTCAACAACATGATCTCGCTGTTCATGGAACTCTCATCGCTCATAATCCTTCTGGAATTATTCATATCGGCACTGTACGTCAGGAAATACAGACGTGAGCATAAAGAAACGGAGGGCATGTAGTTTGCAGGCGGATTTCCACTACTACGCGACATACTGCGCGGCATATCTTGCAGGCTACTCCCACGAGGAGGCGCTGGCGCTGTGCTACAGTGACCAGTTCGTCGACTGCTGCACGAAGACGTTCCTTAAGTCCATTAACGCGACCGTCCACGCTGCCACGAGCCAGTCACAGGCAGAACTCGTCGACCTGCGTTCCGACATCCTGTCCATTCAGGAGATAACGAGGATCTGGGCATCGTTCCACTTCCTGCCAAAAGATCTCTTTGCAAAGGTTCCCCATTCGACCAAAACGTACCGCAACAAGTACCGTCTCATCTGCGGCCCCAACGGACCGCTCGTCAAAGACACCGTCGAACTCGCCAAGGGCAGGAGCATCCAGGCGGCAGGCATCGCAATGCACGTATTGTCAGACACCTGGGCGCACATGAATTACGCAGGCACGCCGACTCTGGCGATCAATTACACGGGAGACAATTTCTATGAATTCCTCCCCACCGGCCAGATGCGCAAGCTGTCATGGAAGCACACGCCCGGTGCCACGGACGACATCGGCAAGGGCGTCTTCAACGCCACTGTGTTCAACACGAGCGAATACAACATCCTGAACCTGGGCCACGGCCACTCAGGACACCTGCCGGACTACAGTTTCATGAAATACAAGTACATGCCCGCATGGGACAACTACAGGGAATTCCTGAAGGATAACCCCTCCGACTACCGCAAGGCCTTCTGCCAGATGGTCTATGCGCTGCGTTATTTGAGGGGCGACATTCCGTCGTTTGAGCTCGACACATACGACGAGGCAACCGTTGATCCGTACATGGGCAAGATATTCCTGATCCTCACAAGAAGACACATGGATGCATCTGCCGACTGGAACAGGCTCGCCAAAGAACTCTCAGGACAGAAGCTGCCCGACTTCGACATCTCCACATATGTCGAAGAATATAAGAAAGCATCCGCCGAAGAAAAGGACAATACATTCCTGGGCAAATTCATCCTGGCGGCCCTCTCTCAGAAGAGCATGGTCACCAACAAGATCTACACCTCAGGCAATCTCATTGCAGGCATCTCCATTGACTACAACACCAGCGGCTTTGCAGGGATCAAGGATTACCTGATGCTCGTCAAAGAAAGTGTGAAAAACGCCAATGAATAAAGCCAAGCGTGTGTGGAACATCGTATTTGCAATAATCATGATACATGCGGCCGTCTACCTGATGCTCGTCCCTAATGTCGCGTTCGGTCTGATCGCCATGTTTGTCGGTGTGATGCTCACCTTCTACGGCCTCAAATACCTGCTCTACTACTTCACCCATGCCTGCCACATGGTCGGCGGCAAATGGCTGCTGTTAGTGGGACTCATTCTTTTCGATCTGGGTGTCTTCTCGAGCCTTCTCTACGACCAGGCCCAGGCCATCATGATCATCTACGTTGCGGCCGGCCACGTCGTCGCCGCCATCCTCAACATGATCCGCGCCGTCGGCAACAAGAAAGACGGCAACCCCGGCTGGATGATCGATTTCGCGCAGTGCATCGGCAACATCATCCAGGTCGCCCTCTGCCTCATCTTCATCCATCTCATCGTAATCCCCGTCTTCATCTACTGCTCGGGTGTCATTTACTCTGCTGTGCTCAGGATCATCCAGGCCTGCAAGAGGACCGAGATCGTGTACGTGCAGTAAGAGGGGTGCGTTATTTCTTCAGCACATTTCCGCAAAGGAACGCGTCAGCCACCGCATCGCCCAGTGCGACATACTTGTTGTTGCAGGGATCAAATGCGATCGGACGGAGCTTCTTGAGGTCGACGTGGCCGTTGGTTACAACGCTGTCGTCGGCAGAGACATTTACGATCTCGCCGATCAATATGCCGTCGTTAAAGCTCTTAACCTTGCACTCAAATGCCATCGGCAGTTCGTCGATCAGGGGCGCATCAACAAATTCACTCTTCGTAGCGTGAAAACCGGCTCTTGCGAACTTGTCGGGCACCTTGCGCGCTGATTCGATGCCGACATAATCGCATGCAACGACCTGGTCCTCCGTTCCAATGCTGACCGTGAAGGCACCGCGTGCAGCCAGATTGTCAGTGGTCTTGTGCTCACTCAGGCTGATCGAGATCTCTTTGAAATCAGATATGGTTCCCCATGCCGCATTCATTGCGTTGGGCACGCCGTTCTCATCGTATGTCGCAATGATCAGGACCGGCTGCGGTAACAGGATTGGCTTTGCGCCGAAATTAGTTCTGCTCATAGAGTGCCTCCTAAAAAAGTTTTTACAATAATCATTCTACCAAATCGGGAGTATAATGTCCGCATGAGTATTTTGATCAAAGACACAACCAGAGAAGAACGCGAGAAGATCGTAGCCGAGTCCATCGGATACATTGAAGGCTCATGCGACGGATGCATGGCAGGCCTCGTTGAGATGTACCAGGATTATATTGACGGCAAGAAAGAGATCCGCGACATCAACATGGAATTCAGGGCCCACTATGAGTCAGGCCTTGACGGTCCGGTAAAGTCAGACTGCGGATATAAGAATTAAGCGTCTAATTAAGAAGCCTTCTTGTGAAGAACGGTAACCTTCGCCTTGGGTGCGAGGACCTGCGCATTGGCAGGAGCCTTAACCTCATCAGGTGAAGCGATTGCTATGAACCCGGGATTCCTGATCTTTACGGCATATCTTATGAGTGCGAAGGCACCGCTGATGAACCATGTAAGACCTGCTGCGGCCCAGATACCCCATACGCCGATGATGGGGAACAGTGTAAGGAGCAGCGGGAATCCGACTCTGCCGACAACCTCAACTATACCGTTGATCAGGGAGAAACCTGCGTCGCCGATACCGTTCAGAACGCCGCGGCAGACATAGATCGTGCCGAGTGCAAAGTAGAATGCGCTTGTGATACGGAGCGCGTTTGCGCCCATTGAGATGATCTCGGGATCTTCGGCAAAGAGCTTCATTACTGTCTCGCCGCCGAACTGTGCAAGAGGCAGAACGACCGCAGAGAAAACTGCCATGATGATCATGCCCTTCTTAAAGCCTTCCTTGATGCGCTTGTAATTGCGTGCGCCGAGGTTCTGGCCTGCGTGTGTGGAGAGCGCCATGCTGAGTGAATTATAGGGCTGCTGGACAATCTGCTCGATCCTTCCTACTGCGGTAAATACTGCAACCGTGAGTGAACCGAATCCGTTTACGAAGCGCTGCAGAGCGAGGCATGAAACTGCGATGAGAGACATCTGGAGTGCGAGCATGGAACCCATTCTCGTGCACTCGCCGACGATCTTCATGTCAGGCTTAAGATAGGACTTGTCGATCTTAAAATAATCATTCTTGAAATATGCGAAAACCATGCATCCGATTCCGGATAAGAACTGTGCGATAAGGGTTGCTACTGCAGCTCCGAAAACACCCCATCCGAAGGCATAGACAAAAGCTATATCAAGACCGATGTTGATGAAGCTGGATACCACAAGGAATATTAACGGAGTTACGGAATCACCCAATGCGCGGAGCATTGCGGACGCATAATTATATAACCCGATAAATGGTATACCGATGCACATGATCTTGAGATATTCAGTTGCCACGTCAATGATGTTTTCGGGAGTATCAAGCAGACGAAGTATTGGAGCTGCCAGTACATAACCCAAAACCGCCATAAAGACAGATGCAACGAGCATCATGTAAATACTGTTAACGATGACCTTTTTTACTTTGTTCCCGTCCTTTGCGCCGAAATATTTGGAAGCGGTGATGCCGCCGCCGTTTGCTACGCCGATGCAGAATGAGAAGAACAAAAAAGAAAGTGATCCGGTGGAACCTACAGCCGCCAGGGCATCAGTTCCGACGCCGCGTCCTACGATTGCGGAATCAGCAAGGTTATAGAGCTGCTGGAAAATATTGCCAACGAGCATGGGTATGGAAAAGCTGATGAGAAGCTTCGTTGTATTTCCCTTGGTCATATCGCGAACAAGTGTGCTCATGTCTTACATCCCGGATCCTTTCTTCAAAGTCGCCAAAACTTTATCATTCGGAGGTGGGGGTAACAATGAACTTTCGTGCGCGAAAATTGATGTATTGTTCACTCATTTCTTTACAAAAGGCGAATTATATTAGAAAATCGTATAAAAGTGTTGCGTTTTTGTGCAACGTTCCACGGGAGGCTTTCGCGGATCCAATGATCAACGTTCTTTATTCAGGCTTCAGCTTCCAGCACGAATCTCTGGTCTACGACACCGAGCAGGGCCGTGTCGGATTTGAGAGTTACCACATGCTCTACACGCACACGCCGGCCCTCTTCTGGGTCGACAACGAACTGCGCCGCTATCCCGCCAGATCCGTTATCTTATTTACTCCCGGCCACCGCAAATACTACAGTTCCCTGCCCGGCGAACCCTACAAGAACGACTGGATCAGGTTCGACACCGATGAGGATTTCATTGAGGGTTTCCCCATCACGAACGTTCCCTTCTCGCCCGCCGACCCTGATTTTGTGCATAACCTTTTTAAGCTCATCGCGTGGGAGAGCAATACCAACAAGGGCACCGATGACCCCGAGATGCTGAGCCTGTTCCGCGTCCTCTTCGCAAAACTCTCGGACGGCAACATTGATGTTTTGAACAAACCTTACCACCACGAGCTGATCGCCCTGCGCCGCGACATGATGCTCCACCCCGAGCTCGACTGGAACGTCGACACGATGCTCCGCCGCCTGAATCTCGGCCGAACCAGGTTCCAGACCCTCTACAAGGAGACCTTCGGCATCAGTCCGATCGACGATGTCATCAATGCGCGCATTAAATTTGCGAAAGACCGTCTGAAATACACGACCCGCTCCGTCGCCGAGATCGCCGAAATATGCGGATATAAGAGCACCGAGCACTTCATCAGGCAGTTCTCGAAGGCCACCGGCATGACGCCCGGCGCGTTCAGGCATTCAGGAATGGAGGCGTAAAGCAGCGTACGTAAAACGTACAGTAAATCAACGCATTTACTGTACAAAATACGTATTTCCGAGGAAAAATACGTAATCCGTACAGTATTTGGAACAATTTACTGTACGATTTACGTACTGACCTTTCGAAAAGGGGCAGAGCTATTTCCGGCGTGCAAACTTTTTGCAGTAAACGTCACGCGTTGTTTGCACACAACTTGCACGCAGTTTGCATGCGCGGCCTCACACCATTTTGACTTTGTCCCCATAACTCATATAAAAAGTCGGATTGTAAGTATACCCGCCACCCGATAAGATTTAGCATATAGGCAACAGGTATTTTAATTACGGGAGATATGGGGATGTCCGCCGCGAATAATACGTTACTGAAAAAGGCCATTGCAGGAGTCCTGATCGCAGGAACTCTTGTCTCGGTTTGCGCGTGCCCTAGAAGGAGCGGCAAGCCTTATCTCGACGAGAGGCCGGAGGGCCACGTTGCCGACGGCATCATCAAAAGTTATGAAATAAACGTCACGGCGAATTTCGTCTGCTATACGGACAAAAAAGGAAAGATAATGCTCGCGCAGATCAGCCGCAACGGATACGAGGTCGACCCGGACGGACTGTGCGACGTTAAGCCCGGAAACATCTATAAGATCCGTTATGATATCCAGTACATTTCGGGCGGAATCAGCGGCGGATCAAATCACTATTTCCTCTGCGTCTACGAATGCAAAGACATCGAACCTGAGGAGCTGTACGAAGAAGACTATTTTCCTTTCGCGGGTCACTGGTATGGCGACGTTGAGCTCACGGGTCCGATGTACTCGCACGTCAAAGACCCTTACATAGTGCTTCCGGATTACGAAGGCGAGGGCTACATCGTATATTCCAAGCGGCTCGGCAAACTGCATTTCGATGAGTTCAGAGAGATCGAATTTCCCATCCAGCTGTATGAGAGAGATAAGCCCGACATACTGCAGTTAAATGTCATCTGCAACCATGGCGTGACGGACGATGAGATACTTAAAAGTCTCCTGAGCGGCGAGCTCAGCGACGGCAGGGATTTCCTGTTCTACGATACGTGGAGGTCCATCGTCGACTCACAGGGTTATGTTGATTCCTTCGACTCATTTGACCGCATCGCGTCCGGAAGATTTTACATGGACCACTGCGTAATATCTTCTTCCGAAGAGCCTCAGCCGGGACGCAAGCGCATCATCACCTATGACGACCTCCTGTCAGGCAAACCGCCTGAAGATTTGGGTCTGCCCGATGATATGTACACCCAGATCTACAATACCTGGGACGCGCTCACCGAGGAAAGAACCGTCATACGTCAGCTGCCTCATTACGACGTGATACTTTTCGACGGGCCGTTCGAGCACGGCTGTTTTCCTGAATACGACGGCACCCTGCAAATCTATCTGACGACAAACGGCAATCCGCAAAAGGAGCCCCAGCCCGACGACAATTATGTCGCAGTTTTCGTGCGGCACGAGTTTCTCGAGGCGATCCCGCAGATCTGATTTTCGGACAAATCTTCGGATTCCAGGACATTGTCTGCCAATCTCCGTTCAGTTAAACTATCACCGGATCGGGGGAGTATTTTATGAAAAACATCTCGAAAACAATCTCCGGCGCACTCGCGCTCACACTGATATTCTCAACAGCCTGCGCCACGCAGACTGAACCTACGCCTGCACTTACAGGCACGCCCGAGACGACAGAGGTACCGTTCACTAACACTGACGACCTCTTCCCTATTGGCGATAAGGAATATTTCGTGCCTTTCGCTGATCCGGCGACAAGCTACTGCTCAATTGCCGAAGGTTACGGCGTTCCCGTCAGAGAACAGGGCATGGGCGGATGCTACTGCTATGCGTCGGTTACGACAATGCAGACCAATTACCTGAAAGCGCACGGCGAGCTGATCGACCTCAATCCCGTGGATATTATCAACAGGATCTACAAGAGTGTACCCAAGGACGGCGAGCAAATCTTCGATGAGGAGAAATTCTATGTTTACGATACGAACGTCACTGACCTGGGCGGCGGCGTCGACCAGGTAACGGGCGCGATGGTTGCTGACCCGCTGAACGGCTATCTCGTCCAGGAAACCAATGTCATCGGCAACTACAACTGCGAATATCCGGGCATTCCCACTATCTCTGAAGACGTGATCAAGGATGCGGTCAGAAACTACGGCGCAGTCTGCCTGTCGCTCAACTACACGAAAGACTGCAAGATGATCAACGGCTACTACACCCAGAATTATCAGGACAACGCAGGTAATTCCAACCACGTTTCCGTGATCGTCGGATGGGACGACAACTTCCCTGCTGACGGATTCAAGACACCCGCGAGCCGTAACGGCGCATGGCTCGTTCAGAATTCTTTCGGCGAGTACTGGGGAAACATGGGTTACTACTGGGTATCTTATGACATGCCGATCCCCGGACTTTCCACCATCAGCGTCACCAAAGAATATTCGGGCGGTATCGCCTACGGCAAGTTCCCGGAGGTGTATCTGCCCTCCGCTGACCTCGTCTCTCTTTCTGAGCAGAACGGAGGTGCAGATCAGGCCGTTTTGGACGCCGTAAATACATGTAACACCGTTACAAGTGCCACAGTTTACGACAAAAACGGCACCATCGGCGCGATCGGCATCTGGACCGATGCACCCGGCCAGAACTACGAGATTCAGGTCCTGGACGGCGAATTCGGCAAGGTCCTCACGACCCTGACCGGCAGTTTTGAGTTCGGCGGCTATCACACCGTCAAGCTCGACGAGCCCTTCAAGGTAAAGAAGTTCACCGTTGTCGTTAAGACCCCCGGCATCGGCGTCTTCGAAGGGAGCTCTCACGAGTGCACTGCCGGCACGATCACGAACAAAGTCTCCTGCCACTACGAGGTAAAGTCTGCTCCGGGGCGCTCGTTCATCGAGATCGACGGCGAGTGGGTCGACGTAACTGACGGAAACGTTATGTCCCGCCTGGGCTACGACGGCCTGCCTGAGTTCGAGGAAGTCACCACGCTCGGCGACCCGTGCATCACGGTACTGTTCGTGTAACGGCGGGCGGTTTTCGGACGGCAGGAACCCTTCGGACGGCAGTGCGAAAAAAGTGTAGTAATCAGGCCGATTTACTGCACTTTTTACTGTATTTTTCGAGAAAGTGTAGTTTTTTGTGTAGTAAATCAAGGTTTTTACTACACAAATTCAGCACCGGTCCCAGGCGCCCGCCCGCTCAACTTGACAATTGTTTAAATCAGTATATAAAATAATGCTCTGCAATGAAGGTGCGTAAGTAGTCTTACTGCTGGCCGGAACAGAGAGTCGTGTCTTGGGCTGAGAGCACGATCCGAAGGGCGATAAGATGAATTTCAACACTGGAGCTCTCCGTCGAAAACGGTTTCATCTGATTAAGCGGATGCGTTCGTGCGGCATTACGGCGCGAAAACAAGAGCAGGCGGCTATAGTGGCTTCCTGAACATGGGTGGTACCGCGAAGGTGCAATGATAATGCGAATTCGTCCCGTGGCAATGAACAGTTGCCGCGGGCTTTTTTATTGCCTCAGGGCAGATGCCGGCAAGGCCGGGCGCACGGGCATAAACCTTGCGAACAGCCGGGCAGCAAGACAGTTGATAAACAAGTGGAAATATAAGGAGGACAACATGGCTGAACTTAGTGAATTAAGCGCAAAGTTATCAGAGATCAAGTCAAAGATCGAATCAGATCTTACCGAGATCAAGAGCTCCAAGGGTGTTTTCGAGTATCGAAAGAGCGTCATGGACTCAAAGGAAGGTAAGATCGGCTCACTCATGAAGGAGATGGGCAAGATCCCGAAGGAGCTCAAGGCTGACTACGGCAAGATGGTCAACGAGATCCGCAACTGGGCAACAGAGAAGTTCGATACTCTCGACGCACAGTTCAAGGCTGCCGAGCAGAAGGCACGCTATGAAGCAGAGACCATCGACGTAACTCTTCCTGCCAAGAAGCTCAAGAAGGGTTATCTCCACCCCAACACACAGGTAAGGAACCAGATCGTCGACATCTTCGGTTCAATGGGTTTCTCTGTTTACGAGGGTAACGAGATAGAGACAGATCACTATAACTTCACGGCTCTTAATATCCCTCAGGATCACCCTTCACGTGACATGCAGGATACTTTCTATCTGAGCCCCGAGTTCCTCCTGAGAACACAGACCTCTGCAGGCCAGGTTCACGTCATGGAGTCACAGCAGCCTCCGATCAAGATCATCTCACCCGGTAAGGTTTTCAGATCTGACGACGATGCAACACACTCACCTATGTTCTCCCAGATGGAAGGACTCGTTGTAGATGAGGGCATCACGCTCTGCGACCTCCAGGGAATGCTCGACGTTTTCGTTAAGAAGATCTTCGGCGAATCAACAACGACACGTCTGAGACCTTCATACTTCCCTTTCACGGAGCCTTCCGTTGAGGTAGACGTTTCCTGCTTCCAGTGTGGCGGCAAGGGATGC
>JAEEGL012224636.1_pt1 | contig 30389 bp, 25 predicted proteins | sample 9134231 | NCBI WGS metagenome assembly JAEEGL01 (sample SAMN16246548, study PRJNA631951) | gut metagenome | biome: gut microbiome; feature: rumen; material: fiber-attached | host: Bos | place: Iran: Karaj | collected 2018-10 | reverse complement strand
TTCTGGGATTTTCCAAAGATCTCGGTGCCCAGGCTGCAGCCGCAGCCTCTGTCCCCGCTGCATCACCCGCAGGTAATGCTGTGCAGGCGGATGCCGCGGAAGAATCCCAGGGTACCGCTCCGTATATGCCTCAGAACACCTATACCAATCCTTATGAATCCGCTCCCGCAGAATCTTCTTTCCAGGACCAGGCGCAGACAGCCGGAAACGCACAGGATGGCCGGGCTCCATCGGAAAACGCACCGCGCCCTCCCAGACGCTGCCCTTCCTGCGGTGCTCAGGTGGCGGACGACGCCTCATTCTGTACCGTATGCGGACAACGGCTGGGATAATCCTGTCAGAGCGGATAATTACAAACAGCAGGCTGTTTTTTCAACTGCCTGCTGTTTTTTAATTTTTATGCTTATTGTTTTCTGCTATCTCTTCCGTTGTTCCTTACGATTAAGCAGGAGCTTTCTCAGGCCGCGGCTTTGGCGCCTTCTTCATCCCTGCGGATCATATAATACAGCATGATATTGACCAGGCAGGCAGCCAGCAATGCGTAAGTGCTCATGAAAGAACACAGCAGTGTGGCAACAAAGGATCCTACGGAAAAACTGATGACCAGCAGCGTGTAGAAAACGAAACGGTTCTTCGATCCTTCTGTACGGTCATAGACCGCGCTGAAAAGATACTGTCCCACAGAACGCAGATTACCGGTACAGATCGTCGTATTATGAGCACCCCACTGGCAGGTGCGGAAAAGACACAGCTGATATCCGACAATCAGGCAAAGAATCCTTGTCACGAGCACATCAGGTACCGAGAGAGGAAGAAAAGCCACCATAGCCATTAACATAGCCTGTACCAGCAGTGCCGTCCTGCGCCAGTCCTTCTTTTTATCCGCGCTTACCCTGATCACTTCGCTCAGGACCGCGCCTGCTATTGCGCAGAGTACGGGAGTTAATGCGTCAATAAATCCCCCGATGTTTCCCTGCCCCAGGGAAATGCCCATTTTGGACATGTTGCCGGTCATACCGTTGCAGAGAAATTTATTCCTTGTCCCATAGCTGTAGGCATTTAAAAAGCCTCCTACAAACGTAATCCAGGCGAGGAAATGTACACTTTCCGTCAGTTTGCCTTTTTTGTCTGCCATTTTTCCAAATCCTTCCTTCTGATTAAGGGAACCGGAATCCCCATATTCTGTACGAATACGACATCAGTTATAAACAAAAATCTGTCCTGTGTCAAACCTGATCCTTGTTTTTATTTCCGTCCGAGAAAGCTCGTAAAAACAGGCAGAATACAAAACCGGCCCACAGAAACATTTCCTGCTGAATGTATAAAAAAGAATGGACATTGTACTGTCCATTCTGATGAAAAACCATATTTGCAGATAATGCCGGTAAATGCCTACACCAGCAGCATCGCATCCCCAAAGCTGAAGAATCTGTACCTTTCCCTGACGGCTTCCTCATATGCTGCCAGCACATGCTCTCTTCCCGCAAGAGCTGACACCAGCATGATCAGGGTAGACTGAGGCAGATGGAAATTAGTGATCAGTGCCTGTACCAGCTTCCACTCGTAGCCCGGATAAATAAAGATGGAGGTCCAGCTTCCTCCCGCCTGCAGGATATACTTAGGCGTATAGCTGCCATCTTTATTACGAAGCATGGTAAGGCCGTGAACATTTTGGATCTGTCCTCCCGGCTGTTCTGTACTGTCTGCGGTTGTTTCCTCCATTGCCCTGATTCTTTCCTCAAAGGCAGGATTCAGGATTGCCGCGGATTCCAGGGTGCGCGTGGAGGTAGTGCCAACCGAAAAGACGCGGTGGCCTGACGCCAGTGTCTCGTTGACAAGCGCCGCCGTTTCTTCCGTCACCACATAGTACTCGGAATGCATATGGTGGTCTTCCACCGTTTCCGCCTTCACCGGACGGAAGGTGCCAAGGCCCACATGCAGTGTGACCCTTGCAATCCGCACGCCCTTTTCTTCAATTTCACGAAGCAGTTCTTTTGTAAAATGCAGTCCTGCCGTAGGCGCCGCAGCAGATCCTTCATGGACGGCGTATACTGTCTGGTACCGGTTTTTGTCCTGCAGTTTGTGTGTAATATACGGCGGCAGCGGCATCTCTCCCAGACGGTCCAGCACTTCTTCAAAAATCCCCTGATAGTGGAAACGGACAAAGCGGTTTCCTTCCTCTGCCATATCCACAATCTCCGCTTCCAGAAGGCCTTCCCCGAAGCTTACCCGCGCACCGGCGCGAAGTTTTTTGCCCGGGCGGACAAGACATTCCCAAAGATCCGCTTCCCTGCGCTTCAGGAGCAGAATCTCCACATGGGCCCCGGTATCTGCTTTCACGCCGAGAAGGCGTGCAGGTATTACTTTGGTATCATTAATTACAAGACAGTCCCCGGGATGGAGATATTCCATGATATCCCTGAAGTGCCTGTGGGAAAGCTCTCCCGTCTGTTTATCCAAAACCATCAGCCGGGAAGCGCTCCTGTCTTCCAGGGGATCCTGGGCAATCAGCTCTTCCGGCAATGAATAATCAAAATCCTTAACTTGCATGTTTTATCTTTATTCCGTAGTTTCTTCTTCAGCAGCCGTTTCCGCCTCAACAGCGACCTCTTCTTCCGCAGCGGTCTCTTCTTCCGCGCCGGACGTCTGGCCGATGCCAAGTCCCTGATAAAGCTCTTTGTCGATCAGAATGGAGTCCTCCGGATCCAGGAAGAGATCCACCTCCTGTTCTTTATCCACTTCCAGTCTGGATTCTTTATAAATCTCCCCATTTCTGAAAGAAGTATAAATCAGGGCGAGGGTACTGTCCCGGTCCAGCGCTTCCTTCAGCTGGCTGTCCGTGTCCTGAATCATGCCGCTGACAGACGGATCTTCCAGTTCTGCCTGAACATAGTCCATTTTGTCCTTCAGCAGATTTTCCATCAGGGTGTATTCCCCCTCCGGCTGCTGCTTGGCATAAAAGTACATAATGCCGGGAGCCAGAGTATCTGTTCTGCGGAAATCGATAATGTAGCGGACGATGCAGAAGCGTTCATCCTTCTCCGCGCCGGGGGCGTCGTATACCTCAATGTCCTGGAAGCCCTGGATCCAGGAAGCCTGGGCCTTCAGCTTCTTTTCAAATTCGGGATCCGCTGCAGTGTCTTTACGGCCGAAGATTTCAAAAATCCTGGTGCTGTCAGCGTTCATTCTCGCATCGAAATATTCCTGCACCAGCATCGCCAGTTCCGGAATATCGGTACGTGTTACCGCCTGTGCTTTGGGCTTAAGTGCCTCCAGCGCCTCTGATTCAGCAATGGAAGCTTCAATGGAAGCTTCAATGGAGGCGGATTCCGCTTCTGCCGCTTTTTTCGCTGCATGGCTCCGGTATAACCAGATGCCGCCCGCCACAAGCACAAGCGCAATCAAAGCCCACAGGATATACCGTCCTGTATTCCTGCCGGAATACTCCGGTTCGCGCCTGACAGACTCTTCGCGGCGCCTTCTTTCTTCTGAATGCGCTTTTCTTTCAGGGATATATAGTGATGAATTGTCCTTTGCGTCCCCTTTATCCGGTTTTATTATCTCCGGAGCCGGTTCTGCCTCCATCAGTTCATCCAGGGATTCAAATTGTATTTTCTTATCTGCCAATCACAATTACCCGACTTTCTTAACATAGACGCCGTTCTCATTGACCTCATACTTGCCGTCAACCACAGTGCTGGTAGCCATCACGCCATTGCTCTGCAGGTAGTAGGACTTGCCGTTCTGGGTAACCCACTTGCCCTTGACCATAGCGCCGTTTTCGGGGTTGAAATAATACCAGGAGCCGTTGGTGAACTGCTTCCAGCCGGTGCTCATCAGGCTGTTCCCGTCAAAGAAATACGTATTCCCGTTAACGTCCAGCCACTCGTTGGTACAATATGCCCCGCTGGATTTTTTATATTTCCAGCCGGAAGCGGTCTGTTCCCACTTGCCTGCGGTGCTGCCGGAAGAAGCAGTACTGCCGTTATTCTGCGTGCCGCTCTGGGAAGCCGCAGTAGTCCCGCCCAGTCCCAGTGCTTTCACGCCATAATCGTACAGCGCTTTCGTATCCGTGTACTGCGTGGTGTTGGAATGGAATACCACAGCTACAAGAAGATGGCCGCCTCTCTCAATGCCGCTGGCCAGACAGCTGCCTGCCTTGGAGGTATATCCGGTTTTGCCGCCTACAATGCCCTCGTAATAATCCGCACCGCCGCTTAAGAGACGGTTGCTGTTGCTGATGCTGAGCGCGCCTCTGGAACCGGTTGCCGGAAGAGTATAATTTTTAGTCTGGAGAATCCCGCGTACGGTAGCATTCTTTAACGCTGCCGCTGTAATCAGTGCCATATCCTGGGCTGTTGTATAGTGGTCATCCCCGTTCAGGCCGGAAGCATTGGAAAAATGTGTGCCGGTGCAGCCCAGTTCCCTGGCCCTCTGATTCATCAGTTCCGCAAATGCAGACTGGGATCCCGCGACTTTCTCCGCAATACCGTTTGCCACCTCACAGGCAGAGCGGAGCATCATGGCATACATCGCATCCTTCACGGTCATTTTATCCCCGACTCTCATATCCGCTGTGACTGCCCCGCTCTCCAGGTGGTTGACAGCCGCGTCTGAGAAAGTGATTACATCATCCATGCTGAGACGCTCCGCTGCCAGCAATGCCGTCATCAGCTTCGTCGTGGAGGCCGGGAACATGGCTTTGGTCCCGTTCTTCTCAAAAAGGATCTGGTTAGTGTTGGCATCGTAAAGGAGCGCTGCTCCTCCGTTGATGACCGGCGCAGCCACACCCGTATTCAGATTGGCCTTAACCGGGGCTGCTGCCTGCTGTGCGGCAGCCTGTGCCTGCTGGGTTGTCTGGGTCTGCTGCGGCGCCTGGACCTGCTGACTGGTCTGTGCTGCAGGAGCCCCCTGCTGCACAGGTCCGTTCAGGGAAGAATTCTGTGCCGCTGTCCCATAGCCGGGAGAAGTCACTACCTGGTTATCTACAGCATTGCTGTACCCGGGTGTGATTTCCGGCTTCTTGGATGTCACCGTTCCCGCTGTCGTCCCCTGCGTATTGGATGCCGCACCTGCTGTCGAACCGCCGCCGGGGCCTACTCCGTTATTGACCCCGGAGTACTGCCAGTTGCCGCCCCCGATAACCAGGTAACCTTTCTCATTGATCGCCTTGGTTTCCGTCGGTCCTGCATAATAAGTATTGGCGGCGGGACCGTTGCTGCCTGCATTGGCAGGGGTCTGTGCCGTTACGACGTTATCTGCAAATGCGGTCATATTGAAAAGCAGTGCTGCTGCCAGTGTCATTGCTGTCAGTATCTTCATTTCCGTCTGTAACCTCGCTTTGTTTATAATCTGATATTCTCTATCTTACTACAGATAACTGCATCTGAATCTTTACAATTCTCTGACAGATTCCTGATCCTGATCCGCAGCGGATGCCGGTTCCTCCCCGGAAATCTCCTCCGGTTCCCTTACCCGGATTCTTTCCGCGCTCTCTTCCGGGCTCTCTTCCGGGCTCTCTTCCGCGCCGCCGGCTGTCTCCTGACGGAAAAGATCCATGAATTCCTTGCCGGTAATGGTTTCTTTTTCGATCAGGTAGGCTGCGATCCGGTGCAGCGCATCCATATTCCGGGACAGGATGCTCTTGGCTTCCTCATAGGATGCCGCCAGCATTTTCATGATCTCCCGGTCAATCTCGGTAGCCGTTTCATCCCCGCATTCCAGCACTGTACGGTTGCTCAGGTACATATCCTGTACCTTAGCCAGTCCCATCAGGCCGAATTTCTCGCTCATGCCGAAACGCGTAATCATATTGCGTGCAATCTCGGTAGCCTTTTCAATATCATTGGCCGCCCCTGTAGTCACGGTATCAAAGATCAGTTCTTCCGCCGCGCGCCCTCCCAGAGTCGTTACGATCATTGCTTCCAGCTCTTTCTTGGTGTTGAGGTATTTTTCCTCCTCCGGCACCTGCATCACATATCCCAAAGCACCCATGGTCCTGGGTACGATCGTGATCTTCTGCACCGGTTCAGCATCCTTCTGCACCGCCGCGATCAGGGCATGTCCCACTTCATGATAGGAAACAATCCTTCGCTCTTCCTGGGACAGGATACGGTCTTTCTTTTCCTTGCCCACGAGGACAACTTCCACCGCTTCAAAGAGGTCTTTCTGGCTGACAGCCTCCCTGCCGTGCTTCACTGCAGTAATCGCCGCCTCATTGATCATATTGGCCAGATCTGCGCCTACTGCGCCGCTGGTAGCCAGTCCGATCTCGTCAAAATCCACGGTCTGGTCCAGCCGGACTCCCTTGGCATGTACTTTCAGAATATTAACACGGCCTTTCAGGTCCGGTTTTTCTACAATAATGCGGCGGTCGAACCGTCCTGCACGAAGCAGTGCGGGATCCAGGATCTCCGGCCGGTTCGTAGCGCCCAGCACCATAATTCCCTTGGCCGGGTCAAACCCGTCCATTTCACTGAGAAGCTGGTTGAGCGTCTGCTCACGCTCATCATTTCCTCCGCCGAAGCGGGAATCTCTGGATTTACCGATGGCATCGATTTCATCAATGAAAACGATACACGGCGCTACGGCCGTCGCCTGCTTGAACAGGTCCCTCACACGCGACGCGCCGACGCCCACAAACATTTCCACGAAATCCGAACCGGTCAGGGAAAAGAAGGGGACTTCCGCCTCTCCGGCCACGGCTTTCGCAAGCAGCGTCTTGCCGGTTCCCGGCGGTCCCACCAGCAGCGCGCCTTTGGGCAGCTTTGCTCCAATGGTACGGTATTTGGCCGGATTATGCAGGAAATCCACAATCTCCACCAGGGATTCCTTGGCTTCATCCTCGCCTGCCACATCCTCAAAGGTCACTCCGGTATCCTTCTGCATGTACACCTTGGCATTGGATTTGCCCACACCCATAATACCGCCGCTTCCCATGCGCCTGGTCATCAGGTTCATAAAGAGGAAAATGGCGGCAAACGGGAGAACCACCCCGATCAGGATGTCCCATATATATCCCGTTGTGTCGGGCTTTTGCTGGAAAATTTCCACCCCGTGCTGCAGAAGCATCTGCGTCCGGTCCGGATCCTCCGCTGCCACCGTATAGTAATGCAGCAGCGGCGAGTATTCCGCCTGGTCCGGCTTGGGAATGATCGTAATCGTACTTCCTTCAATCCGCACGGTTTCCACTTTGCCCTGCTCAACCATCTCATAAAAACGGTCGTACGAAACTTCTTCTGTAGAACGGCTCTTCAGCAGGTTGCGCCCGTAGCTGGTGATAAAAAAGGCCATTGCCGCCACTACCAGCATAATAATCACATTCTGCCAGAGATTCTGTGGATTCTGGTTGTTGCCGCCCGGCTTTCCGCCTCGCTGGTTATTTCTCTTGTTGTTGCCGTATGCACTCATTTTCTTCCGGGAAGGTCCTGCCTTGCTCCTGTTTTAATATCAGTGTTTGGCTGCCTTGTTGACAGCTGCTATAATTTTCGCCTTATCTTCAAATACCGGCTCGCTGGTGAGATCCATCTGCAGTTTGCCGAAAGTTTTTTCATCCGTATGAGCCAGCAGTACGGAGGTATGGACCGGGCACTTGATGAGCCTGGGCAGCTGTTCCATCGCCAGGCGCGCGTTCTCGTCCGTAGCCGCGCTCACACTCAGCGCGATCAGTGTTTCATCCAGATGCAGCGCCGGATTCTGTGAACCCAGATAATCAATTTTCAGCTTCTGGATAGGTTCAATCGCCGAGGGTGCAATCAGTTTGATTTCATGCGGAATCCCTGCCAGTGTCTTAAGGGCATTCAGAAGAGCTGCCGCAGAAGGCCCGAGAAGCTTGGTAGAACCGCCGGTGATCATTCTCCCGTCAGCAAGCTCAATCGCGGTAGCCGGCAGTTTTTCAGCGGCAGCACGCTCTCTCGCCACTTTTACTACCTGACGGTATTCCGGATCAATCTCCGCCTGCTGCATCAGAAGCTCGATTTTGTATTTTTCTTTTTCATCGCCGGTTTCCCTCATAATGGCGTCACATGCCCTGAAGTAACGGCGGATGATTTCCTGCTTGGAAGCCTCCTGGCACACCGCGTCATCGCTGATGCAATAGCCTACCATGTTGACACCCATATCCGTAGGAGACTTGTACGGGCTCTCCCCGTAAATGCTCTCGAAGATGGCGTTCAGCACCGGGAAAATCTCCACATCCCGGTTGTAATTAACTGTCGTTTCCCCGTAGGCTGCCAGATGGTAAGGATCGATCATGTTGACATCATTCAGGTCCGCCGTGGCCGCTTCATATGCCAGGTTGACGGGATGCTTCAGCGGCAGGTTCCAGACCGGGAAGGTCTCGAATTTCGCGTAGCCTGAACGGATTCCTCGTACGCTGTCCTGATACAGCTGGCTCAGGCAGGTGGCCATCTTGCCGCTGCCGGGACCGGGAGCTGTGACAATCACCAGCGGATGGGTGGTTTCGATGTATTCATTTTTCCCGTAACCGTCCTTGCTGATAATCAGCGGGACATTGTTGGGATAGCCCTCAATGGAGTAGTGCTTATATACCTTGATTTTCTTTTTCTTGATGCGCTGCATGAACTGCTCTACCGCCCTGGTTGGAGCATAACGGGTAATGACAACGGAACTCACGGTCAGTCCCGCATCGCCGTAACTCTTGATCAGGCGCAGCACATCTTCATCATAGCCGATCTCCAGGTCACCCCGTTTTTTGTTGCGTTCAATATCTTCCGCGCTGATGGCGATGACCACTTCCGCTTCATCCTTCATCTGCAGAAGCATGCGCAGCTTGGAATCCGGCATAAATCCCGGAAGCACGCGGGAGGCATGGTAATCATCAAACAGTTTTCCGCCGAATTCCAGATACAGTTTGCCTTCAAAATGGCCGATGCGTTCCTTGATGTGTTCTGACTGGATCCTGAGATATTTTTCATTGTCAAAACCGATCTGCATATCCTTTTCCCTCCCGATTCTGATATATAAACGCGTTTCCGCCGGATCATTGCAATAACTTAATTATTTTACCATAACTGTCCGCCGATTGCCATAAACTGACTTATTTTTTATGTGCAAATCCCTATTTTGTGTCTGATTTTCCAAGATAACTGTCGTGCAGATATTTTTGCAGACGGTGCAATACCAGACCTCCCAAAATGCCCGTTACAACTCCGGCTGCGCAGCCGGCAGCCAGCAGGACGGGAAGATAGGATAATACATAGCGGTTGGTCAGTACCAGAGCCATCAGCAGCTGCCCTATATTGTGGGAAATGCCTCCGGTGACGCTCACTCCAGTAATTCCCAGGCGTCCTGATCCGGCTGTCCCCAGCATACACAGAAAACTCAGGAGAAAGCCTGCTCCTGCATAGGCGATGGAAAACAGGTTGCCGAAAAGAAAGCCCGACAGTATCACCCTGAAAAGGCCTGTCACAAACGCCGGAACCGGTCCCGCCGCATACAGCAGGCAGAGGGTAACCAGATTCGGCAGTCCCAGCTTGGCACCGGGAATGCCGAGCCGGATCGGTATGAGGCTCTCAACGTAGGAAAGCACCAGTCCAAGACTGATGCCCAATGCGCAGTATACCAGCTTGTATATATGTCTGTCTGATCCCATGGGCACAGTATATCACATCTGCTGTCAGGACAAAATACAATTCTTGGCGGCCGTTTACTGTCAATCTAAATTCATTGACTTTCCTGTGGAAGCGTGCTAAAGTTTGTTTACTGCAAAAGCAGAGGAGCGAAATGATTCTAGGAGGAATTTATGAAAGGAACAGTTAAGTGGTTTAATAACCAAAAGGGGTATGGATTTATCTCTACCGCAGACGGAACTGACGTCTTTGTGCACTATACCGGCGTTAATATGGACGGTTTCCGCAGCTTATCCGACGGCCAGGAAGTGGAATTCGAGGTGATCCAGGGCGAAAAGGGACCTCAGGCAATCAATGTTACCCGCGTTTAATTGGTTATTAAACTTTTGGATATTTGATTATAACACCCTGAAAAAAAGAGCCGCTGCCCGATAGGACAGCGGTTTTTATTATGCCGATTTTCTATAAAGAGTCACCAGTAAAGCTGATATCTTATGCATTTCTGCCGTGGCACTTCTTGTATTTCTTGCCGGATCCGCAGGGACAGGGATCATTGGGATAAATCTTCTTGCCTTCCCGGCGCACCGTACCGGAGGCTTTGTTTTCCTTATAGAGTTCATGTCTTCTTTCCTCTGTCAGGATCGAATCCCACTCCGGAAGTCCGTACAGCCACTCTGCTTTGGCGCCGACCATATTGTAATACAGACGCTCCGGATCGATTTCGATCTTTACAGGAGTATCCTCTTCCATGGTTTCAATCGGATTCTCATATCCCTTCAGGGATTCGTTGATGCCGTCCAGGAATCCGGTCATGATCTCTATATCCGTATCAAATTCTGCTGCCAGTTCCTTCAGGCTTCCCTCGTATACATGGGAAGGGTCCTTCAGGATCTTTTCATAGATACCCTTTTCAATCGCAAAATACCTGTTCCAGAGCTGGTCTCTGGACTTCGCATCCAGTTCGTCACCGTATGCCTTGATTCTCCACTGTTCTAATAATGTCATGTATCTTCTCCTTCCGTCTCCTCGACAGTAAGCGCTTCCTGCACTGCCGCCTGTGAGGCTTTTCTCCTTTTCAACAGCAGCCAGGCTGCTGACGCAAGCATGCAGCCAAAGCTTCCGGCCGTAACCGCCAGTCCCGCTTTCAGGCCCCGGGGTTCATAGCGCATTTCAATATGATGCTCCCCGTCGCTTAAATAAAAGCTCAAAAAGGTGTCCAATCCTTTATATATCATAACCGGCTCGCCGTCAACCTTTACTTTCCAGCCTTCATCATAGGGAATACTCATAAACATCATTCCCCGGTTGATGGAATATCCGCTTTCTCCGGTATTGACGGTAATGTCCCCCTCCAGGCTGCTGTCGGTAAAAGAAGTCAGCCTGAACGGGCTTTTTCCCAAAATCTCACAGAGTCTTCCCAGGGCTTTATAATCGAAACGGTAGAACTGCACGTCCGGATCGACATTGTTCTTTTCGGAAGTGATGCGGACCAGGTCGCCTTCGCGGCAGTCCCCCAGCTCTACCAGATAGCGCCGGTTGATATTGTCAAAGGTCTTTTTGCGGTCCGGCCAGTTCACCGTCACGCCTTCTGCCTTGGTATTCCTGACAAAGGCGTAATACTCTCCGTCCTGCGGTATGGTGATGGAGCATGTGCCCTTTTCCACACTTCCCCTGTAGTTGAGCGGTTTCAATACCTGGGGCACGCCAAGCTGGTCACACAGGGAATTCTGCACCAGCGTGGGGTCATCCAGCTCCAGCATCCAGTCTTCCGTCATGGCTTTGGGCATCAGGAATCCCAGCGGCAGGGTATAGAGATTGCGGTACAGACAGACATCCCCGCTCTCCGCAATTTTTTCCCTGCCCTCCCCCTCTCCGGGATCGGTATTATAGAGGGCGTATTTCACGCTGAACAGCATATCAATCAGCGGCGTGGACCCAGTGATGCTGTAGGCATTGGTCGAAGCTTCACATCCCAGCTTCTCGAACAGTGCCGAGCATTCCCGGTTAGCCATAGAGCTGAACAGGGAAACCGAGCGGAACCCCAGCCACGCCCCGTCATTTTTGGTCTTGCGGCTCTTTTTTTCCACACGGTAGAAGCTGTCGTCCTTTATATTGCGAAGGAGCGTGCGCACATCCGCATTATCTTTGGTGTAAGCCGTCCTGGAAGTAGTTGAAAGCGATGTGACGGCAGTATTGACAGAGAGCTCCCCGATCAGGAGGATCAGCGTCAGCGCGCCTGCGGCCACCGGCTCCAGGCGGCGCTTGAGATAAAGGTGCAGCAGCAGCGCATAAAGCGCGGAGAACAGCAGCGCCCCATAAAACACAAGGAAATGAAAATGTTTTTCTTCCGTGAATTCCTGGGCCAGCAGAATAAAGGCAAATACTCCCATCAGGCAGCCGCCAAGTTCCCTCCTCCTTATGCTCCGCCGCTCGCAGAATATCCGAAATCCCATGAACAGCACCAGGAAATCATAGATAAAGGACTGCCTGGCCGGCAGCGAGTTGGGATAATGCAGGCCGTGCCAGAGAAAATTCAGGATATCAATGGAAAAACTCATCAGGAAAAACAGTGCCAGTACGGCATAAACTGCTTTTTCCCTGAGCTTTATGCGGCGGCTGATGAAATACAGCCCCATAAGCAGATAAATTGCCGTGCCGCAGTAAATGTTGGGCCAGTGATCCAGGCCCTGCTCTGTCGTGACGCCGGCCATGTGCCTGGCCAGCATTTTCAGGACTGAAAAGTATTCTTTATATACTTTCGGAAATACTACTTTACCGGACGCCGTAGCCTGCAGCGCGTATATTTCCGGAAGCAGCAGCATGGCTGCCAGCCCCCCGGCAAGCAGGCTCCAGACGGCAAAGCGCATTCCCCTCTTTAAAAATTCCCTGCCGTCTTCCGGGGCACACAGTATATTATAGGCAAAAAAATACAACACCAGGAAAATGCAGATCAGTATGGAAATATAATAATTGGAAAGAATGCAGAACCCCAGGGATAATCCATAGAGCAGTCCGCTCCGGCCGCGGATCAGTTCTTCCGCGCCGAGTACAACGACAGGAAAAACCGCCACTGCGTCAAACCACATCAGATTCCAGTAGTAAGCACAGACATAACCGCTCAGTGCATAGCAGATACCGAACAAAAGAGCCGCCAGCCCCTGGTCAGGCTCATGCCGGAGAAGATAATAGCTCATGCATACGCCGCAGAATCCTGTTTTGAATATGATCAGGAGCGTCATGAACTCAATCACATTCTCTTCCGGGAACAGTACGACCAGCCAGTTCAGGGGATTGGCCAGGTAATAGGCCATAATCGCCGTAAAATTGACGCCCAGGCCAAGATTCCAGGTATAGGCCAGGGAACCGCCGCCGACCAGCTTTCTCCTGAATTCCGCAAAAAACGGCGCATACTGGTGGTACATATCCGTGCGCAGAGCGCACTCCTCACCGAAAGGCCATATCCTGCAGCAGAGCAGAATAATGCCAAACACCAGAACAGGCACCAGAAATGCCATCAGCAATATATACCTATTTTTTGAAAATATATACTTTGCTCGCGACATAGTTAAATACCACATTAAAAACAGACGTCAGGATTTTGGCCAGGTACTCATTCATGTGCAGCAGATCCGCCAGCAGCCACATCAGGGCCAGCACCGCCAGCCCGCTGATTACCCTTGCGGCAAAAAATCCGCATGCCTCCCGCCATACGGTTCCCGGATTCCAGTCCCGGCTTTTAAAAACGATCGCTTTGTTGGTCACAAACGCAAAGACCACCGCACCCAGCCATCCTGCCGCAGTAGCTGTCAGGACTGGATCCGGATGCTGTATGCCCGCGGATTTCATTCCCTCGTTAATAAGCGCGAAAATGATATAATCCACAGCGGTCGTCAGCACGCCGATCACCAGGTAGGAAACTGTTTCATAGTTTATCAGTTTATTCTTCATGTGACTCTTGGAATGGTTCCGTATCTTCTCCCGGCAGTATGTCGGCCGGCTGTTCATCACGGTCCTCTTCCGCGCCGGACATGGGCCTTCCGTTGCCATGACGGTGCGCCACCATATCCCGGAACTCCTCTTCACTCATATGGAGTTCTTCCAGACGGCGCCTGCGGCGCTCCTGGAAGCGCGCTGCCCTGTCGCGTTCTTCCTGGATCTTGCCGTGCCGCAGCAAAGCGGTCAGCGCAATCAGGAAAATCGTCAGCATAATCCCAAGACCGATCAGCACCGCTTTTACGGGCACCTCGCGTACTTCAGACGCACTTTTTTCTTCCTCCGCAAAGGTTCCCAGCTCAATGGCGGATTCCCTGTTGTCGAGAATGTAAACGCTTCCGTTTTCAACTTCCCCATAGGAAAACCGGAGTCTTGCCACAGCATGCTCCGGCGCGCCTGCTCCCACATTATAGTCGTAAGCGCACTGTATCGCGTCCTCATCATATCCGCGGGGCACGGTTACCGTTGCGGGCCCTTCCGCCGCCAGATGGTGGTCATTTCCTTCGATTACCCTGTCGGTTCTGAGCCTTTCCTCGCATGCGAACCGCCCCAGCGGGTCTTCGATCACCGCGTTGACAAACCCTTCAAATCCGAAATCCAGCAGCTGCTTTGTGTCCAGATAGTGTTCCGGGTTTTTGTCCTTCAGAACCACGGCCACCAGTCTCCGGCCGTCCTCTTCCGCCATGGTGATCAGCGTATTCCCGCTTGCAGTAATAAAGCCCGTTTTGCCCGCTTTTACACGGGGATCCGAATACTGGGTGCCCGCCTTTTTCATTTTATGCCCGAAGGTCACGGTAAGGCCGCCGGGATACTTGGCTGTGGGTCCCATTTTATAATTGTCTGAAGACTCTATCTCCATGAAATCCGGATTATTGAAGCAGGCCTGCCCGATCAGTGCCATATCGTAGGCCGTCGTGACATGCTCCGGATCCGTAAGGCCGCTGGGATTGCGGAATACCGTATTCCGGCATCCCAGTTCCCTGGCCCGGTCCGTCATGGCCTGTGCAAAAGCGGAAACGCTGCCGGACATATAGATTGCCAGCGCATTGGAGGAATCTGCCGCTGAACGGAACAGCGTAGCGTAAAGCAGATCCCGGACCGTCACTTCGTCATCTACAGAAAGTCCCGCCGTAATGGCGCCCGATTCCAGTCCGTAAACAGAATCCGCCGTAATGGTCACTATATCGTCCTGGCTGCAGTTTTCCAGCACCAGCAGTGCCGTCATAATCTTGGTAATAGAAGCCGGATAGCAGTTTTCATGGATATTATCGCCCCAGAGCACCGTCCCGGTGTCTGCGTCCATCACAATAGCCGCCCCTGCGTGAAGTGAAAACTCCGGCGCAATCCAGGAAGCTGCAGCGGCCGGGAAGCACATTCCCAGCAGGATCCCTGCGGACAGCAGCACAGCCGCCATACGGCGCAGGACAGGTATGCAGTTTTTCTTTTTTCCTGAAATCATCATGTTCATTTAATCGCCCTTGTATACACGCAGAGGGAACAGGCCCGCCCCGCCGTCAGCATAATATACCACCACACGGTCGCCGCTGTCCTTTTGCATGGCGCCGCTGTCCACCCGGCAGTTGTCTTTGATAAACTGCAGTTCACCTCCGTTGGACGTCTGAATGGTAAACGTGCTCATCATATTGCTGACCGTCGTGCCTTCACAGCGGCGGATCTGGTAATCTCCGTCGGGAAGAACCACCAGGAATTCCACATTTTCACTGTCACGGATCATGTCCCCGTGGAACAGGATGGCCACATCCATCCCCGTAGACAGTTCCGTTTCGATATCCCCCACTTCCAGACCGGTTACGGACCAGGCATTGTCAGGATCATTCTTGTCCTTGAAGGAATAAACCGTAGAGCTGTCATTTGCGCTTCCGTTGATATCCAGCACCGTAGCGTACATGATGCCGAAATACGGGGAGCTGTCCTCCGTTACGTCCCTGACCGCCACTGTGCCGGGATAGCTGCCCCCGTAGTTCTCTGTCTCCGCACTCTCTTCATCCTCTTCCACAGAGGTTTCTCCCGCAGTGCTCTCTTTTTCGTCTGCCGGCCTGTGCAGTTTACCACAGCCGGAAGCCAGCACTGCGCACAGCAGGAGCAGGATTGCTGTTTCAGGCTTCCAGAGCTTCATTCAGAGCCTCCGTCCCCGGCAGTACAAAACGGCCGTTTTCAATAAGCGCAATCCGTGTCTGTCCGCTGACAGCCGTGATGGAACCAAGTTCTTCATAAGGGATGGTAATATCCGTATGCACATGGAAATATGCCTGCCCCGGATCAGTTTTTCTCAGGGCGGAGCATTCATTTTCCCTGGCAATGATCTGTTTTCCGTCAGGATTGCAGGTGACAATCTCTTCCTCATAGGAATAGCAGGTATCCCCCACCGCAAAATGAGGTCCGGTTTTTTCCGCGATCAGCACCGGCATTTTATCCCCGATGAGATATTTTCTGGATGCGGTATAGGCAATGGTGTTGGTACCAATGGCAAATTCACCCAGCGGCAGCCGGTCCCGGCCCCCGAACAGGACCTGGCGGATCAGTTTCCTTCCTTCTTCCCGGTCGTTTCCATAGCTGCATTCATAATCTGTGACCCTTCCGTCAGAAAACCGGATCCTCAGGTCACGGAAAAGATATCCGTCAATATAAACATATCCGACGTGGAGCAGTCCCTCTGTTCCTTTCAGCACCGGGGAGGTAAATACTTCTCCCGCAGGGATATTCACATCTGCCAGGCAGTTTTCGAAATTGGTCTGGTGTGCCGGATCCGGAAGCCTGTGCAGCTGTACCTTCATATTCGTGCAGTTATCTCCCCTGCCCAGGACCTCCACCGTATCTGCCCTGTCCAGCGCGTCAATCAGTCTCTGCTGTATTGTCTGCCATTGTTCCACGGGCAGTGTGTTGATATGAATGATTTTTTCAAAAATCTCCCTGTACGCCCGGTCCCGGTCTCTGCCTTCTTCTGCTTTAACAAAGGCATCGGCAATGGACGGCGTCGGCCAGGCAATGATCGTATAGCTGGTCTCCTCATCCGGCATATAGCGCTCTGTAATATCATGCGCTTTTTCCAGGTATTTGCGGCTGACTTCCTGCTGGTGTGCTGTAAATGCCGGCGCTTCCGCTTTGGTAACGGGCATGTCGGCACTGCGCCCGAATATTTCCACGCAGGCTCTTCCGGACATTGTGTTCAGTGCTTCCCTGTGGGCTTCATAAGCCAGTTCCAGGCCTTTCAGTTTCTGCTGCATGAGTTTATCGCCCCAGAAAAATGCCATGTCTTCACGGTGGTCATGCATCATCTGCGGATGAAGCGCACCATAAAAACCGGCCTGGACATTCCCGGAAAGCTTTTTGTCCAGGAGCCGCACCGCACGTCTCCGGAATACCACATTCAGTCCGGCCTTTTCAAAACGTATGACAGCGGCCCTCATAAACCGCTCCAGTCCCAGGGGCAGGTCACAGAGGACTGTACTCTTTATGCTTATATCTTTCCCGGTCATGGCAAAGCCGCGGATATAGCCTTCCACATAAGCTTCTGCCATTTTTTCGATCTGCCCTTCGGACAGTTCTCCCAGCAGCCTGGCTGTTCCCAGCTCTTCTTCCGTGATCCATTCCCCGTAGCGGTACAGATAGGAACTGCTGCCGGTATCCTCCAGGTCCGCTTCCATGACAATTTTTCTTGCAAAAGCAGATGCTGCTGTCTCATTCCCTTCTCTCACCGATGCTTCGGAGAAATCGCAGGCATCATCATATAAATAATCATAGAATACCTGTTTCAGCCCGCCGGCAATATCTGTATTCTCGGGATCTTCCAGTACGCAGGCCATCTGGATGGCTGTTTCCAGCAGTATTGCCATGTCGCTGACCCGTTTTTCATATACAAAGGGGATCAGCCCCTGCATCTCCATATACCAGGCAGAAAGCAATTTTCCTGCCTCCCCGAGGCGGGATGCCGCAAACGCGGGATCCAGATAGGATCCGGGATACGCTTCCGCTGTCCATTCCCTGTACAGGCGGGCATTGACGGCCGCATCTGCATTTCCCTGCCTGTATTCCTCATCACAGCGAAGGACAAAATTTCTTATACAGGAAAAGTAGTCCCGGAAAGCGTTATCAGCAATCTCCTCCGGAATGGAAGAAATTCTTTCCAGAGCCAGTTCGTAACGTTCTGCCGCGGCCTCTTCACTCAGGTCCAGCATAAATACATTTTCTTCATTGACTTTCATAGTAAAATCCAAACCCAAAGCAGCGCCGATCCCAGGGCCAGCAGGCCGCCGATCCGCGCCATAAAATGATTTCTCTCCTTTTCCCTCATGCCCAGAAGGCAGAACAGCAGGGCTGCCGCTCCCATTACAATACTGCAGGAGCCCGCCGCCGCCATAAGCAGGCTGACGTCCCCGGGACGCAGCACGGCGCGCACCGCCACCGCCGCTCCCAGCGCCAGTGCCAGCAATCCGCAGCCGAGGCTGTACCATCCGTTGACAGCATAGGGATTTCTGATATAAGAATACTTTTTCTTTTTGACTGCCATTACGCGTCGATCTCTCTGATCTTAATCTTACGCTGCTCTTTTGCCATCTGTCTTTTCCAGCGCCAGCGCCTCAGAAACCGGTTTATGAAAAAACCGAGAATCACGCCTATTGTATTCAGCAGCAGGTCGTCCACATCAAAGCTGCCCACCCTGAAAACAAGCTGGGTGCATTCAATCAGGAAACTGATGGAAAATCCGACCAGCACAATACCCGGCAATCTCCGACATCGTCTGGAAATCGCCGGCAGCAGGAAGCCGGAAGGAATAAACGCCACAATATTGCCGACGACATTCAGGACAAACGCCCGCATCCCCAGCTTATCGCGATATACCCAAAACCGCCGTATCTCATTAAAAAGAACCAGATTGTATCTGGCTTCCGCCCCGTCTCCCGCTCCGCGCCGTCCCAGGGATTCCGCAAAGATCGTATAGTACAGGAGAGCAATCAGATACAGCAGGAAAGCGGCCCAGCATGCTTTCTGCAGTTTAGTGGTGCCTCTGAGCATAGTAAAGAAATATTATATCAAAACAATAAGTTTCTGTCAAAAATTATGGCCGCAGCAGATAATAGGAAAGCCTTTCGGCCTCATAAAATCCCAGCTTGCGGTAAAGTCCCAGTGCTGCTTTATTAGAAGCGGAGACCTGCAGGAATGCGCTTTCCGCGCCATATCTTTCCGTTAATAACGAAAGCAGCTGCCGCAGCATGCTTTCCGCATGTCCCTGTCTTCTCCCGCGGGGATATGTGAGGATGCCGTAAAGATAAACCTCTGTACCATACATGTGATACCAGCATTCTCCATACTTCGTCCGCACTTCCCCGTCTTCTTCCCGGATCCTGAGGCTGACGCCGGGCGCAGCTCCGGCTACCGGAGCCTGCAGAGGAAGAAAACATCGCATCATCAGTTCATCATCAAAATGCGCGGCCCCGATATGGTTCAGGAATTCCCTGCAGTTCTCATTGTCGTAAACTGCCATGCGCAGCACGGTGTTTTCGGTTTCCCTAAGAATGGCCACACTCCGGAGCGCATTGAAGCAGCCCTGTCTGCGGCAGTCCGGCCGGGTCAGGCAGACCCATTCCGAAACCGGCTGGCCATCCAGCGTTTCCCCCATGGAGAACGCGGCAATCATGGCTTTCAATTCCTGACGGTCTTCATTTTCCCATAAAAAGAAATAACGGTCGGCATCTTCCGGCAGGCCATACCGCGTCGCATCTTCCCTGTTTACCGCCTCGTTCAGGCGTTCTACCGCATGCATTTCGAGTTCATCCGGCATTCCTTCGGCTGCGGAGATGATACGGTTTTCCATAGAGTTTTCTGTGACTGATGCTTTATTCACATCCGTCCTCCAGAATCTTTTCCACGGCATGCAGAAGATCCGGTGCGGTAAATGAGGGAACAGCTTCGTATTTGCCGTCTTTGCCCGCAGCTCCGGTTTCTACCAGCGCGGTCCTTAAACCGGCATTGAGCCCGCAGAGAATATCCTGGGTACGGTCACCGATCATCCAGGATCCTTCCGGCGTAATATGCCAGCGGTCAAAGGCCTCCAGAATCATGCCCGGCGCCGGCTTGCGGCATCCGCAGGCAAATTTGAGATCCGGAATTTCCCCCTCGAAGCCGGCATCCGGATGATGGGGGCAGTACAGAAGTCCGTCCAGATACGCGCCTTCCTGTCCAAGGATTCTTTCCAGCCTCTGATGGATTTTGTCCAGTGTTTCAAAGCTGCATTCCCCCCTGGCAATCACCGGCTGGTTTGTAATTACCACTGCCAGATACGGTGAGGCGTTGATTTTCCGTATGGCCTCTGCCGTGCCCGGCAAAAGCTCCAGCCTTTCAGGGTCTTTCAGAAATCCATATTCCACATTGATGGTACCGTCCCTGTCCATGAAAATGCATTTCTGGGGACGGGCCAGATTGCGGCGCCTGACAAGTCCGCTCTCCACGGCACCGGTTACTTCTTCATAGCGGTCCGGCGTTCCCATGTCCTTGACATATTCCGTGGATTTATAAGCATAGACTTCGCCTTTTTCAATCAGGGGGCGGATAATCTCCCGGTCCAGATCGATTTTGGGGCCTGCCGGAGAAATTTCCGAAAGCGCCCCGGGACTCAGGGCATATATCCCTGCATTGACCTGGTTATGGTAATCCTCCCTGCGCTCCTCCTTCTTCCCGATCACGCAGAGAACCCGGTCCCTCCTGTCTTCCATGGAAGCCGGCAGCATGCGGGCTCCCGGGCCTTTACAGAGTTCCCGGCTGAATTCAGCCGTATCTCCGCGCTCCGAGGTGACAATAATATCAGAATCATAGGGATGGGAATTGGGATGCACAAACAGTGTGGCCTTTCCGCCTCTCTTCCGGTGGAAATCCATAAAGCGGTTAAAATCCACCGAAATCATCAGGTCTCCCATCAGCAGGAGAAAGTCCTCCTGAAGCTGTTCCCGGAGGCAGAAAAGCGCACCGGCGGTGCCCAGGGGCGTTTCTTCCCGGAAATAGGAAATATGCACGCCCAGGCGGCTGCCGTCCCCGAAATAGCTGTGGATGGATTCCGCCAGGTATCCCGTCACCAGTATGATTTCTGTGATGCCGCATTCCTTCAGGTTCTCGATTTGGTATTCCAGTACCGGTTTACCGCATACCGGAATCATGGGCTTGGGAATATCCGACGCGATGCTTCGTATTCTTGTTCCGTGGCCGCCGGCCATAATCACTGCTTTCATAAATTCTCCACAAATGTTTTATTCTGCGAAAACTGCCTTACCAGGCTTTTGGGCAGCCTGCGGTAGGCTTTGCCCAGGCGGTATCCCAGGTAACGGAACGCGGAACTGATAAAGAAACCGGGGAAATATTTCCCCTCCCCCTGTTCCTTCAGTTCAGCCCGCACTCTCCTGACAAGCCTCAGGCCTTCTCCTTCGGAAGGAAATCCTCCGAACACTTCCGGGTGCATGGCCTGGCTGACCCCAAGGTCAAAGTTCCTGTGGAACTGCTGCAGGGGAGTATATTGATGGGAATGGTATACTTTAGCCTCCGCACAGTAGCATACCGCGTATCCTGCCATGACAGCTTTGTGGGCATAGATCATATCCTCATTGAATATGGCTTTCTCGCAGAATCCGCCAAGGCTGTCATAGATTGCCCTCCGATAGGCGCAGCACACGTTGGACGCAAAAAATGTCTTGATTCCAAGCTCAGGAAGATCAGCCGATGTTTTCCGACGGCTTTCCGGGGGATAATTAAAACTTCTCGTGATTCTCTCCGCAGGCCCGGCCTCCTCATTCGGCAGCTGCCTTGCGTAGGCCACAGCGCTTCCTTCCTCCTCCAGCACTTTGGCCAGTTCTTCCAGAAGATGTGTATCCGCGGGCACCGCGTCATCCGTCATGCAGATAAAGGCCTCCGCATCCGACATGGACACGCCCAGCCTCCTGGTGGCGGCATGGTCAAATTCCTGTCTGGAAATATGCACCAGCCTTGTATCCCTCGAAGCCTTAAGGGCTTCTTTGATTTCCGGGGCCATCAGTTCTTCTTCCGTATTAATGACGATGAGCTGGCGATACGGATATTCCTGCTGCTGCAGCAACGACAAAAGCCGGGTGAATTTCTCGCCCGGTCGGTACGTAGGTATTATAATGTCAAAACCGATGTTCAATTCTTCCGGTTTTCTTCCTCCAGCTCTTCTTTCTCTTTGCGGAGCTGCTTCCTGGTGGACTGGATAAATACAAACATCACCAGGATCATGTACAGGGCATAGGACGTGGCCGCCCCTTCCAGCCCGAAGCCCGTCACTGCCCTTCTGGTCAGCACAAAGGCCACCACGGACATAAACACATAATTATAAAAGACCATTTTCTGCTGCCGCATGATCACCAGGATATAGTAGTACAGATTGGTCATTGCATAACAGCATCCGCCGGCAATAATCATGACAAAATCCCAGTGATGAACCAGCAGTTCTCCCCGGTAGCTTCCGCCCAGCAGCGCTTCGAAAAGCATCAGCACATAACGGCCGATCACCAGGGTGCCCGCCAGGGCCAGTACGGAAAGAATCAGAATATATCCGCTAAGCACTCTTCCCGCTTTGCGGAAACGCTCATAATCCCGCGCCTGGTAGACGTCCGCCATTCTAGTCAGGTAAGGCTTGATAATAAAATTAGCCGCCAGATAGATAACGGAGGTAGGCATGAACAGGATGTTGAAAATGCCGCTGTCCGCATCGGTCATATAAAAATCAATGGCATATTTGGAAGCTGAAAAAATATAGAAGTCCACAAATACCGAAAGAAACAGCAGCAGTGTATTTTTCATCAGCGTGACTGCGGTGTCCTTCTCCCCGGAAGCCGGTTTGTCATCCCCGGTACCCGGGATCTGCGCCTTCATGATGCCCCTGAATACTGCCAGGGAAACCGCCTGGGCTCCCACCGCAGCCGCCGAAGCCAGCAGCAGGTCTCCTTTCAGAAGCAGGCAGGCGGCAAATACCGCTACCGAAAACACCGTCCTTGCTGCCAGTTCCTGTCCTCCCAGCCAGAGCTTGCCGCCCCGCTGGCATTCCGATTCATACAGGTCGCCAATCCCGTCCGCCACTTTATAGAGCGCAAGCAGGAAAATGATCAGCACCTTTCGCGGACTGTAACTGCCGAACAGGTACATGGCCAGCAGATAGAGAAGCGCGAAACCCGCCGCAGCGGCCGCTGTCCATATGCGCAGCCGGCGGTACGTGCCGTAGGAATATTCATGTTTTACATCCGTAATATGAAACGGGCGGATACCGAAATAGGCGACGATGAACATCTGCTGCCCGAAGGTGGAAAAGCCGAAGCCAAATATACCCCCGTCTTCCGAGCCTGCGTAATGCATGGCCAGAAAGGCCAGCACCACCGCAGACATGGCATAAATGCCGCTTCCGATCCCGTTCCATATATAGTCTTTTTTCATGTTGTCTTTCATGGCTGTGCCGTTTCCCCCGTTTACCGCGTATGCATAAACAGGATGGATCGCAGCATGCGGTACATATAGCGGGCAGCATTGACCGGGCTCAGGTAGGATTGCCCGCCGGTGCGTTCTGCCACTCTGACCGGCACTTCGGCAACCCTGGCTCCTTTCCTGATCAGCAGCGCGATGGTATTGGGTTCCGGAGCCAGGTCGGTACGCCTCGCAAACAGGTCAATAATACGTTTATTGTACATACGCAGCCCGCAGGTGGGGTCTGTTACTTCCCGTCCTGCTTTCATATGCATTGCCATGCGGATCATGGCGGACCCAAGATGGCGGAGCCCGTTCATTTTATTTTTCAGCCCGATAAAGCGGGAGCCCAGCACCAGGTCATAACCCTCCAGGGCTTTCTCGTACAACGGCGCAATATACTCCGGCAGATGCTGCCCGTCCCCGTCAAACTGGACCGCGTACAGATATCCGGCTTCCGATGCAAACTGCATTCCCACATGGAAGCTGCCCGTAAGGCCCAGGTTCTGCGGAAGGTGAATTGCCCGGTATCCCCTGCGTCGGCAGATCATATCTGTCCCGTCCGTGGAGCCGTCTGTCACAACAATATAATCAAACTGGGAATAAGAAGCGACCAGTTCATCCACGACCCGCTCGATACTGTCTGCTTCGTTATAGGCGGGAATCACCAGCAGAACATCACTGCTGCGTTCCAGTGACGCCGTTGTCCGGTCTGCCTCCCTGTAATAATCTCTGTCCGCTTCCATATCGCTTTCCCCGTTATCTTTTCACCGGAACAATTTCCTTGTAGCCCCGCACTCCTGCTCTCGCGCTGCGGCAGCATGCCCGGGCTTCTTCATCCCGTCCCTGCATCCATAAAACATATGCTCTCGGCACATCCGCTCCCGCCAAATGGGAAAACGGATAGCCGCCGCCGAATCTGGCATTGATATCAATAATATAAGGTGTCAGGCTGCCGTCCATGATGATGTCCACATCGATCAGCCCCCTGGGGCCGAAAGCCTTAGCCAGTTTCTCACCGGTTTCCATCAGGATCGCATACTCCGGATCATCAGCGCCCAGTACGATTGCTTCGTCCGTTTCCCCGGAACGCATTCCCAGCTTCCGGCGTGCTATGCAGGTCACAAAATGCCCCTTCAGGTCAGAAATCACGTCCAGCCCGTATTCGCAGCCTTCCCTGACCTCCTGGATCAGGACGCATTTCCCCGGTGAAACACGGGACTCATACCTCAGGTAGGTTTCGTTGATTTCCCTTTCACAGGCTCCATAAAACGCTGTCAGTTCCTCTTTCCGATATGCCCGGTAAAGGCCGACGGAACCCATTCCGTACCTTGGCTTGAGAAGCAGCGGCCAGGAAAGATCCCCGTTTTCTGTTCTCCGCAGGGCCTCCTCCGGATCCAGGATTGATTTCGGGCATGGCAGGCCGGTTTCCCTTAGTTTTAGGAACATATTGTATTTATCATTACAGTTACTGAGCATTCCGGAATCCGAAACCGCAAGCGCTGTGCCTGCCTCCTCAAATTCCCTGCTGTGCGCCGCCAGTACGGGAAGATCAATGTCAAAAAGAGAAACCAGAAGGTCTATCCTGTACTCCCGGCACTTTTCCAAAAGAAACGGAATATATTCTTCACTATAAATCAGAGGTGTCAGGAAGGAAACATTTCCTGCCCTCATGGCGGGGCTTTCGGCAGAGTTGGCAACGTAAACAAGACCCTCCCCGCGGAGAGCCTCCTTAAAATAGTTCACCATATAAGTGCGTCTGCCGGCACTTGTCAGCAAAATATTCATTCTGTTATTTTAACATAGATCGAAAACATAGTAAACTCAATGCTTTCACCGCAGTTCATCAAAAACCAGGGGCAGTCCGCCGGTATGCACAAACAGTATATTTCCGGTCAGCTGCTGCCTGCGGATCTCGCTGAGCATTCCCGCAAAGGCTTTGCCTGTATAGGTTCTGTCCAAAGGCAGCCCATAACGGATTCTGCACTCTTCAAGAATTTTGTCAAAATCAGCCGGAAGGCCGCTGTCCATGCCCGTTTTGCTCCCGCCATAGCCGCCGCCGAGATAATCCCCGTAGATCCGTATCAGTGAAAGGCATTCCCTGGTATCGTATCCGCAGCTGGCAAGATGGGCGCGTACCGTTTCCCAAACCGCTTCCTCCGGACGGGCGACTGAAATCCCGTGAATGAGCGGCTGACGGATCTCTTCCACCTCACAGTGTTCGGATATGCCCGCAGCCAGTCCGCTCACGGTCACTGCCGTGCCTACGGCCAGGAAAATATGGTCGAATCCCAGCTTCTGCTCTCTCTGCAGGGTCCAAAGGTCCCGGGAAATTTTGGCCCCTGCCCGCATCAGTACCTCCTCATTCCCATGTCCGCTGCTGTCACCGTAGACATAGTACGGCCTGTATCCCTGCTGCCGCAGTTCCCCGGCGGCGCGTTCCACTGTTTCCTTCACATTTTTCGCAGTACAGTCCACGACCTGCGCCCCGCTTTTCCGTACCAGGCGCTCATTGAAGCACATGCATTGCTCTTCCTGCGCCGTATGCGCCCCGTGGTCTTCCCGCTTCATGATAACAACGCAGCGGTGCCCTTCCGCCGCCGCCATATCCGCAACAGCGCGGTTCAGGTTGGAGGTCGGGGACCCATATGAGATTACTGCATCGCAGCCCTTTTCTTCCATATCCCGGCAGATTTCCCGGGCAATCCGGACCTTGTTTCCGCCGAATGAAAAGGGAATCAGGTCGTCACGCTTCACATAGATGCGGGCATCTCCCACATTGTACAGCGGATAAAAATTATGTAATGTGTCCCATGTTTCAAGCATATTGTCACCCTGTGCCGTTCTTTCTCCGGACCAGCTGACGGCCGGTTTCCAGAAGATACCGGATACTTTCCATCCTCAAAATCAGTGCCGCCCCGCCATAGAGCAGTACTCCTACGGCAATCTGCACCAGGAGCAGGCCCCAGCTCTGCATCCCGCCGCCTGCGGTATACCAGCCGAAGTGTCCGGCCAGTAATTGTATGCCGAATACGGTTATTCCCATCGCTGCAGCCAGCAGGAATTCCGGCACTGAATCTCTCCACTGGGCCGTCGGGCTGTATCCTAAAATCCTTGTATTGGGCCAGCCGTTAATAAATGTACAGATATAATCAAAAACCGCCTTCATCAGCAGCATTCCCAGGATCCCGAAACGGACGCTCAGAAGAAGCACCGCAATGCCGCAGGTTTTCTTGATTAATTCCAGCTTCAGGTAAATGTCGCTGCGTCCGTTGGCGTTAATGGCCTGCAGATTGATCACATGCATATGCCAGACACTGTAGGAAAGGCAGCACAGCCTGAGCAGCGGAACCGCCGGCAGCCAGGCTTCTCCAAGCAGTGCCAGGATCATGGGTTCAGCCACAGCCATAATGCCGAACATCACAGGAAACATCACAAAACCGGAAAGTTTCACGGAACGCCGGAGCATCTGCCGGCTCCTCGCCGCATCCTCCTGGCTTTTGGAAAACGCCGGTAGCATTACTGCCTGCAATGTCTGCGCCATGGAATTCACGATCACCTGCGGGAACTGGTTGCCCCGGTTATAATACCCCACCATGGCTGCATTATACAGACGGGAAATGAAGGGCGTATAAAGATTGTTGTAAACGGTATCGATCAGTCCCGACACCAGCACCTTCCAGCCGTAGGAAAACAGGCTCCCGACCCGCTGTAAGGAAAAAAGCCTTTGGGGATGCCAGTGCAGAGTCACCATCAGTACAATCATTAAGACAGTATTTTTCAGAAGCTGCTGCAGCACCAATGCCCAGGTTCCCGCCCCGGCTAAAGCGGCAGCAATGCCGGCAGCACCGGAGAGAAGGTCCGCCGCTATCGTAGCGGCACATTGCAGGCGGAAATCCATCCTTCGGGCAATGATGGCGATCAGGACGCTCACCACAGACCCGGACAGCAGGATCAGGGCCAGTACACGGAGCATGGGCGTAATCTCCGGGTCCTGGAAAAAAACCGCGATGAAAGGCGCTGCCGCAAATATCATCCCATACAGCAGGAGTGCCATGCCAAGCCCGATCCAGAATACGGAACTGAGATCGCGCTCATCGATTTCCTTTCGCTGGATCAGCGCCGTCTGGAAACCGTTCTGTACGATCACCTGGGCAATGGTGACAAAAATCAGCATAATCGCCATCGTGCCGTACTTTTCCGGTCCTAGCATCCTGGCCAGCACAAGGGAAATAAAGAAGGTGATCATCTGATCGCCTCCGCTTTCCATGGCCTTCCAGAAAAAGCCCTTTATGACACTTTGCCTTATATCATTTTTGTCCTGCATACCGGGATGTCATATAAAGAATATTGATGATGTTATAGTAGATAAAAAAAGGGGCTTTTTCAAGCCCCTTTTCATGAGATCACTGTAAGATCCCTGCCCCGGATGGCTCCGGTTCCCTGACTCAGTTGGTAATGTCCAGGGGGATCGCTCCGATTCCGGTAACCGCATCCTGCATAGCTGCAGCGGAAGCAGAAGAATCTGCCGCCTCGTTTCCTGCCAGTACCGGATCCGTAGGATCATAATTCTGATCCATAGGTATGCCCTTCTCAATGGCCGGCCTGTCATAAGGTCCGGTCACCCAGGCATTATTGTAAATCTCCACCGGGGTGCCTTCGCCGCAGTTATTATACAGCCAGGCGGCATCGCCGGAAAGCAGGCGGATACAGCCGTCGGACTGGTTTTTGCCAAGCTGGTTATAGGTTGCTGCCAGCAGGTGATGGGAATCAGGCGCTCCCTCGTAAATGATGGAGTGGATACAGAAGCCGTTGGCTTTGTAGCGCATCAGGAACTGCACATAGATCTCATCATGCATGTATTTCCATCTGTGCGCTTCATATGTCTTGTACTCGCCGGTAGGCGTGGCGCTTCCGATCGTGACCAGGAATACCTTAAACGGGATAATGTAGCCGTTGTCTCCGTCTTTGGTATAGACGGTCATGCACTTCATATCCTTGTTGACTTTGATAATATAGTCTCCGGGCAGTCCCATAATGGGCTCAAGGTCCGTCACTACCCTGCCGGTATTGTCAAAATAGTACTTGTAGCCGTCAATATACTGCCAGCCGGTCACAATATGGCTGTCCTGGAAATAGTACCTGCCGTTATTGACGTCATGGGCCCATCCGGTATAAGGCTGTCCGTTGGCGGTGGAATAATGATATACACCGTCAATACCCATCACCATGCCCTCATCACTGCCGGAAAGCAGGCGGCGGGAGGTTCCCTGGTTAAACGCGACACCGGTCTTCCAGAGCATGGTCTGCAGGCCCTGGATATAATGTCCGTTGCCGATGGCGCCTGCCGTCTGGCCGTCCCTTGCCCAGTCCAGCACGGTGCCGTCCTCCAGGATCGCACGGTAATACAGGTTATACATATTGCGGGTATGTCCCTTAATACGCATCTGTACGGCACGTACTTTAGCCTGGTCTCCGGTGTCCGGTGTATACATTTCGTTCATGGCCCATTTTGACCAGCCATGCTCCTCCGTATACACTCTGTAGTAGCAGTCGCCGATGCCGTACTCCAGACGTCCCCACAGACCGGTGAACCCTTCCTCGGGAGACATGAACATATCCATATCCGAAGTAAAGCCCAGGGTGCGGATGCCCGAAGGAAGCACCATAACAAAATTGACAAAGGGTGAATACCCGATAATCGGATCCGTTTCTACTTTTCCGGAAGAAGCGTCCGTGCCGACATAGCTTCCTGTCGCAGAGCTGCCGCCGCTGAATCCGGCACTGCTCCCCATCGGTACCAGCTGTCCGCTTCCCGCCGCCGGCACCAGGGTTTCTGCCGCAGGTACCGTATTTCCTTCGGCCGGAACCACGCTGCCGGAAGGTCCGATGTTTTCCAGGACAGGCATGCCCGCAGCTGCCGCATCCATATTATTCTGCTCCACCACGGTTTCAGTAACCGCATCCGCCACGGGAGCGCCGCCGGGACCCTCCACAATCTGGGGTCCGGCGCTTACTGACTGTGCAGAACCTGAAATTTCGGTAATGCTGCCGGTATCCATCGCTCCGGTCCCGGAAATCTCCGTCACCGTCCCTGCGCCGGGACCCCCGGGTCCCGTGCCCGGTCCCTGCGTCACTGCGCCCTGGCCGGTTACTACGCCGCCGGCAGAAAACACCGCATAGCCGGGAGTTTCCGCATATGCAGCCATACTCATTATCAAAGAAGCCAGCACTGTCCATGCGGCTGCTTTTTTGAAATATCTGATCATAGTTTCCTCCATGTTTTGCCGTTTTATGGCAGACGAAATTCCCGTCCGCCTCCGGACGAACACAAGTGTATCATAAAAGCCTTTTTCTGGCTATCATTTCCCAAAAAAGTAAAAAAACCGTAAAAGTATTTCAAATCTTTGCCTGCTCATCCGGCCTGTTCATCGCCCCTGCCTGCGCAGTGCGTGATACAGATTCTGAAGTCCGCGGTAGATGCCCGGATGCCTGGCTTTCAGCCTCATCAGACGCTGTTCCGCCGCAGGCAGTTCCCTGAGAAATCCCCTGTTGGCAGGATCCAGAACCGCTTCTGCCCTGTCCTGCTTCAGGTCGATCCGGAAACGCTGTCTTGCAAGCGCTTCCCGGACTGCTTCCCTCCATACGCCTTCTGTGTCCCTGTCAAAAGCGAGGTACAGCTGTTCCATGGCTTCATAGTGTTTTTCCCAGCGGTCTTTCATTTTCTGCACCTCATCCGGATCCGCACCGTCCATGGTCTGGCCCCATGACCCGGCTGCGCCCATACGGTACATACTCATTTTCCTGTCGAAGTAAAAGGCGGTGCCGCGGGAAAGCATAAAAAGCTGCAGGGGGATATCCCCTACCGGACAGTCATAATACCATTGGGGAAGCCTTTGGGCATCTGCGGTCCGGAAAAAAAGCGAAGCCGTCGGCAGATTGGTCTTCTTGGAAATCATCTCTTCCGGCCGGATCTCCCTTGTCCCTTCAAAAGGCCTTATTTCTTCGCTGCTCCTGAAAGCGCCGTCCTCTGATACAATCCCGGCGGCATGGCAGCAAAGCGCGCATTCGGGATGCGCCTCCATGTAATTCGCCTGAATCTGCAGTTTATGCGGATCAGACCAGAAATCATCCCCTTCGCACATGGCAATATACCTGCCCCTCGCCCTCGGGAAATTGAAGACCCCGCTGATATTTGAGATTCCCTTGGAATACTGGTTCTCCGACTGCAGCATCGGCCGGATAATATCCGGATAACGGGCGGCATATTCTTCAATAATCTCCCGGGTCCCGTCTGTGGAAGCATCGTCGTGGATCAGGATTTCGTAG
>JAEEGL013715804.1_pt1 | contig 30390 bp, 18 predicted proteins | sample 9134231 | NCBI WGS metagenome assembly JAEEGL01 (sample SAMN16246548, study PRJNA631951) | gut metagenome | biome: gut microbiome; feature: rumen; material: fiber-attached | host: Bos | place: Iran: Karaj | collected 2018-10 | reverse complement strand
TTATCCTTATGTATCATCAAATGTAAATATTAATTCACTTGAAATACAAACTGCTGCATCCGTTGAACTTGCTTACGATAATACAAAAAGTTTTACAGTTGCAGACGGTTTTAGTAATGCAGGAACTGTTTACACAAACGGTACAGGTTCAATCAGTTTGGCTGGAACTGTTACAGAAAATGGAACCTGGAATTATACTGATGGAAATTTAAAGCCTGTTACCAATTTGAGTTTTAACAATATTGTTATTTCTGGAAACGTTACATCAACTGCAGAGACTGTTAGTATTGCTGGTGCTTTAACAATAAATGCTGACTGCATGCTGACTGTGGAAAGTAATGTAAATGTTACTGGAACTTTTATAAATAATGGAACTGTAAAAATTTACACCAGCTCTACTATAAATAAAACAGATTCTGCTCACGGAAAATTTATTATTGGTGGAGTTAATCACACATTAAACAGCAATTTAAGTTTTTATGATTTACAGATTGATTCACAAACGCAGACAATTAACGGAACTTTATCTGTTGCGAATGACCTGGTAATCAACAGTGGAATTTTACAGGGAACCGGGAATGTTACGGTTGCAAATAATTTAACAATGAATGGTGGTTCGCTTGCAGGTAGTGCAAATCTTACAGTAACAAACGATACAATTGTTAATGGTGGTTCAATTAGTAAATCAGGAATTCAAACTTATAATGGCCCAGTGACCTTAAATGCTGATATAACTTTAACAGCCGGGACAATTATTTTTAATGGTGCTGTTTCCAAAGGTGGGGCAGGAGTGCGCAGCTTAAGCTTAAACGGCGATGTTAATTTTGCAAATACTGTCAGCGATATCAGTTCTGTTGATGTAGTTAAGTTTACAAAGGCAGCACAGACATTAACAAAAGCATCAGGCAGTTTAACTTTTTCTGAATTACAGAATACCAACGGCACTTTAACAATAAATGTTCCTTCAGTGACTGCAGGTATTGTAACAAACAAAGGTATAATTGCATTAGGTGCAAATTCTTTAAGTCTTTCAGAATATCAGGTTGATGGAACAACCAGCTTAAATGTTAATGCTGGAACAATTACATCAACTGGTGGTTCAAATGTTACAATTCCAAATTTAAATGCTACAGGTGCATTAACACTATCCGGTGGTACAAACGGAATTACACTGACTAATGCATCATACAATTCTTCTGATGTTACATTGAATGGGCTTATTGTAATGAACGGCGGAACTGCCGGGAATTTAAGTGCCGCTTCTTCGTCGGATGTAACAGTGAATTCTGGATTAAACTGCGGCGATATTACATTGGATACAGGAAGTGCATTAAAACTTATAGGTAATGTATCGTGCAGAAATGTAACAATCGGAAATAATGCAGTCCTTACTTCTGGTAATGTTAATGCAGCTCATACAATTATTTTAAGCGGCAACTGGATAAATAATAACGGCAATTCTGGTTTCGTTCCGCAAAATGGAACTGTAGCATTTACAAAAACAGTAACAACAGTAACAGGTGAAAACCTGTTTAATAATTTTTCTATGACAGGTGCTGGTGATAAAACCTTAACACTTGCAGATAAACAAAAAATAAACGGTACTCTGACTTTAACGGGTTCTTCTGCAGGAAGCAGACTTGAAATAAACGGAAGTGATACTGGTTTTATTCTTTTAAATGGAAGTCAGCCGGAAGCTTCAAATCCTGTAACAGGACAATATCTTTCGATTGCATCAAGTGTAAAAATTTTTGGTTCAGATGGAACAAGCTGTGACGGAGTTGAAGGTACATACTTTACTGCATCAGACTCTGTTCCTTCTTCTGGTTTAACTGATGAATACTATTCTATAGTTCTTAATAACGGCTGGCGAATAAAGGATTTCTCTGATTTAACCTATACCTGGGTTGGTGGAAAAACTGGTCATGAAACAGACTGGGGAATAAGAGAAAACTGGAATACAAAGATCGTGCCTGGAGTTACATCAGGAGTGGATGCTTCTAATGGAGCAAATGTTATCATACCAGATCAGGTTATCTCAGGATTTTATCCTTTGATAGGCAATAATTCTTATGCTTTAAATCATTTAATAATTGGAAATTCCGGATCTTCTAATAATGCAACTTTAACACTTGGTTCTTCTGATTTAATGATAAATACTGTTACAAATTTCAGTAAAATAATTTATACCGGCACTGGTAGAATTATAGACTCAAGTTCTGTTGTTCAAAATGATTCTGAAAGAGGACAGGTTGAATATGTAACTGGAGCTGGTGCAATTTCGTCATGTGCTTATCATGATCTTTTAGTTACCTCAGGTGCTCATTCTGCTGCAAATGCATTAACTGTGAATAATGATTTAAAGATTAGCGGAACTGCAACAGCAGTATTATTTAATGCAGCAGTCACTTCTGGAAATGTAACAATAAGTAATACATCAGAAGTTGTGTTTAATAATAACTTAACCTCTGAAGCTGTTACAATAACCGGCACTCCTGCTGTTGCTTTTAATGCAGGAGATGGAGGACAGACTACAGCGCTTACATCTATTGATTTTTCTGGAATGACAGGCGGTACTGTTTCATTTGGTAATCATTCTGCTGATTCCTTTAGTACTGCTGCGGGATATACTTTAAATATTTCAGGTTCTCCAGATTATTCTCTGGCAGGAATAATAACTGGTCCTGCAGGTATAACCCTTGGGAAAGATGTAACTTTAAATGCGGATACCGATTTACAAAATGCTGTTACACTTTCTGGAAACGTTACCATTGCGACCGGTGGAAAAAATGTAAGATTTATTTCAACAGTAAACGGTGCAAATGCTTTGGAAACAAATGGAAATGGTGCTGTGACTTTTAATTCTGCTACAGGTGGAGTTAATCCGCTCGTTTCAATTAATATTATTGGTGAAACAATTTTAAAAGGAAATGTTACAACAACAGGAAATCAGAATTACGGAAACGATGTAACATTATTGTCAAATGCTGATTTTACTTCAAACGCCTCGATTGTGTTTACATCAAATATAAATGGTTCTGCTTATACTGCATCTTTTAAAACTGGAAGCTTCAGATTAAGTTCTGATTGTGTTTGTGAACCAAGTATCAAAGCACAAAGCGGAACTCTTATTTTACCGTCTGGTAATGCAGTGTTCAAAAATAATCTTGATGTTTCCGGCTGTACTCTTAATAACGGGAACGGAACAGTTGTATTTGCTAAAACTGGCAGTCAAACTTTGACTGCAGTATCTTCAAATGTTTTTAATAATATTCAGATTAATTCTGGAAGTTCAGTTAATACTTCGTCTTCCTTTGAGATTGCAAATAATTTAACAAATAATAATTCGAATGGCGGATTTACAGCTTCAGTAACGAGCGAAATTACTTTTACAGGAGACTCTACTGTAACTGGAAATAATACGTTTAATGATGTTGTTTTTTCTGGTACAGCAAAAATAATTAATATTACAGGATCAAATACATTACGCAATTTAAAATTTGCAGGTTCAGATGCTACATGTAAATTTAAACAGGAAACAAAAACTATTACAGATTATCTAAAAGTTACTGGAACTGCCGGGCACCCAGTTACTTTAACAACTCAACACACTTCTCCTTCTTTGATAGATGAATCAACCTGGTGGAAAATAACAGTTAATAATCCATATACAGAACCAGATTCAAATTTTAGATATGCAAATATTGAGTATTCAAAATCAACAACAGATATTTCGCATGACTGGGGTCCAACAGTAGCAGAAAATGAGCCAGGTTCCACTATAAATTTTTTCAAGCGACATTATTACTGGATAGGAACAACAAATACTTCCTGGACAACTCCTTCAAACTGGAGTTTCAGTTCAGGTGGTTCACCTGTTACTGTTTATCCGCCTTATGATACAGGTTTAAGCGAAATAGATATTTCAGGCAGCGCGAATATTTTAACTTTAACAGATGATACTTCCGGACTGAATATAAAATCTCTTAAAGTAAATGAAAATCAGATTGTGAATTTTGTTTCAGAAAACCTTGTAATAAATAAAATTGAAAATTATGGAGAAATACGTTTAACAGGAACACAAACTATATTAAATAAAAGCGGTGTTCCCCCTGAGATAACAAATGACGATTCTTCAACAGTTCGATATGATGGAAATATTTCGACTGTGCCATTAGGTTTGAATTATGGAAATTTAATTTTCAGTGAAACAAGTTCTGGAATCTTAACACTTGCGATAAACTCAGCTGGAAGAACATCAGTATTAAATACTGCAAATTCAGTGACACTTTCTGGAGCAAATAAGTTTACAGGTCTTGTAACAATAAATGGTACAAAGAATGTTTCATTGTCAGGAAGTAATGTTTTTACTAATGGTGTTAAAATTATTTCGTCTGGTGATGTCGTTCTATGCGGAAAAAATAATTCGGATTTTATAATTCAAGATGGTGCAGAATGTTCTAGTCTTAATATAAAATCACCAGTCCTTCTTTCTGGTACTGTTGCAACATCTGGTTCTCAGCATTATGAATCAACTGTAAAAACAAATTCTGAACTGACGGCAGATACAGTAATCTTTAATGATGATGTTACTGCTCAAAATGAAACGCATATTAATTCAGATGTTGTTTTTAATGGAACAGGCTTAGATCTATCCGGCTCAAAAATTACAATTAATGGTACGGCACAAAATGATAATAATTTAACTGTTTCCTCAAACGCTGCAATAGAACTTGTTTCTTCCGGAATCAACAATGGTTCATTAACGAATGGTGGAACAATTAGCTGTAAAGCAACTCTAACTAATAATGGCACACTTACGAATAATTCAATAATTGTTTGCGAAAGTGACTTTACAAATAACGCAGATAAAGTTTTTTCTGGCACCGGAAATATTACTTTTAAGTCTGATGTATCAGATAATGGAAAGTGGATAAATACAGGAACTGTAAATTTGACAGGAGAAAATGTTCAAAGCTTTACTCCATCTACTGATTCTCAAAGTAAATATGCTTCAATTTTAATTAATAAAGGAAACAATACTACTGTAAGCTTTGCTGAAAATAAAGCCTTGAAGGCTGGAAGTATCACAATTCAGAATAACAAAACAACAGCCTTTAACAGTGCTGTAAATTGTGATTCAATTACAGTAAACAAAAATAAAACGTTAACCTTCGTCTCCTTTGTCACTACAGTTGCTTTTGCCATTAATGAGAATGAAATTTTAATCTTTGGTGATGATTTCACAACTAAAACATTTACAACAGCTGAAACTTCTGGTGATATTAACTTTAGAGGTGATGCAAAGATTACTGATACAACGTCAAACGCCGTAACTGTTTTTGCAACAACAGGAATTGTTACAATTAATTCTGGCGGAAGTCTGGAATCAAATACACATGTTATTTTTGATAACGAAGTTGTCAATAATGGGATTTTAAAAGGAAATGAAAAAGAGTTAATCTTTAACGGTAAGTATTCTGGAAGTGGTGACTTTGTTGCTTCAAGTACAAAAACAATTTTTAAAAAGGATACTAATTTATCAGGAACCTTTACACACAATAATGGTGAAGTTTCATTAGAGCCTTCTGAAAACTCGCTTACACTTTTCGGGCAATCCACCTTCTTTAATTTAACTTGTGATAGTTCTGAATTTACTTCACAAAAAACAATTTCCTTTGAGCATGGAAAAAAACAAACAGTAAATAATAAATTGAAACTAAAGGGAAAAGAAAATCTTCCATTAATAATCCGTTCTGATAGTGCAGGGAATGAATGTTCTATAGCGCTTACAAAAACTGATGCAGAATATTCTGAAGATTATGTTACAGAATATTTAATTATGAAAGATTGTTGGAACACTACTCTGAATAATTCTTCAGATGCTTTGTATCTTTTTGTTTATAACAGCGAAGATAAAGGAAATAATAAGCACTGGCATTTCCCTGCTCAAGATTATACATGGAAAGGAAGTGTTAATACAGATTATCAGGAATTAAATAACTGGACTCCAAATTCTGTTCCCGGCTTGGGTGCAAATATAACAATTCCTGCTGACTGTGCCCATTATCCTGTGTTACTTCAGAATGAGTCAATCAAAAATGACTCATCGTCTAGTCAAAGTGATTTGTCAAACCAGGGTAATTTGGTAATTGATTTAGGTGCCAGTTTAGATTTGGTATCGTTTAATTTCACAGCATCAAAAATTACAAATTCTGGACGTATCAGATTAAAAGGAAATCAAACAGTTATACCTGACAGTTCTACATCCTCTGTAATAAATAATACTGGCAGTGTTGTAGAATATTATGGTGAATGTTCAGACATTCCTTATGGAACAAAATATACAAACCTTGAATTTACTTCAGGTGCAAACGGAACAGTTACAAAAGCGTTGACTGTTGCTGAAACTACAACTGTTGCAAATGGAACTGCAAATGCCTTATCTTTGAATAATTCTCAAAATAATTTTTCAGGAACTGTTACGCTTGGTAATTCAGATAATCAGGCAGGAAATATCACGATAAACAGCAGCTCCGAAATTGCATTTAGTGATGAAATTCTTTGCGATGCTTTAACTGTTAATTCAAAAGCAAGAATTAAAAACTTGAATGCAACAGAGGCAGATGTTGTGTTTAATAAGGATGTTCAGTCAGAAAGTGAACTCAATGTCTCTGCGGTAAAAGGTAATGTAGAATTTAATGGAGCAGTTACATCAAAAGATAAGATTACAGTAGCGGTTAAACCTGAAAAAACTGTTAGTGTAAATGGTGGTGCTGTAACTTCAGTGAATAATAAAGATATTACCCTTACAGGAAAAATTTATTTTTCCGAAGATGTTTTATTTAAAGGACAGAATATAAATTTTGATTCTGTTTCCGTTCAATCTATAACAGGTAAAAATCAAAAATATACTGGTGTCTTGAATATTATCAATGATGATTGTGTTTTTGATTCAAATATACTTACCTGTTGTGAAGGTTTTAACGCACAAAAAAACATTGTGTTTAAGCTAAACACAATAAACCTTGAAAAAGACTTTTTTGTAAATGGTACTGTTACATTTAATGATAAAGCTGTTCTTATTAATACAAGTAATGATCAGGACTGTAGTTTAGTAAACTGGACCGGTAAAACGTTCTTTAACGTTAATGCAGAGCTTTGTAATTCCGGTGTATTTGTTTTAAAACATTCTTCTGATTTTGTTTTTGCAGAAAATTACTCATTTACTCAAAGTACAGAACAGAATGTTCAATTCAATTCTGGCATTCAGAGTTCTGGTAATTCAAGCATTAGTTTTTCAGGTGATGTATATCTTTCTGGAAATAATTCATCAAGTACCTTTGGCGGTGCGTCCGGAAAAATTACATTCAATAAAAATCTTTTTATAAGTTCTTCTGACGGAAATGGAGCCAAAGAATTTATTTTTGCATCCCCTGTTGAAGTAAAACAAAACTTTGCATTACTTAATGGTAAAATTAATTTTTATGGTACCAATGCCTCTACAGTTTATGTAACAAAAGATTTATTACTTCTTAATGGAAATGCTTCAACAATGTATAAAGATTCTGAAAGTTCTGTTTCAGATCTGTTTACTTATTTTAATCAGAACCGCGAACAACAAAATAGAGCTCCTGTAAATCTTAATGCTATACCATCGCAGCTTCCTGATGGTGAAACAATTTCTCCGCTAGTTTATCATTCTTCATTTGTAACTACAGGTTTAACAGGAAAAACTTTTACTGTTGGAAAAAATCTTTACAACAATGGTGTTGATTTAATATCATCAGATGAGTTTTATTTTAATTTATGTTCGAATGATTCTCAGGAATCTTCCTTTGCAGAATTTTATAACGCTGTAATAGAAAACTGTCATGCTTCAGAATACGTTGCCACAGAAAATTGTACTGATAATTCTGGTAATGAAAAAATTGCTTTTGAAAAAACATATTTTACAGATAATGAAAATTATACTGTTTATGATGACGTAATTCGGGTTAAGTTTACAAATAAAATTGAAAATTCATGTAATGAAATTAACCGGGCAATTCAAAATATTAAATATTCGAATGGAACAAAGGCTTTTGCTGGTGCATACCTTGATGCAGATTGTAAAGAATCAACAGATGGGGCAGGGGATATCGATTTGTTCTATTTAAAAACACAGGATGATGTTTCTTCTCGCTGGAATACAGATGCTACAGGAACTTATGCTGGAGATATTGATAGTACTGACAGAGGAAGATTAAATGAATCGCCGGTTCATCAGAATAATATTCCCGATGTTTCTTTTGTAAAGGCGACAGAAAATATTTATGATGTCCTCCGTGATTGTCACAAAAATCGAATAACAGGAAGCGCATCAAATGCTTCTGTGCATTATACAAATGTTTTAGATAAGTGTGCTCCTGTTTTAATTGATGCATATACAGGTCAGGAATTACATAATACTGATATCACGTTACAAGAAGATTATGATGCACATAATTTTATTGAATTAATTTATTCTGAAAACGTTAATATTTCAAATGGTTCTGTTCTGCTTGATGCTTCATGTGTCAATGTTAAATCAGATGATTTATACGGTGGTGTTTCTGTTAATGATAATGCGGGAATTATATTTAAGAATTTTGTTGCTGTAGAACATGGTAAGCTTTCATTAGGTACACGCCTTTCTGATTCTGACGGATCAGTGAATGCTTTATACAGAAAATTTTCTGATGATGGAAATGCTGCAATTAATCACAGTAAAAAAATCCGTATCAGTATTGCAGGTTATGTTGATGGAACTGTATCTTTCAATTCAAAGATTTATAAAAACTGGCCTGGTTATATCGATACAATAAAATCCGAAATGCTTTCAGGTCTTGTTACAACTATTGCAAATGATAATTTGACAGACTATGCAGGAAATATTATTGATGCATCTGGTGATACAAATCACAACCTGTATCAGATAAGACTTAAGACGAATATTGAAAACGGTACACTGTATGGGCCTATGGATTTAACAGCACCATCTGTTGCCAAAGACATTTATCTTGAAGACTGGAAGAGTATAATTTCTGGAACAATGTCTGCAGTAGATTTACAGGAAGAAATTCTTGGTGTTGATAAGATTGTTAATGGACGAGCTGATCAGATACAGTTACACTTTTTAGATAATTCCTTAAATTATTCAGGTGAAGATGCAATGCACTGGATTTCTCAGGTTGGCTGGTTAAATAAAAATAACATGGATGTAAACAATCCTGATGAGGCTGCAAAAGATATCATTGGCGGTGGCCGACCTTTTGCAAATGCAAACAGAACTTTTGGTGGAATCCGTGCATGTTCATTATATGATTCACTTGGTGCATTCCAGTTCAGCAAGAGTTCAGGTGATAAAACAAAAAAATCTTTTGATACAACAAGATACAATCAGAGTGTTACACTTGATTCCTATTTTGGAAGTGTTACATCAGTTCCGCTTGACGATAATCTGTATTTAACATTGCATTTAAAAGAAGAAGACAGATTGAATTATCGCATTGTAGATAATTATTATCTGTATTATGACCGAATGCAAAATGGTTATGTCACAGACCTTGCCGGAAATCTTTTACAGTCTGCTACTTTCAGATCTGTAGAGAAAACTCCGCCTGCGTTTATGCTTACTATTGCTCCTGTTGATACTGATAATCTTTATGTTGTTTTTAATAAAAAGATTAATACTCATGATATCACAGTAGCAGATATTCCAAAGCAGTTTGAAATTGTTACTTCATCAGGAACAGAAGACTCATTAAAGATTGATGAATCAGTTCCAGTAAAAATTACAATCAATAAAGATAATGGTACATCATTTACATTTAAGCTTAACAGAAAAGTTACATTTGATGATTTATTTAAATATCAGGTACGTATAAAGCAGCCTGAAACACTTTCACCAGATCCTGTTACAGGTGCTCTTGATTATGTAACTCAGATTGTTGATATGCAGGGTAATTTTATGCTTTCGCATAGTGCTCATGCCTTAAGTGATTTTGGAGTTAATGTTCTTAATGTAATTTATGCTTATGATGGCAGAGAAGTTTCTGAATCAGTACATTCAATTGGAAATGATTCTTCTTCATTTGCTGTCTATGATTTTTCTGGAGAAGACTCTTATAATGGACGTATTCTTGAAAACAAAGATATAACTGTTTCTACTTCTGTAAATGAAGCTGCGGTTGAAAAAATTACAATGCATGTTGACCTTCAGAAAAATATAAATACAAAGCAAAAAGCCAGTCGTTACAATGAAAATCTTGAAGAACATAAAAGACTTTGGCTGCCATTTGTTTTCAGAACCTTTACGGAAGAACAGAACAATACAAATATTATCATTGAAGAATCAGATGATACTTCAAATTTGCAGGATAGAACTATCCGGGATTTTATTATTCCTAATGATCCTGACTCAGAAGAATTTTCTCAAGATGAAATTCTAAACTGGAAAGCCGGTGAAGAAGTTCAGTTTTTATTTGAATATGATAAAACATTTGATAATGATTCTGATTCCGAAACATCCGATATTCCATTGTATCTGTTACGGCTTCATGATAAAGATAAACCTGAATCTTTTGACCTCTGGTCATTTAAACTTGCAGGTATGTTAAAACAGCGTGGTAATGTAACTATTCTTAATAATGTAATTAACCTAAATGAAGCTGAGCAGGTTTCACTTGAGGTCGATGTTCCGCATGAAGGCTATCTGACAATTTCTGTTATGACTTTAGACGGAAATGTAATTGATTATCTTGAGCGAAGTGTCGTTGAACCAGGAATAAAAACATATAACTGGAATGGTACAAACCGCAAAGGACAAATTGTTTCACGCGGATTGTATTTTATTCGTGTAGTAGGTCCTGGTATTGAAGAAACGCGAAAGGTTATGTGTGTAAAGGATTAATTATATAAGAGAGTTTGCTTAACGGCTTTAAACTTTACAAGACTATTGTTTTAAGTGTAAAATTATATTATGGATTCAGAAAAAAGACAGGATCCGCGGTTTGATGATATTGCCCGGGTTGATATTCCAGATTTATGTATTTTTCCGGGAATACTTGTTGATATCAGTCAGCTTGGCTGTAAAGTCAGGTTCTCTACTGAACTTGATCCTGATATGGAATCGGACTATGAACTCAAGATAACACCTGCAGGAAAAAATTCTTCTGAGGGCTTTGTTTTAATTGTACATCCTATGTGGAAAAATGTTACATCCGGTTCATCAGAAATTGGTTTTAGAATTTTACGTTCTCCAGGAACCCGACAACTTATCCAGCATGTTAAGAATCTTCAGGTCAATAAAGAATTGTATGATGCAGATCAAAATATTATGGATGGAATATGGCGGTAAGTATTGAAAAAATTTCAGGCTCTGCATATCTTGCATTTCCTGAAATGTCATATGCTCTTGAAGCAGAATTTCTGGAAAGAAATATTGTTTCAGAAGAAGTTTTTGCATCAAAAAAATTTTTTGGAGATATTCTTTATCTTCCAGACCATGAAGCAACATTAATTCCTTATTTTTGTAAAACAGCTTTAACTGATTTATTTATTTTAAAATTTGACTCAATCACTGATGCTGTACACAGTCTGTGTGATATTCAGCGTAACTGGGCACCTGCTTTGTTTCAGTATTTTAGAAGAGGCATGCTCATCCAGGATAAAATGCCTTATGTGAATTTAAAAGTAAGAACATTTCCCTGTACAATTCCTCAAAGCCCGATTGGTGTTTATACTTTAATTGATGAGCATACAATTTTTGCCAGTGCAGTAACGACCTCGTTTCTTCCTGCAGGAAATATTGAATTTGTTGAAAATCATGAGGAACCGCCAAGCAGGGCATATCTTAAACTTTATGAAGCATTAACAGTTCTGCCACTTTTATTTCCAGAAAAAAAAGTATTATTGCCAAAAGCACAGAACCGTTGTCTGGATGCCGGTGCATGTCCTGGTGGATGGACATGGGTTTTAAGAAAACTAGGCGCTTCAGTTGTTGCAGTAGATCGCAGTGAACTTGACCAAAATCTTATGAATGACAGATTTGTAACTTTTATGAAGCATGATGCATTTACCCTGAATATTGATGAACTTGGAGAATTTGACTGGATCTTTTCTGATGTTATCTGTTATCCACAAAGATTATATGACTGGATTATATCCTGGATTCAATCTGGAAAACTTCATAAAGCAATCTGTACTATTAAACTTCAGGGAAAAACTGACTGGAATTTAATTGATAAATTTGCGCAGATTCCAAATGCAAGAATTTGTCATATGAATTATAATAAACATGAATTATGTCTTTTTATTATTAATGATTAAGGATTTTATATGGATTTATTGTTTTCTGGTCTGGAAAAATCTGGCTTTAATCAAAACCTGATAGATCGTGTTATTCCTGAATTAAATTTATATATTGCAGAGCTTGAAGAAAAAAATCAGTATTTTGATCTGGTAGGTGCTGTTGAACATAATGATATTATTGTAAGACATATACTCGATTCCTTAGCCGGATGGAATTTTATTAAATCAGAGATTCTCCGGCAGATAAATAATAAAAATGATTATATTACAATTGCGGATATAGGTTCTGGAGCCGGGCTTCCTGGCATTCCGCTTTCAATTATGATTCAAGCTGAGTTTCCTGATAAAAAGATAAATGTAAAACTCATCGAAAGAATGACGAAAAGAGCAGATTTTTTGAAAGGCTGCATCAGCTTATTAAAACTTCACAATGTTGAGGTTGTCTGTGAGCAAATAGAACGAATAGGTCAGGAATCTTTTGATTTAACTGTATTTCGGGCATTTCGGCCGCTTGACAAAAAAATGACAAAATACCTTTTACGAGTCCTTAAGCATGGTGGTGTATTTATTGCTTATAAAGCTAAACTTGAAAAAATCTGTGAAGAAATGGAGCAAATAAAAACTCAGATTCCGGAGTATAAAATTGAAATAATAACAGTTCCGTTTCTTGAAGAAAATGAAAGAAATCTTGTAGTTGTTGAAAGAAGATAATCAGTTATAATTGTAAAGCCAGATTAGAATCCAGTTTTGAAAGGATTCTTACAAGATCTGATTTTTCTATGAGATCAATAGGACGGCCATCGATATATTTTCTTGCTTCTTCAGAATAGGAACCTGCTGTAAAACAGATACCTTTTCCTGCTTTAACTTCTTTTAGTTTTGAATGAAAATCCCGGATAAATAATTCACCGATTGTTCCGGTTGTTCTGTAGAATCTGAAAATAACAGAATCCTGCCATTTATCTGTATCAATTTCTGTGAGGACTTCTGTGAATTCATTCATTACAACAATGTTTACGATTTTTACACGGGATTTTTTGTAGTATGTTAAAACGATTTTTCTGCAAAGAGAAACAAAGTCGCTGTTTCCGCCAATCAGATAAGTCTGTAAATTTTTATTCTGATTTAATTCCTGGTATCTCTGGATAAGCTGATTAACATCTTTGTAGTTTGGATTTACTACTGATATTTCTTTTAGGGTTTTTAATCCCTGTGTTATGTCATTGATTTTCAAAAAACAGGCTGCAAGCCGGTAACGTATATTTGTAAGAAGCTCTGAAGGTGCAGATACGTGTTTTATTCCGATTTCAAAATCCTGGATTGCATTTTCAATCTGGTTCAGGTTTTGATGAATTGTTCCGGCAGCTAAACAGGATTTTGCCCCAAACTGAGGATCTGGACGAAGATGTATAAATATTTTTAAAGCCTTATCTACCGAGCCGGTTTCACTCATACAGTCTGCAATTTCATACATTAATTCTTTGCTTTCTGGCGTTGTATCAAGGGTTCGTTTTAAGTAGGGCAGGGCTTCTTTGTAGCGGTGCATTTCATAGAAGGCTTGACCTATATCTTTGTATGGTTCAACTATATCATGATTTAAAACTATAGCTTTCTTCAAAAAGGGAATTGCTTTTTCCGGTTCTTTTCCCATAAGATATGCCTGACCCATGTAATAGTTCACATCAAAGCTTTCCGGATTTTCTTTACGTGCAATTATTAAACCTCTGTAGGCATCCTGAGGTTTGTTCAGTTTTATGCAACAGATTGCATGTCTTAAAGAAACTTCTGCTAAATTAATTTCTGAATGTGCTGCAGAAATATTCATAAGTGTTTCTAAATATGGAAGCGCTTTTTCCCAGTTTTGTTCCCTGTAGTATACTTCTGACAAATCTTCAAGAGCCCCGACATTATGCGGATCATTCATAAGTCTTTTTTCAGCTTCTTTTATGATTGTCTGTCGTGATTTTTTTGATTTGAGTTTATTGGAAGAATTATTTTTTCCGGAGCGAAAGAGAAAATAAAGAACTGCTCCAAATGCGGCTGCTGCAAAAAAAGCTATTAAAATAGTAAGCATTCTATCCATAATAATATTATTATCTATTGATTTAGCCTTGATGTCAAGAAAAGACATAAAACTAAGACTTAAGGGTAATGTTCAAAAGATTCTGTTCATATAAAAAAAATGGTTGACTAAATTCCATTAGCATAATAAAGTTTAAATTAAGAGGTAATTTGATGGCAAACGAGACAATCGGCATTAAACTTGCAGACGGCACTTTCTATCCGATTTTGACAGAAGGCGTTCCTGCAAAAAAATATCTAGATTTGACAACAGCCAGCGATAACCAGACGACTATTCAGGTTAACTTGTATCGCTCAAAGACAGCTTCTATGGATGATGCAGTCTATGTTGATACACTTGTAATTGATAACCTTGTTCCTCATGGAAAAAATGAACCAGATATCACATTATCATTGGGTCTTGATGAAAACAATCAGCTTACTGCAGAAGTAAAGGATCCTGAGTCTGGTGCTCATATAGAAAAAAGTGCTGTTCTTCAAACTTTAGGCAATGATGTTACTGGTCCTACAGACAGTGATTTTACCATATCAGAAGCGGAACCTTTCCAGACTCAAAATCAGGAAACTGTTCCAGAGACGATAATTGAAGAACCGGTTGAAGAAGAACAGGCATTGTCAGATGAACCAAATTTTGATGACATAAAATTTGATGATGATTTAATTGATGAACATGCAGCTGCTTCTGTTATACCACTTTCATCTGAAAACTCTGGAATAATCTCTGATGCAAATACGTTTACAATTCCAGAAGAGCCACAGGAAGATCTTGTAACTGATGAAAACTTTTTTTCTGATATTAATTTTGATGATGAAAAGACCGATGTTCAGGAAAATACAGCAGATGAAAATATTATTTCAGAGGAACCGGTTTTAACTGAAAACTCCGAGAATGTTATTGAAGGTGATACAACAGAGGCGTTAACAGAAGAGTTAACAGAATATAAAGAAGAAAATACGACTGATAGTTCCGCTGCTGAAGATTTTACTTTTGATGATACACTTAAGGCTGTGGAACCGGAAAATAACGGCTCTTCTTTAAGTGAAGAGGAATTTCCAGATTTCGATGATATTGAAATATCAGAAGATTCAAAAATTGTTTCTGATACTAATAATGAAGAAAAAGTTGAAAGCCTGTTCGACTTTGATGATAACTTTGACGATACTATACCGACACCATCAATCAGTTTTAATGATTTGTATGATCAGGAAAGCATTGAAGGTGTAACCGAAGAGGAGGAGGAAGAAGCTGTGAGAAAAACAACTGTTCCTGTTACTATTTGTGTTATTTGCGCAATCATCTGTATTGCTGTATTATGTTTACTATTATTCTTTAAGCCAGTTAAAGTTTTCCTTACAGGAAAAAATGAAAAAGTTTCAGACGATACTGTATTAAAAGTGGCAGATACTGAAAATAAAAGTCTTGAGAATTATGTTCAGGAAACAAAAGAAGAAATAGTCGAGACTGTTGAAGAAATTGCCGAAGAAGCAAAACCTGAAGAAATTGTTATTGTTGAAACTCCAGTTGTAGCTCCGGTTGCTCCAGCACCTGCTGCACCTGAAGTTAAGACTGTGAAGCATCATATCCGCTGGGGGGATACACTCTGGGATATAGCTGGTACATATTACAAAAATCCATGGCTTTATAAAAAAATTGCCAGGGCAAATGGTATTAAGAATCCAGATTTAATTATTTCCGGTAACGATATTATTATTCCAGAAAAATAACCTGAATGAAAAATTTATGCACTGCAGGCTCACGTTTGTTGTGCCTGCTTTTTTTTGCCATTTTTTGTATCGTTGTTAATACGTCCTGTTCTGCAGAATCTAAAGCTATCAGACTTTATACCGAAGGATTAAAATATTTAAATCAGAATAATTCGCAGGAAGCTTTTGCGTATTTTTCTAAAGCTAAGGAAAATAGCTCTGAACTTATAAAGGAACTGTCAGAATTTCGATGTGAAAAACTTTCAGAAAATGAAGAAACTAAAACAGAAACAATTGCTTCCTATGTTGCAAAAAAAAATTATGCTGCCAGTTCTGAACTTTTAGATTCTTATTTAGCTGAAAACGGTTTATCCCAGGAAGAGTATCTGGCAAATCAATCAGCAGAAAGTCTGTCAGATTTGGGGAAAACATATTTGTATTATAGAGGCAACTATGAAACAAATGCGGCTGTCTGGAAAAGTGCCTGCTTACTATCAGAAAATGATACAAACAGATTTATGCTGATGTTTTACTGTGGACGACTTACCCAAAAATCTGGAAATTCGAAGAATATTGAAGAAGCCCTCAGAATGTTTGAACTGGCAATGGAGTTTGCTCAGACTGATGAAAATTACGATAGTGCTTTATACTATTATCTTCAGTGTTCTTTGAATATTTCAATTAATGAAGTTTTATCTGCACTTGAAAAATATGGTGCTACAATAAAAAATCCTTCCTGGTTTTCTGATTTTTTTGATCAGTTCTCATCCCTATTACTTCAGAATAATTTATGGAACGATTATTATCGTACTTATTGCATTATTGAAAAATGTGCTGATTCAAGAACCAGATCTCTTTATGCATATGTTACAGGACTTTTACTTGAAAACGAATTATTATTTCTTGATGCTGAAAGTAAAACGTTTTATGAATATGCATATTTAAATTCAGATGGTACAGATTATTATCGGGTTGTATCAGCAAAAAAATTAAAGGCTCCGGTTGATTACAAGGAAAGCAGTTTTATTGAAAAGCTTGACTGGAATAATGAAACGCAAAAAGAGTTTATGCAGCTTTCTGATTATCTGTTTTCTTTAGGAATGGATGACTGGTGTTATAAAATATGGAATGAAAACAAAAAGAAAATTAATTTTTCAAATGTTATAATTCTTTCAAAAAAATTTGTTTCCCGTATAAATAAATATCCTGAGAATATGACACGTTCTATTCGTGTTGCTGTAAATGGCGCTTCAAGAAAAAACTATCATGTTGATAAAGAACACTTACGCCTGTTATATCCTCAGTTTTATAAAGATGATATTTCTGCTGTCTGCAAAGAATTTTACTTAGATAGTAATTTGCTTTTTGCTTTAGTACGCAGTGAAAGTTTTTTTAATCCTGATGCTGTGTCGTCTGCCGGAGCGGTAGGACTTACACAACTAATGTATCCAACTGCTCAGGATATTGCAAAAAAATTGAAAGCTAAAGATTTTGACTTGAAAGCTCCAGAGGTGAATGTAAGATTTGGTGGATTTTATCTGGCGGATTTGATGCGTCGTTTAGATGGACAGGAAATTCCTGCTGTCTGTTCTTACAATGCAGGCATAACGAGGGTAAGACAATGGATTTCCAAATATGGCAAGTTTGGAACTGAGCTTTTTATAGAAATGATTCCGTATGCAGAAACCCGGGAATATGCACGAAAAATTACAGGAACCAAATTTATTTATACCTGTCTGGAATAATTATAAAAGCTATTAATGAAATAAGATAAGGTATGGCTAAAATTACTGTTGGAGAAATAATTGTTGAAATATTCTGTAAATAAATGGCAAAAATTTCTGCAAAAGAAAAAAACATTGCCGCTATTGTAACTCCAAGGAAATTACATCGGCCCAGATAAACACATGCCAGAGCAATCCAGCCTAAACCACTGGAAATATTTGGAACAAACGAAGAGATTCTGTATACTTTGAAAGTTCCGCTTAGAGTTGCTAAAAGCCCACAAAGTATCCAGGAAAATTTTCGGTAATAGGCTGGATTTAATCCTGCGGCTTTCAGGGCATCAGGGGCTTTACTTGAGATACGTATATGCAGCCCGAATGTTGTAAGATGAATCTCTAAAGCAATAATAATGCAGATGAGCATTGTAATTATTGTACCTTGAATCTTTGTGTATTCAGGTAGATTCATAAATAATGAATAGTAGGGTGAACTGGTGTTGAGCACTGTATTAAAGGCAACTACGCCCCTGGTATGAAAAAAGGTTTGCGAAAAAACTGTAATGAGTCCAGTGGAAAGAAGATTAATTCCAAGACCAATAAGAAACGCATTTGACTTTGTAGCTTCTGTAAAGACAGAAATAAAGTATATGAATATTCCTGAGACTATTAAAGAAGCAAAAACTCCAAGATAAGGATTTTTAAATAAAACAGAAAATGCGAAACTTAAAAAACCGCCTAAATTCATGAGACCTTCGATGTATACTGCCATGACACCGGCATATTCAGTAATTGTAGCTCCATAACAGGCCAGCAAAAGCGGAGCACAGGTTGCAAAAAAATCAACTAATATCATTATGTTTTTTTATCCTTTGAAATATCTTAGGTAAATAAAAATTCGCGCTGATAGTTATTATAACAATTGCTTCCACCAGTGAATTCATATCAAATGAAAAATTACAGCGCAAAGCTGTTGCATCGCAGGAAGTATATAGCCAGCTGATAATCAGTGATGCAGGTATCAGAAGAATCGGATTGTTTTGAGCAATCAGCGAAATTGTTATTCCATCCCAGTTTAAACCTCCGTAAAAACCAGAATGACAGGTATAATAAACTCCGGTTACTGCATAAAAACCGGCTGCCCCATGTAAAGCAGCTGAAATCATCATTCCGACAGTTTGATAAGAATCACAATAGTATCCGGAAAACTTAGCAAATTCGTAAGCAGAGCCAGTTAAAGAATATTGTTTGCCATGATAAGTAAAGTTTATAAACCAGAAAAATAGCAGACACAAAAAAAGAGAAGCAAATATAGAAGAATTTAATGGAGAAGGTTTTAGAAGTTGAGTGAGCCTTTGGTTCACTGCAATAAAATCTGTTGCAATTAAATTCCCGGAAGAATTTCTCATGGGACCAGCAATTGCAGAATCGATTAAAGGAATGATTGCGGCAGAGATTAAAAAAGTCGATAACAGTTCATTTATATTTCTTTTGGTTTTTAAGACAGCAGATAAGCCTCCGAGTAAGCTTGTTAAACCAGCAACCAGAATAAATGCAATTATAAAAGGAAAAGATTCATGCTTTAAGAGTATTGCGGTAATAAAAGCACCAGAAAAAATTTGTCCTGCTCCGCCAAGATTCATCAGTCCACTTTTTTGTGCTACGGTTGCTCCTAAGGAGGCAAAGAGCAGCATTGAAAACGAATTTAACATAGTGCCAAAATAATATTTTGAACTGAAAACTGATGTAAAAAAAGTTAAAAGAACTTCACCTTTATTTTTACCAGAAATAAATAGAATAAATATGGCACCTGTAAAAGCCATTATAATGGAGATAAAAGATTTTTTATAATTGGAAAAAATTTTTATCATGATAAAATCTGCCTTTCTTTTATATGACCACCTGAAAGATAATAAATATAATCGCAATATGGTTTCAGGTGATAAACAGAAGTAGATAAAATCAGTACTGCTCTTCCGGTATCTGCAATACTTCGAATATACTGTACGATTTTTTCTGATGCGGAAAAATCAAGACCTTGTGTTGGTTCTGATAGTATATATAATTCTGATTTGTGTGAAAGCTCACGAATATCTATTAGCTTTTGTAACATTCCCCCGGATAAACTTGAAACGGGTGATTCTGGTGTGGTATTAACTTCTGCCAGATTAATTAACTGTTGGGCATCAAAAGGGGTAAGCAGTTCTTTAATTGTTATATTTGGATTTGAGCCGCGATAGTTTTTATCAAATGGAACAAAAGAAATTTTTAAGCGTCGGGTTTTTCTCATGTTGTTAAATTTTATATGTTCACCACGATAAAAAATATCTCCAGTGTATGAGATTTTATGTAGACCGTAAAAAAGTTCTTCCAGAGTATCGAGTCCACTTTCCCTTTGCCCGATTATTGCTGTAATTTTTGATGGAAAAACCTTGAAAGAAATATTAAAAAGGGCAGTGTGATTTATGGATTTAACATAAACATTTCTTAATTTCAAAGTGGGTTTAAGTATAAAATTTTCAACTGAATCTAAAGATCCATATTTCTTTATGTTAACATTTTTGTGATTAAAAATCTTTTTAACTTTTTCTTTTACAACCGGCATGATTTCTTCGCGACCAAAAATTTCTTTAATAACATTTACTTTTGTAAAATCTTTTTTTCCAGAAAAAAATTGTCTTGCAACAGAGCCATGTTTTAAAATAGTGATTGTATCACCATATTCAATGGCTTCATCAATATTATGAGTTATTATTATGTATCCGATTCCATAACAGAGTGCAGACTTCTTTAGTGTTTTAAAAAGTTCATTTCTTTGAGAATGTTCAAGAGAAGAAGTTGGTTCATCAAGGATAATAAAATGCGATTTTTTGAAGTAACAGCTCATCAACGAAACGTAAAAGCGTTCTGAAGCTGAAAGCTTAGATGCAAATTTGTTATTATCGATTGATACAGGCCATTCTTTCTGGATGCGCTGTATTTCTTTGATTGCTTTGCGTTTTTGAAGGATTCCGGCGTAAAAATAATTTTCTTTTCCTAATACAATGTTTTGCCATACACGAAGCCCGCCTGCCAGAACAGGTGTTTGCTGTACCATACTTATTGAGTGAGAAATTGCATCGTGGGGGCTGTTTAATATGATGGGTATGTCGTTAAAAAAAATCTGTCCGGAGCTGGGACTTGTTAAGCCATACAAGATGCTTGCTAAAGTAGTTTTCCCAGCTCCATTTTCGCCCATAAGGATGTGAAGTTTTCCTTCATAAAAATCAAGGGAAATATCATTCAAAACCTTTTTAGGCGGATAATCTTTATAAATGTTTCTAACAGAAATTTTATTCACAAAAGGATTCCTGCTTATTTTGAAGCAAGTTCTTTTTCACCGCTTTTTACTCTTTGAAATTCCAGAGCAACGGCATTCCGGATAGTTTCATCTACAGAATTAATGTAGTTTTCATCATCCTGAACAAAATCAACATAGCCGTCTTTTATTCCAAGAATTTCTGCAGTACCAAATTGAATTGTTCCATTTAAAAAATCTGAAGTTGCTTCATAAGCAGATTTTTTCTGTTCAACTACAGAACTTGATATAATATATCCGGGAGCTTTAGAAAAACCATTGTCATCAAACCAGGTGATGTAAAAGCCACATTCTTTTGCAGCCGCAATAACACCCTGAGCTGCTCCTCCACAGATAGGAAGGATAACATCAACTCCTGTATTGTAAAGTGCTTTTGAAATTTCGCTTGCTTTTGCTGCATCATACCAGTTACCGATAATTGTAAAATCAACATTAATTTCTGGATCTACAGTTTTAGCCCCCTCAACAAAACCAGGATAAAGAATGTCGTTCATAACCGGGTATTCCTGTGCTGCAATCAGAGCAATCTTCTTTTTTGAATTTGCATACTGCATCTGGGTTTTTGAAGCTTTTGTAACAAGTGCTGCAATATATCCGGAAAAATAAGCCTGTTCCCGCTGATTGTAACGTACAGTTTTAATCGACGGATTTCCTTCAAGAAACGCATCGAGAATTATGAACTTTTGTTTTGGAAACTGTTCTGTCAGAGGAACAATTAAATCTGGAAGTGAAGGATTTGATGAAATAATAACATCAAATTTTTGCTGGGCAACTAAAGAAGTCATTTTACCTGACCATTCAGACTGATTGGTTCCAGCTTCCATAATTGACAGTACTGCCTGCTTCCCTTTTTCTGGCAGTGAATCATTGTATTCAGTTATGGCCTGATCAATGCCCTGAACCAGCATTTCATAAACAGGACTGCCTGAAACAATACCAGGAACAAATACAGCAATTTCAATATCTTTTGTCTGATTGTTTTTGCTGCATCCAGAAAATAATGTAATACAAGATAATAAAAGGATAATTGTTAAAAATAAAAATATGATATTTTTCATATATCAATATTAGTTTTACCTAAAAAAAATGTCAAGAGTTTAAAATTACAGACAGTTTTTCACATATTTTAAACTGTCAACTGGATTCGGAACTCCTTCAAAAACCAGAATTGCATCAGGATACAGTTTTTTTATTTCTGGTAAAAAATTATCCCAGCCCATTATGCCTGTGCCAATCTGCACTTCAACAAGTTTATCATTCCCTGATTCATCTTTGACAGGTAAAAAATCTTTGATGTGAAAAACTACTATTCTGTCCTGAAAAATATCCAAGGCATCGTGAAAAATTTTTTCGCGCTTTTCAAAATTTCCTGAATAAAGATAATTGAACAAATCGAGGGTAAGACGTAAATGTCCATTATCAATTTTTTTCCATAACCGTTCCATTTGTTGTGGTGAGTACATGCAGTGATGCCAGGCTCCTTCAATTACGGCATAGTTGTCATATTTTTCTGCAACTTTTGCAAGATCCCCAAAAACAGAAGCTACAAGTTCCAGAGCTTCGTCAGTCTGATTTCTAGGATTGTAAGTCCATTTGTCATCATTGAAACTGCCTGTTTCACTGGCTACGTATCTTGTTCCGAACAGTCCCGCTTTTTTTAAGTGGTCTGCATATTTCGCTTTTCCAGCTAATGCTTTTTCGCGGTTAGAATGAACAGGATTAAAGTACGCACCCAGAAGTGCAATATCAATCTGGTTATCATTAAAGCCATGTCTTATTTCTGAGATTACTTCTTCAGTAAGTGTTGATGGGCTTCCGTCTTGCCCTTGAATGGCTTTTGCAATAGCAAGCTGAACTCCATCAAATCCCATTTCATGAATTTTTTTCCCAAGATTAAAGGCTGAGTCTTTTCCAACATCATGTGGGCGTATACAAAATTTCATATCTTAAATTCTCCCGTAAACAAAAAATTAACAGAAAAAAAACAGTTTGTTTTCAAGCTGCTATTTTTTTCAGTGTTTAATTACTTTATATTTCTGAAGATTTTTTTTTCATCGCTTGTCTTTTTTTTCTTATCAGTTTTTCTGTTTTGTTTTTTTTCAATCAGAGTGATAAAAAAATTTATATTTGCATGAATGAACAGAATGCTGAAGCCTACTACGGCAAACCCAATAAGAACATAGGAAAGTATTGCAAAATTTCCGCTTATTGTCTGAGGCTTAAAAATTCCAAAGCAAAGAACACCCGTTATCATTACAATAAAGCCAAGAATCCAGACAGCCAGGGTAATCGGATTATGCTGCTGTTTTTTTTCAAAATCAGGATCAATTTTTCGCATTACTTTTAGAATGGAACTTTTTAAGCCGATTGATTCGGGGTTTGAAAGCGGGTGCATACAGGCTTTGTCTGCTAAGGTCATTGAACGAATTTCAGCACGACATTTTTTGCACGTTAAAAGATGCATGTTCAAGGAAAATGGACGTGAGGAATGTTTATCCAGTGAAAGGTAAAGTTCCATCATAGAATCACATTTTTTATTCATTCTCTATTATCCCTCCTGATGAAAGTTTATCACGTAATATTTTTTTTGCTCTGAAAATGTTTGATTTAATTGTGTTGAGCGGGATGTCTAAAATTTCGGCAATATCGTTGTAGGACATATCATAAAAAAAATACATATCCAGGCATGTGGCATATTGTTTTGGAAGTTCTTTTATTGTCTGCCGGATTGCCTGAGAGGTGAGGCTGCGCAATTCACGTTCTTCAGGTGTCCAGTCTTTATCGAAGATTTCAATTTCATCACTTAATGAAAGATACTCTTTGCGGCGTTGAACAGAATTGATTGCTGTGTTGTAGGCAAGCCGTAAAAGCCATGTAGAAAACATTGATTCTCCGCGAAAGTTAGAAAGGTTATTGAATACTTTGATAAAAACTTCCTGAACAAAATCATCGGTATCAGTTTCGTTTTTGAAAAAACTCATGCCAAGGGCACGAACTTTGTGTTCATAGAATCCTATTAGAGTAGCAAAGGATGCTGAATTTCCACGGAGCGATTGTGAGATTAGTTTTAAATCTCTTCGGGCAATTGAGTCATTGTTTTCAGAAAAAGTTCTGGCTTTGTCGTTATCTTTTTTTCCAAAGAGGGACAATTTTTTTTAACCTTAGTTTTTTTCTTTTGGCAGAAGTTTGTAAAAAATCAAAAAGCTGATACCTGTAGAAAGAGGAATCAAACCGCCTAAAAGAGGGAAAGATAAACCATCGATAATGGCTATCAGTACCGAAAGAACTGTTCCGATACATGTCAGAATAAGGCCAAGTAAAAGACAGAAAATCGGCCAGTTAAAAACAACCGGATGATATGTTCCAGTTTTTATTTGAAGGGATACGTGCTTGTGATGCCATAACAGGTAGAAGAACATAACTACTCCAAGAATTACGATACCTACAATCGGTACTATTGAGATAATAATCTGTGCACCAGGTGTTAAATTTGCTGTCATTTGTTTTTCCTTTGTTTTAAGTTTTAGTTTAAAAAGATGTATTCAGAAAAATACAGATTTTTAATTTTTCCAAGTACAAGTTCTGAGTTTATTTGTTCTGTTAATTCTGCCTTAATTGTTTGTTCTCCAAGTTCAAGTAATTCCTGCTGTGTATGAGCTGAAAAATAATCAGAAAAAACAGTACGGAAGTGACGCATTTTCATGTTTAATTCTTCATTTAACTCGGTATCGCCATTCTGATATGTAAAGTAGGGAGTGATTATAACAGGAACTGGAGGATTATCTGAAGTCGCAAAGCGAAGCTGTTGAAAACCTGTAAAAACAGCTTCATCTGAAGTAAACTGATCAGGTGAAGGATCTGCTTTTCTCATGTTTTTACCTAAAGAGGCTTTTCCACTTGCAAAAGCAATTATCGTAATAATAAGCATTAAGCCTATAATTACAAATAAAGAAAAGACTAATAATTTCTGGAGTTGAGCGGCTTTGGTATTCATAAAATTTATTATATATAGAAAGAAAATAATGGTCAATTTTAATAAAGTACTTCAAAAAAACAGTTAAAATGCCGATAATAAAATGAAGTACTATTTGGAGGGTAATGTGACCCTGGGCAAGAACGCTGCCATTACATTCATGATTTCTGTTCTCATTTTTTGTGCCGCTTTTGTTGCTGGTAAATTAACAAACGGGTTTGATTTACTTGAAACAAGGTTTTATCAGCCGGCTGCAGCGAAGAGTGCCCAAAAGCAGAATGAAATAATTTCTGATATAATTAATGAATATTTAAAAGCTTGTACAGAGCACTTTGCTTTGTTTGTAAAAGAAGATGCTGTAAAAAGTGCTTCAAAAAAAAATCAGAATTCCTATGAAATTGAAAGACGTGTAAATTTGAGTGGTAATCTTGCACTGGAAACTTCAGGATTTCTTGGAATACGAATTATAGATAAAAATGGAAGAAAAATTCTTTACAGTACTTTTAAACAGGACAGTACAAAAACAACAAGTGGTATAAATTATATTAATTATAATCAGACATCAGTTAACGGAAAGCCTGAACTGGAGTTTGAAAAAATTCAGTGTGAAGATAATACTGAAAGTTATCTGTTTTTTGATGATGAGTATGACAGAATTATTTTTTCATTTCCATTTTATGACGAATCCAGTGTTTATCAGGGAACGATAGCCTTTTATGTTTCAGATTCTGAGTTTAACAATATATTGGTTCAACACAGATTTTTAAAATTTACAGATTCTGTTAGTGTTATAGGTTCAAGAACAGCAGATGTAAAACAGACTGAAAAAACACGTGGTGTAGTAATTGGGTTACCTTCAGAAGGTAACGAAAAAATAATTTCTGAAATTTTAAAACGCTATGAGAATAATATTCAGTCAGAAGAAAGACTTTTTGATTCGGATAATAACTCATGGATTTTAATTACAAATTCCAGTTCTGATTATTTAAGAATTTCTTATCTTTATGATGAAAGTATTTTTAAATTTTCAGATCAGAGTAAAACACTTTTATTGCTTTGTATCAGCATTACTTTATTTTTAATAATTTTTATTCTGTTTAATATAAAGCATGATGAAATGGCTGTTGTTCGGGATAAGATTAAACGCTTTCAGTTTACTGTTGTAAATGAATACATGGAAAAGCGCGAGGAATATGACTGGGAACAAATTACTGATGAAATTGAAAGCAGAAAAAATAGAATCGAAACCAGCATAAAAAAGGATTTAGGACGAACTGGTAAACGCCATAAAGAAGAAGTTGATAAACTTTTAGAAAGAAGCTGGGCAGAAATTCTTGATGCAATCGGGAAAAAAACAGAAGAGAAAAAAGCCCTTACACAAAATGTTTCTTTGCAGAATTCCAATCTTGATGAAATTAAACTTTTACTTGAACAGATTATTTCTGAAAAAACAGATAATGCAGGAGCAAAACTAAATCGTTCTTCTGTAACAGCTCTGGCAAAAAAAGTTGTTGAGCAGGATGAAAACGCAGAACTCGAAGAATTGAAAGAGACAGAGCCAGTTGAAGAACTTGAAGAAGTTGAAAGCGTAGAAGAACTGGAAGAGGCAGAACCACTTGAAGAACTTGAAGAAGTTGAAAGCGTAGAAGAACTGGAAGAGGCAGAACCAGTTGAAGAACTTGAAGAAGTTGAAAGCGTAGAAGAGCTGGAAGAGGCAGAACAAGTTGAAGAACTTGAAGAAGTTGAAAGCGTAGAAGTGCTTGAAGAGGCAGAACCAGTTGAAGAACTTGAAGAAGTTGAAAGTGTAGAAGAACTGGAAGAGGCAGAACCGGCTGAAGAACTTGAAGAAGTTGAAAGCGTAGAAGAGCTGGAAGAAGCAGAACCAGTTGAAGAACTTGAAGAAGTTGAAAGCGTAGAAGAACTGGAAGAGGCAGAACTGGCTGAAGAACTTGAAGAAGTTGAAAGCGTAGAAGAACTGGAAGAAGCAGAACCAGTTGAAGAACTTGAAGAAGTTGAAAGCGTAGAAGAACTGGAAGAGACAGAACCAGTTGAAGAACTTGAAGAAGTTGAAAGCGTAGAAGAACTGGAAGAGACAGAGCAGGTTGAAGAAACTGAAGGTTCAGAAGACCTTGATTACGATTCTGTAGATGAAGAAGAATTTAAAGAAAAGCTTATTCTTGGAGATGTTAAAGATAATAAAGCTGAGAAATTATTTGTTTCGATTCCATTTGAGGTGTTTGAACCAGTTTTCTTTGTTGAAGAAACTGGAGTTATAGAAGAGCATCCATCTGACAAGGTTGACGAAACTGAAACAGTTACTTTTATTCAGCCTATTGATGATGATGAACGAATTGCAGAATTAACAGGTTATACAGAAAATTTTTATGAGGAAGATTTTTTAGATTCTGATGTTTCTGTTGCGGAAGAAGCTCTAGCTGTGAATGATGTACCTTTTAGTTTTGCAGTTCAGTTTAATACACCTGTTGTAGAAGAACTCAAGACAGAACCGGAACAGGATCCGGATCAGGTTATTATTGAAGACGAAGAAGGTTTATTTTCAATCGGAAATATTACATCAATCGGAAATAATGAGTTTAATGCAGATTTCCAGAAACTGGTAAATTCAGTATTAAAGAAATGAAATGCGGTTTTACTGATTTTCTGAAGAAGGCTTTTTCCCAAGAAAATATTGCATCATTGTTATAAACTGATAAATTTTCTGATAAATTTGAACCCCATGTTCTTTAATCGGACGTTCAGAAAATCTGTCAAGTTCTTTCCAGTTTATAACCATTTCGCCGCGCTGTTTTTCGTGATCATTTAAAAGATTTTTTACAGTTCTGCCGTAAGCAATCAGCTGTTGAGAACATGTGGTTAATATTTCATATGCAGTTTCATTTGTTTCAGTTAAAAGTGATGCCATTAGTCTTGCAGTTTCTTTGTCTTTATCGCAACGTAAAAGCCAGGTTTTCAGTTTCATTCCTGTTTCATGATCTTCTGCAAGTGATTCATCAAAATCTTTTATTTTTTCTGCATTGTTTAATATCTGATGATAAACTTCGCTGAACTGATTTGACATTGTTGCAGTTGACCATTTTCCGCGAATCAAAACAAGATCTGTAAATTCTTTTATATCCAGATTAAAAAAATCTGTAAGAAATGCCTGCAAATAATTAAGTGGCTCTGTATATGTAAAACCGCTCATTCCTTTTTTTACGTAGATTGTGTTTTCGGAAGAACAGTAATGTTTAAGCCGCTGAATGGAATTTGTTCCAAAAAGGAAATTCAGTATTTCGCCAATTCTGTTGTTTGCTTTTTCTTTTTCCAGTTTTTTTAATGTTGCTTCAGACTGAGTCCGGATTTTATCCAGGTAACTTTCTGCAATATGTTCGGTTGAATTAGAGTAAGAAGTAATGTATTTAGGATCCTTTGAAACAAGCTGTATTATCATTTCAAAAGCATTTGTGGAAATTAAATCCCGAAGCCGGGCAACAATCTTGGTCCAGTTTCCAATGGCTACAGGCTCTATTCCGCGCATCTGTTTTAACATTGCCATTACATCTTTCCAGCTTGAATCAACAGGAATAGATCTGACCATTGAGATAAAATCTTTTAAATCATCCAGAATGTATTCTGCCCTGATAGATTCGAAATGAGGAATATAGGTAAAGTCTCTTTCATGTAAACGGGAATCAAATTTTTTAAGTAAAAAGAAATAGTCAAAGTTACAGAAACTTTTGAAAGCCTGAAGCTTTGTGTTCATAGAATCTATGGCGTTAATTTTATCCAGATCGAATTCTGAACAGAAGCTGTTTAAATCTGCTTTTACAGATGCTGATATTTCTGAAAGTGGCTTTTGTTTAGATTCCGAGAGAATGTATTTTTCATCCAGGCGCTCAAGAATATCTATCTGATTTTTTGAAAGATTATAGATAATTACACCATTGGTTAAGGCATTGGGATTTTGTAAGCTTTGAAACATTACCTGTGCCGGACCAATTATTTTGTATATGTCATGAAAAAATTTTGCCATAACCGGTAAGGCTTCATCTGTACTGTATTTATAAAATTTACTGTATTTTGTTTTTCCTAATTCTTTGGAAATTGATTTTAAGCGTCTTTTTTTTTCTGCTTCCGGATCTTTTGAGCCAAAAAGCGATGAGAAAAGCCGCTGAAAAAAATTACCTTCTTCTTTGCCCTGTTTATCTGACATAATGTTATTTTCAATTAAAACTTCGTTTCTGTCAAGAATATCAAACTTGAATAAAAAATCCGCCTTTATTAAAATGGTTTTATGCAAATAAAATTGGAATCGCTTGTAAAATCTTATCTGAATAACGATACCAGAGTTTACGCTGTAAAAGATGTAACTCTGAATATTCCGCAAAATAAAATCTTTGGCATTATTGGGAAAAGCGGAGCCGGAAAATCTTCTCTTGTGCGGCTTATCAGTCTGCTTGAACCTCCTGATTCAGGTGCTGTCTATTATGATGGACAAAGGGTTGATAATCTTAATCAGAAAGAACTGATTTTAAAAAGACGCCGGACAGGCATGATTTTTCAGAATTTTAATCTGTTCAGTTCCAGAACTGCCGGACAAAACATTGCATACCCTATGGAAATATGTAAAATCCCGAAAGATAAAATAAAGGTTCGGGTAAAAGAACTGCTGGAACTTGTCGGTCTTTCTGACAGAAGCAAGTCTCCGATCAGTACACTTTCCGGCGGACAAAAACAGCGTATTGCCATAGCCAGAGCCCTGGCAAATGAGCCTGATGTATTGTTCTGCGATGAAGCAACGAGTGCCTTAGATCCGCAGACAACACATTCAATTCTGGAATTGATACGAGAAATCCAAAAAAAAATGAACCTTACCGTTGTTATGATTACACATCAGATGGAAGTGGTGCGTGATGCCTGTGATGAAGTCGCCGTTCTTGAAGAAGGCAGAGTAGTGGAGCAGGGAAAAGTTTCTGAAGTTTTTGCAAATCCAAAGGCTGATACAACCCGCGATTTTTTACGTCACTTGAACAAGGAATTTACAAATGAACTGGAATAATATTTTGACACTTGTCGGCAGCGCAACTTTACAGACTCTTGCTATGGTTTTTTTCAGCACGATTTTTTCGCTTGTTTTAGGATTGCCGCTTGGAATTTTACTTTGTGTAACAGATCCCGAAACTGGCATTATGCCGCGTCGTATGCTTTTCACAGTGATT
>JAEEGL016750695.1_pt1 | contig 30391 bp, 25 predicted proteins | sample 9134231 | NCBI WGS metagenome assembly JAEEGL01 (sample SAMN16246548, study PRJNA631951) | gut metagenome | biome: gut microbiome; feature: rumen; material: fiber-attached | host: Bos | place: Iran: Karaj | collected 2018-10 | reverse complement strand
TTCTTGAAGAGTTGTCCTTACTCCAACCCATCCGGCCCGCGCGGCGCTTCATATCCGTAAAGCTGCGGTCGCGAATCTTCTCCTGACCGTGCAGGAATCTCATAATCATTGCATCTTCCGGGATGTCCACATCCGGTACACCGAGTGCAAACAGGCCGTCCTTGGTTTCGTTATCCAGGCGATCATTCCCGCAGATTACCATTGCGGAAAACGGAGGCATGTGAACGCTGATGCATCCTTTCTCCACCGGGACATCCACGATTTCCGTCGTAAAACCGGTATCAAACGTCATGATAACCTGCTGCATCACGGTATTTTTGTGGATGCCGAGTTCCCAGACGCTGACCTTTTTCTCAATGTCATGACGGTTATTGTTTACCAAAACCACGGTCTGGTGACCGAGTTTGAATCTTCCGTAAGCTAAGAAATTATAATCCTCACCGAGATTCATCAAAGATCCCGTACGGATTTCCTTATGCTCTTTATGAATCCGGATCATTTCCTTGTGGAAACGAATCATCTCCTGGTCTTCGTTTCCCCAGGGATAGGTTCTTCGGTTGTCGGGATCCGTAAAGCCGCAAAGCCCCGCCTCGTCACCGTAGTAAATCGTCGGCGCACCGGGCCAGGTCATCTGCATCAGTACCGCTTCACGCATGACTGCCTTGTTGACATCCTCTTCCGCGGCTTTACAGCCCAGGGTATGCATTCTTCCGACCTTGTGATTGGTACGGGTTAAGAATCTCGAATGATCGTGGTTACTCAGCTCGTTCATCGCAACCTGCAGCGACGGCTTGGTAAAATTCGTGCCGTGGTGTTCCATGGCTCCCCAGAATACGCCGGAGTTGCCAAGCAGGTCTTCGCGGTAATCGTCGCTGTGTTTCTGCATACCGGTTAAGAACCAGGTAACGGGCTCCATAAACGCGTCATAGTTCATGACCGTATCCCACTCGTCTCCCTTTAACCATTCGCGGGGCGTGCCGTAATGCTCGGCAAGGATAATCGCATCCGGATTAGCCTCTTTGACAGCCTTTCTGAAATCCTTCCAGAACTGATGGTTAAATTCCGGAGAATGTCCCAGATCCGCCGCAACGTCCAATCTCCAGCCGTCCGCGTTGTAAGGGGGGGATACCCATTTTTTCCCGATATAAAGAATATAATCATACAGTTCCTTACTGCCTTCGTAATTTAACTTCGGCAGCGTATCATGGCCCCACCACCCGTCATAGGTATGGTTATAAGGCCACTGATCCTGATAGAACCGGAAATAATCGTGATACGGACTGTCTTTGGCCACATAGGCGCCTTTTTCGTATCCTTCGGCATCTTCGTAGATGCGCTCTTTGTCCAGCCACTTGTTAAACGAACCGCAGTGATTGAATACGCCGTCCAATATAACACGCATGCCGCGTCTGTGCGCCTCTTCCACAACCTTCGCAAAGAGCTTGTTGGAAGCATCCAGATTCGCTTTGTTGGTCACGCGGTTAATGTATTTGGTCGCAAAGCGGTTCTCTCTTTGATCGTCCCGTAAGCATTCGCCCCGATCGTCTACGATTTTTCCGATATGGGGATCGATATTGTCATAATCCTGAATATCGTATTTATGATTCGAAGGAGATACAAAAAGCGGGTTAAAATAGATAACCTCCACGCCGAGATCCTGCAGATAATCCATTTTATCCAGTACGCCTTGCAAATCGCCGCCGTAGAATTCCCGAACACCCATCTGTGCCGGATACTTGTTCCATTCCGTAACGCGTTCGGAATAATCTCCCAGATACATGTATTCGTGAGACTCCACGTCATTGGAAGGATCGCCGTTATAAAAGCGGTCCACGTAAATCTGGTACATTACCGCACCCTTTGCCCACTTCGGTGTATGGAAACCCGGAATAATCCGGAATTTATAATAGTCCTGCAGTTCTCTGGTAATTCCTCTGGCATTGTAGAAAAAACAGATTTTGCCGACTTTGATTTCAAAATAGTATTCGAGGGTTTCCTCGGTCATCATCAGCTCGCACTGATAGAAATCGAAATAATCGTCACTGTCGTATTTCTTCATGGTGATGGCTTCGCCGTCTTTTATTAAATTGACGAGGTCCACATTATTCTTTCCGGTACGAAAACGGATAAAGACGGGATCTCCCGGATTCGGCTCGGACGGAGTCACGAAACTCGAGGAGGTATCGGAGAACAGTGCGCGTTTGTTCAGAATCGGCCGCATGCCCGAAATATAATGCATTCTTTTTTCAATTTCTATACTCTGGGCTATGTTCACGTAAACGGCCTCCCAATTATTGCGCTCATACACGGATATTGTACTATATCTTGTGGATTAATTCAAGAATTGAGGGGATTTTCCCGATAGAAAGTAAAAAGAACAGCCATCTGATGTACTGTTCTTTTTAGAGAAGGTATTTCTTCTTATGGGGTATAGCAAAAAACTATAATGTATTGGGGGGTTACGTAAAGAAGTATAACAACACGCAACCCCTTTTTCAACAGATAGAATACACAAAATTCATAATTCTTTTAGGTGTTCATTGTGCAACTTGTACACTTTTGTGCCCATTCCACTCAAACCGGGATTCGTCACACCGTTTTCGGCTCAGCCTCGAAGAGTGCCTCGAATTCCTCCCTGGTCACTCTTTCCTTCTCAAGGAGCAGCGCAGCCGTCTTATGAAGCACATCCATATTCTCCTGAAGGATGGCCGTAGCCTTTTCGTAGCTTTCGGAAACGATGCGTTTTACTTCCTCGTCGATCTCTCCTGCCACCTTTTCGCTGTAAGGGCGGTTCTTTGCCAGATCGCGGCCGATGAATACTTCATCGCCGTCCGCATCGTAGTTAATGGTGCCGAGCTTATCCGACATACCGAAGCGTGTTACCATGTTTCTTGCCACATTGGTCGCGGACTTGATATCGCTTGACGCGCCGGTCGTAATATCGCCGAAAATCAATTCCTCGGCAATTCTTCCGCCTAAGGAAACCATGATATGCTGTTCCATTTCGTTCTTCGTATGGAACATTCCGTCGTTTTCGGGTAACGGCATGGTATAGCCTGCTGCCGTGCTGCCGGTCGGAATGATGGAAATCGTATAAACCGGGTCCATATCCGGAAGAACATGGAAAAGAATCGCGTGTCCTGCTTCATGGTATGCGGTGATTTTACGTTCCTTCTCGGAAACGATACGGCTCTTCTTCTCGGTACCGATTCCGACTTTAATCATCGAATTATTGATATCCTGCTGCGTTATAAAGACTCTCTTTTCCTTCGCCGCAAGGATGGCGGACTCATTTAAGAGGTTCTCCAGATCCGCACCGGAAAATCCTGCGGTCGTCTGCGCAATCTGCTTTAAGTTTACTTCGTCGCTTAACGGCTTGTTCTTCGAATGCACGGCAAGAATCTCTTCTCTGCCCTGTACATCGGGATTACCGATCATGATTTTACGGTCAAATCGTCCCGGACGAAGGATGGCCGGGTCTAAAATATCCACACGGTTGGTTGCCGCAAGCACGATAATTCCGGCATTCTCGGTAAATCCGTCCATTTCCACAAGCAGCTGGTTTAAGGTCTGTTCCTTTTCGTCATGGCCGCCGCCCAGGCCCGTTCCTCTTCGTCTTGCAACCGCATCGATTTCATCGATAAAAATGATGCAGGGTTTATGAATGCTTGCTTCCTCAAAAAGGTCTCTTACTCTGGATGCGCCGACGCCGACATACATTTCCACGAAATCCGAACCGGAAATGCTGTAGAACGGTACGCCCGCTTCGCCTGCAATCGCTTTGGCAAGAAGGGTTTTACCGGTACCCGGAGGTCCGTCGAGCAATACGCCCTTGGGAATTCTTGCTCCGACCTTTGTAAAGTCGTCCGGATTCTTCAAAAACAGAATGATTTCTTCCAGATCCGCTTTTTCTTCCTTTAATCCCGCAACGTCGGAAAGGCGGTACTTGTTTTCCTTAATCATCTTTGCACGGCTCTTTCCGAAATTCATCATCTTCGAAGTCGGGCCGTTGTTCATTGCCGCATTCTGTGCGTTAATCATTAAGAAGAAGAACAGAAGGCATACGCCCGCAACCACCAGCATCGGCAGCAGCTGATTTAAGAACCAGTTGTCCTTCGGAACTTCTCCGACGTAAGGATCGAGTCCCTGCTCACGTAAGAATTCCGTTGCTTTCGTAACATCGGTTACGTAAAGCGTTTTTTCCTCTCCGTTTTTCTTTTCCACCAATACGGAACCGCCGTTGGAGTTCTGACGCTGGTTTACGGTTACCTTCACCACTTCTCCGTTTGCGATATCCTCTTCCAATTTGCCTCTGGTATACGTATTCTTGGTAAAATCCATTGTGCTTATGATAATTCCCACAATCAAAAGGATTATAATCAGCACGAATACAAGACCGAGGCCGCTTCCTTTCTTTTCCACTTACCAGTTTCCTTTCTGAATCTCATTCCCCCCGACGCATTAATCGTCGAATTCCACAACTCCGATATAGGGCAGATTTCTGTACTTCTGATCGTAATCCAGTCCGTACCCTACCACGAAGAGATCCGGCACCTGGAAGCCGACATATTTGACATCCACTTCCACCACGCGGCGCTCCGGTTTATCGAGAAGTGCACAGAGTGCAACGCTCTCCGGATTCCGGCTTTTTAAAAGATCCATTAAATGACTTAACGTTCTTCCGGAATCAATGATATCCTCCACTACGATAACATTCTTTCCCTCAATGGGCATGTCGAGATCCTTAATGATTTTAACATGTCCGCTCGATTCGGTACCGCCGCCGTAACTGGATACCGACATAAAATCTATGGTCACAGGGACCGTAATACGCTTTGCAAGTTCACAGGCAAAGAAGCTTGCGCCTTTTAAAATGCAAATCAGGTGCACATCTTTCCCTTCGTAATCCTTGCTGATTAAGATTCCGATTTCCTGAATCTTTCGGTCGACTTCTTCTTCCGTCATCATAATCTTTACATGCTCAGCCATAATCATTCCCTCCCGCATCCGTCAATTGTATCATATCAGGGCGCATCCGCGCCACATATTCTTGTTTTAATCCTTTCACAAAAAGACTGTTATTTCGTCCTGTAAATCACCACGTCCGCCGAGCGTCCGATTTCCTCAAAATTCCTTTCGGCACAGAGTTTGTCGATTTCACCGCCTGAAACGGTCGCAAGATACGCGCATTTTAAGGAATCGATATTCGAGACCGTGTAATCATGCAGGCAGCAGTTAATGCCCATTCCCTTCGGCAGTGCAAAGAGTTCGCCGAAGGCGGTAACCGTCGATTCACCGTCTTTCATATCCGTTAAAACCCAGATTAGCGTATTCTCATATCCGGCCGTATCACTGACCTTAACACCCTTCTTTTCAAAAACACTTTCCCAGTTTGCAACTTCTTCGGCAAGCTTCGGGTTCGAAGCCGGAATATCATAGTCCGTGGGTACCAAAGATCCGCGAAGAAGGAAAATCACCAGCATCAAAAGCAGGATTCCGTTTTCGATGATGCTCTTTAAGCCCCACTCGTTAAAGCAAAGAAGGAAAATTCCCGCAACAGCAAAAACCCAGAAATGCCTGCCGCCTTCGTTTGCCTTCTGCAGGAACAAAACAATTGCAACAAAGAGTAAAAACACGGTTCCGGCAAAAGTCAGGTTTACGGCCTTTTCCTTTCCGTATTTGCCCGTGCGGTTGGATAATCCCAAAATGAAGAGCGCCGCCATGGAAAAGAGCGCCACAACATACTGCGTTCCGGCAGTCAGTCCCATTCCGAATGCTCTGCCGATATAATCGAAGATTCCGGGCAGCACCCAGCCGACCGTATTCTTTGCGTAACGTGCCGCATCGATGATTTTACCCGACAGTGCCATTTTAATTGCTGTCGTATCGTAAAGCGGCTCAAAGTATTCACAGGTAAAATAGTGCCCCAGAAAGAAGTTTCCGCCAAGCGCCAGTGCCGCGGTAAGAACCGTGGTCAGAATCGCCGCCGCTTTCTTCTTCCGAAGCAGAAATCCCGGAAGGAAAAGCAGTACCACCATGTACGGGCGCATCCAGGTAAGGAGCACGCCGCAGGCAAACATTACGATAATATACGCAAGATTTTTGCTTTCGCTTTCCTGTACCGCCCTTAACGCACAGGCAAAGAACAGAATCATAAAGCATGCAATCACGGTTTCCGGAAGCGCATTCAGAAGATGAATCGGAATGCCGGGGAAGCACAAAAGCATGGCAAAGAAGATTCCGAGGTTCTTCCATTTCGGACGAATCATCAAAACCGATCCGCAAAGCGTCGCAGAAAGATAGAACAGATTGCTTACGATTACGGATGCGAATTTCCAGCCGAAGATTTTACCCCAGATGACCCAGGGAAGATAAATGACCGGACTCCAGGCCGCCAGCGTTCCGCTCGGAGCATGGGACTCGTTAAATCCGAAATATCCCTTCGGAAGACCGAATGAGGTGATTCCTTCCACGAGTTTGTAATAAAACAGGCAGTCGTTATTCGTTGCCGCCGGCGTGTACAATCCAAAGAAAGATGTCCCACGCAGGGCACAGTAAAGAATGCAAAGAAGCCACGGGAATACAAATGCACAGGCAGCCTTTGCAATCAGGTTAATATTCACTTTACGTTCTTTCTTTTCTTTTTGGGACATATGTAATTATCCTTGCCGTATTCTGCCGGCTCTGTCAGCCGCACTACTTTCTTATTGAGATTCTTCCCGGCCGTCCTGTGAAGCCGGCTTTCTGCAGCCTGCATATATAAGTCCCGCCTCAAGCGGAATCAGGCAATATAAGAATCCTACGTAACGAACCAGTGCCACCGGTCCGAGTAAGAATGTAAGCCAGATTAACAGTACCGGCACAAAGGCAATTGCCTCTTTCTTTCTTCGGTACCACAGAATGATAAATGTATACAGGCAAATCCAGAAATACGTTCCGGGTGCAAGCAGCCACATGGTAAGCGGATTGCTGCAAACCAGACCGTTTGCCTCGTAATGCAGATAGTATTTGTAAATCGGCGAAAACAGGCTCTTATCCTGTACCGGCGGGTAACTGTGGCAGACATAATATCCTTCGTCGCCGTTCGGCATTAAGGCAAGCGTCATAAAGGGATACCAGAATCCCGCATTCCCGATTAAGAATGCATCGATATAATCCTGCGGATACTCTGTTCCGAGCTTCGCCCAGAAACGGAGCATTCCCGCCCGGTCGGACTCATATAAATCCTGCTTTAAGCACCGTTTCGCAACGTCGGCGATTTTCGGATAGTAACCGTTTAATGCTTCGTCTTCGAAAGCGCCTTCGATTGATTTTACTTCCTCTGCGGTCAGGCCGTCCTTCTCAAGGTGATACACCCGCATCACCTGCTGCGTGGGTACGGATAGGTATTCACGCTCGTTTACTCCCTTTACCGTAATCAGGCTCGTAACCGGCCCCAGATAAAGAACAATTGCAAGTACCGCTGCCAGAAGCGCAAATGCCGCCTTCTGCTTTCTTAAAAGAATTACCAAGGCCACGCAGAACGGAAGCATAATATAGAGCGCATTGTTTCGAAGGATTGCCGCGAAAAATGCATATACACACCAAAGCACCATGTTTGCCGGTTTTTGAAAGAACTCTTCCGTTTCCGTGAATGCCCGCATCACGCAGAGCACAAAGAGAATCAGAAACGGCGTAAACAAAGCATCCTTGGTCACGGACATCACGTTCATTACCACCGTCGGGAAAACGGCCGCCCAGACGACGGTACCGATTGCAAATGCTTTCGGACGCTTTCTCTTTAACAGGTAGCGGATAATCTGCACAAAAGCAAAATCCGTAATCAGCATCTGAAGCAGAACATACAGAAAGCATCCCTGTTCCGGCGTGTTAAACAAACGGTAGGACAAATCCACGAGCCCGCCGACCAGATAGGTATGCAGTACCGGATGATGTGCCGTTACCTGCGCATTCCGGTACATTTCCCACTGATTGTCCGCATCGTAATTAAAGTATCCCGGGTACAGTCCCAAAAGCTGGATAAACCAGATTGCGAAAATAACCGCGAAACAAATCAGCAAAATTTTGTTGTCGGTCAGAATTCCTTTCCCGGTTTTCCCGGACTCTATTTCGAAACTCCGCCCGGAGGCTTGTCCGGAACTTAGCTCGCCCGACCGGGTCGTGATTCCCAAAATCAGGTACGTAAGAATCGCAAATACCGCCATCGCGGCAAGGTAAGCCGGCCAGAACAAAAAGGTTCCGAACGGTACGGTATCAAAACGGTTTAAACAAAACCCGAACACCGCAAAAGAGCCCATGCAGATTCCCGCAGGGACGGAGAAAATGATTCTTCTTTTGTCCGTTTTTTTTGTTTTCAATTCAGGTAATCTTTCGACTTTATGTTTTGGCTCTTTACTGTTGCGATTTGGAGCCCCTTAGGGAAAGCACCACGCCCTCCCGCGTTTTATTCGCCAGTATTCCGTAAATAAACTCTCTTCTTTTTCCCGTCGGGGATACCAGAAGCTTTAAGACTGCTTCCACCTGAACCGTTCCCAGGTCCTTCTTTCTGCCGGCCAGTTCCGTCATGGCTTTTAAAACCAGTTCCTGCCGCATCAGAAGCGGTTCGTCCATAATCTCTTTTCGAATTAAGATTCTTCGTCCGACTGTCGGTTCGTTTGAACACTCGGCATCCGGTAAATATACCAACAGCCTTTCGGCACATTTTCCAATCTCTGCATCCAGCAGTTCTTCCGCCAGACGAACCCTCTCGGCGCACAAAGCCATGTGTTCTTTCGCACCCTGACAGATTTCTTCCGCTATGGGGAGAATCTCGTGGCGAATCCGGTTCCTGGCATACTGCGTATCGGCATTGCTTTCGTCCACCCTCCACCCGATGCCTTCACCGGTCAGGAATGCTTCGATTTCCTCTTTTCCGACACACAAAAGCGGCCGGATCCGGTTTCCCGCTACCGGCAGGATTCCGTGAAGCCCGTGAATTCCGGTCCCGCGAAACAGCTGAAACAGCATGGTTTCGCATAAATCGTCCCTGTGATGCGCTACCGCAATCCGGTTTATATTCTCCTGCTTTAAAAGTTCCTCAAAGAATTCATATCGTTTGATTCTGCCGGCCTCTTCAAGCGACATTCCCTGTTCGGCGGCAAAAGAAGCAACATCGATATGCGCCGTCTTAAGGGGAATTTCCCATTCGGCGCACAAATTACGGACAAAGGCTTCGTCAAGATCCGCATTTTCCCTGAGGCCATGGTGAACATGCGCAGCCTGAATACGGACGGAATGAATCTTTGCATACTCTTTCAGCAGATACAAAAGACAGACCGAATCGGCTCCGCCCGATACACCTACCAGGACGGAATCCCCGTCTTCCAACATATGATGCTCTTCCATATAGTTAAAAACCGTCTGTTTCATTACCCGCCCCGAATTCGCCGATACTCACACAAACAAAGCCCGAAGCCTTCCGGACCATCTACATTATAACAAATCCGCATCCATTACGGAATAAAAAATAACGGCCGGCGATCCGCCAACCGTTAATTTCCTGCAACAAACAGAATCTCGCCGTCTTTCACGAGTCCGTAGCGTTCTTTTGCCACTTCTTCGATGTAGGCGTTGGTCTGTGTATATTTTTCAAATTCCACGAGGTCTTCTTTTCTCTGTTCCTCGCTTGCCAGAAGCTCGCCGTAATACTCTTCTTTCTCGCTGTATACCGCCTGTGTCTTCTTTAAGGTCAGTACTCTTGCAAAGGTAACCAGGAATACCAAAACCAGTACGGCAGAGATCAGAATCATACCTGTTTTATTGTTGGGCCCCCGTCTTCTGCGACGGGGTCTTTTGTGGTTTAAGGCCATCCCCTAAGGTCCCCCTGTGCTCATACTTATTTGCAAAAATATGTTTACATAACAGCACAGTATTTATTTTAGAGGAAAAACAATATTACGTCAACCTGTTTTGTACAGATTTCCTAAATTTTTGGCACTTTTCACATAATTTATGTTAACTTTCACAAGATATAGTGGTCTCTTTATGTAACCTTGCACAAATTAGCGTAATAAAGCGTTCGTGTTGATAAAAAATTAACAATAACGGAACATATCTTTCGCTTCTTCCTTCCGAACCGTTTCCGCGATACTCAGTACTTCCGCTTTGACGGTTTTGTCGCCGAACCGGATGGCAATCACATCGCCAATCTTCACTTCCTGGGATGCTTTGGCCACTTTATCGTTTACCGTAACACGTCCCGCATCACAGGCTTCGTTTGCCACGGTTCTGCGCTTGATTAAGCGCGATACCTTTAAATACTTATCCAGTCTCATAGATACTCCTTGTATGCAGAAAAAAGGACCACCTCAAAGAGGTGGTCCCATCAGTCATTCTACTTTTAATTACTTGCTGTTTACAGCATCCTTAAGAGCCTTGCCTGCTTTGAATCTCGGAGCCTTGGAAGCTTTGATCTTCATCTTAGCGCCGGTCTGAGGATTTCTGCCTTCTCTAGCTGCTCTCTTAGCAACATCGAAAGTACCGAAGCCAACTAACTGAACCTTTCCGTCTTTCTTCTTTAATTCTTTCTTAACTACCTCTGTGAAAGCGTTAACTGCCTTCTCAGCATCTTTCTTTGTTAAACCAGCCTGATCAGCGATTGCTGCAACTAATTCTGTCTTGTTCATTATGAACTCCTCCTCTTGATAAAATAGAATGAATTTTTGTCTTACGGCATATTCACCGTATAATCTATTTATAGATGTTTTTACCCCTTTTGTCAAGGTGAATACCACAAAATATAGGGTTTTTTGCTATTTTTTTTCAATTTTTTCCCATTTTTCAAGGTTTTTGGGTAACATAACTTGCAAAAGGTAGTATTTATCATTGTTTTCGGGGTTTTCCACCACCTCATCCAACATCAAATTTAAGAGTTCGCCAATCTGTTTTCCGGGTCGTATTCCGAGTCCGATTAAGTCACTTCCGTTCACTGCCAGATCATGTAGCGAAACACACTCCGATTTGCCCTGAATTTCGCGAAAATCCGCCTCATTGTGCGTAATCTGGTCCAGTTTTTCCGTTCTTTTGTAATCACTCTGTGCCAAAACGTCCGCTCTTTGCACCTCAAAGAAGTCCGGAAAGAGATCCGCACCCAGCTTTCTCATGGCACGCCGCAGGTATTTACGCTCCGGTTCAATCCGGTAATCATGGCACTTACAGAGCCTGTAAACCCGCTCTATGGTTTCGTTATCGAATTTTAACCTTCTTAAGCATTCCTTCGCCAGATTCGCGGACAGTTCCGGATGCCCGTGAAAATGATCCATTCCGTCCTCATCCGTAGTTTTGCAAAGCGGCTTTCCGATATCATGAAAGAGCATGGTGAGTCGAAGCACTTTATCCGCACGGATATTACACATGCTCTGAATCGTGTGTTCCCCCACGCTGTAGATATGGTTGATATTATTCTGCTTAGTATCCATCATACGGTCAAATTCCGGCAAAAACACCGCCGTCAGCCCGTATTCATATGCATCCCTGATTCGCTCCGGATGGCCGGAAACAAGTGTCTTAACAAGTTCCGTCTGGATTCTCTCCGCGGAGACCTTCGAAAGCGTCGGTGCAAGCTCCCTTATGGCCGATGCGGTCGCGGGATCCAATGTAAATCCCAGTTGTGCCGCAAAACGAACGGCGCGGAGCATGCGAAGCGCATCCTCTCCGAAACGTTCTTCGGCTTCACCCACACAGCGAATGACTCCGTTTTGCAAATCCTGCTGCCCTTCAAAAAGGTCCACAAGCCCGTCCTGCTCATTGTAGGCCATTGCATTGATGGTAAAATCCCTGCGCCTTAAATCCTCGCGTAAGCTTCTCGTAAACGATACCTGCTTCGGGTGACGGCCGTCTTCGTATTCTCCGTCAATCCGGTAGGTGGTCACCTCATAACCCGTATGATTCATCATTACCGTAACGGTTCCGTGCGCAATGCCGGTATCAATGGTACGGCGAAAGAGCGATTTAACCTCTTTCGGCAATGCCGAGGTTGTGATGTCCCAGTCGTTCGGCTGCTTGCCAAGAAGGCAGTCCCTGACGCATCCGCCCACCGCGTATGCTTCAAAGCCTGCCTTGCTTAAGGTTTCTATAATTCTTTTGACATCTTCGGGAAGAATTATCTCCATAATAACCTCATTGCAAGATAACGATCCCTGACCGATTCCTATGCCGTCTCGATACTGTCCGCTTTCGCCAGATTGTACTTCTCGATTGCCGCCTCGCGCATTTTATACTTCAAAATCTTGCCGGCTGCGTTCATCGGGAAACCGTCCACGATCTCGACTTATTTCGGAACTTTATGTTTTGCCATATGGGATCTTACATAATCTTTAATCTCTTCTTCTGTAAGAGTAACCCCTTCCTTGGGTACTACGCAAGCACAGATTTCCTCGCCGAGCTGTTCGTCGGGCACACCGATAACCTGTACATCCTTTACGGACTCATGCGTATAAATGAATTCCTCGATTTCCTTCGGGTAAATGTTCTCGCCGCCGCGGATAATCATATCCTTTAAGCGGCCGGTAATACGGAAGTTTCCTTCCGGCGTTCTGCATGCCAGATCACCCGTATGCAGCCATCCGTCCTTATCAATGGCCTGAGCGGTCGCCATGGGCATTTTATAGTATCCCTTCATAATATTGTAACCGCGTGCCACAAACTCGCCGTTCACACCGTCCGGAACTTCTTCTCCGGTTTCGGGATCCACTACCTTGCATTCCACGCCGGGAAGCGGTCCGCCTACCGTATTTACACGAACTTCCAGAGAATCTTCGGTACTTGACATCGTACATCCCGGGGATGCCTCTGTCTGACCGTATACAATCGTAATCTCGGTCATGTGCATTTTCTCCACAACGTCCTTCATGATAGCAATCGGACAGGGAGATCCGGCCATAATACCGGTTCTCATATAGGAAAAATCGGTCTTTTCGAAATCCTCATGCTCAAGCATGGCAATGAACATGGTAGGAACTCCGTGGAAGCAGGTAATCTTTTCGCGATTGATGCAGGCAAGTGCCGGCTTCGTGGAAAAATACGGAATCGGCGAAATGGTAACGCCGTGCGTCATGGAAGCCGTCATCGCAAGTACCATGCCGAAGCAGTGGAACATCGGCACCTGAATCATCATACGGTCCGCAGTGGATAAGTCCATACGGTCACCGATGCATTTGCCGTTATTTACAACATTATAATGCGTCAGCATAACGCCCTTCGGGAATCCCGTGGTTCCGGATGTATACTGCATGTTGCAGACATCATGCTTGTCTACCAGGGATGATCTTCTGTACACTTCTTCAATGGGAACGGTATCCGCCAATGCAAGCGCATCTTCCCAGGTTAAGCAACCCGGCTGACGGGAGCTTACATTAATGATGTGACGCAGGAAGGGCAGTCTCTTGCAGTGCAATGCCTTGCCCGGTGTATTGGTTGCAAGTTCCGGGCACAGCTCCGCCATAATCTCGTTGTAATGGGAATCACGGAATCCGTCAATCATAACGAGCGTATGGGTATCGGAGTTTCGAAGCAGGTACTCCGCCTCGTGGATTTTATACGCCGTATTCATGGTAACCAGTACGGCACCGATCCGGCAGCATGCCCAGAAGGAAATATACCACTGTGGCACGTTGGTGGCCCAGATTGCCACATGGGTACCCTGCTTTACGCCAAGCGCGATTAAGGATCTTGCAAACTCATCCACGTCATCGCGGAATTCTTTATATGTTCTGGTATAATCCAGCGTCGTATAACGGAACGCGTACTGATCGGGAAATTCTTCCACCATGCGGTCCAATACCTGCGGGAATGTCTTGTCGATAATCTCTTCTTTTTTCCATACAAACTTACCGGTGCCGGCACGATTGGAATACAATCCGTGATCCGCCGTAACGGTTTCACGCTCATACTGGCTCATGTAATTGACAAAGTGCGGGAATACGATTCCGGAGTCCGACAATTCGGGAAGCCAGGAAGGAATCCACTCAAAGGAAACAAAGCCTTCGTAATTGACGCTCTGCAAAGCAAGGATCAAATCGGCAATCGGAAGGTTTCCTTCGCCCATCAGGCAGTAGCCGTTCTCGTCGGAATCCTTGATATGTACGTGTTTTACATATGCGCCGAGGTTCTGAATGGTCTGCTCGGGCGTTTCGTTTCCGTGCCGTACGGTATGATGAATGTCCCACAACGCCGCCACATTGTCTCTTGCAAATACGTTTAATACGTTGCGAAGACGCTCCGTATCGGAATAAACACCGATGGTTTCAAGGAGCAGGGATACGCCGTTTAAATCCGCCTCCTTAAAAGTCTGACGAATACATTCGATAACCGGCTCGTCCTTTACTTCCGTATCCTTAATGCTTTTTCCCGCTCTTAAACGAATTGCGGGGCATTTCAAAATCTTTGCGATGCGGATATATTCGCGGATTTCCTCCACATTCTTCTCGATACGGTCCGGATCCGCCACATCACAGGTTGCGTCAAGGCAGGGAATCTCAAGCTGCATCTGGAAGATTTTTCTTGCTGTTTCGAGAATATTCTCATTATTGAACGGTCTGTTCTTTCCGGAGAATACTTCCCTTTTGATATCATGAATTTCGATTCCGGCAAACTGCAAATCCTTTGCGGTAGTATAACAGTCTGTCCAGTCAAAATCATCCCATCCGTTTGTGCTAAATGATAATTTCATTCTTTTTCCCTTTCCTATTCGTTCCTGCTGTCGTATACAATCTTGTTAATGGCATTCAAGTATGCGCGGATGCTTGCGCCGATAATATCGGTCGAAATTCCGTTTCCGGAATACAGTTTTCCGTTATAACGAAGCTTCACCAGTGCATTTCCGACGGCTTCGCTGCCTTCCGTAACGGACTGAATCTGGAAGTCATCCAGTTCGTAATGTACTCCCACAACCATTTCCACGGCTAAAAATGCTGCCGCAATGGGGCCGTCTCCGGAGCTTAATCCTTTTAACTGATTTCCGTCTTTTTCCAACGTAACCTGTGCCGTCGGCGTGATAATATTTCCGCTGTTGATGACAAAATTCACAAGCTGGTATGTCGGAGGAACCTGTAAGGATGCGGTTGCGATAATCGCTTCCATTTCCTTGCTTCCGACCTTCTTCTTTTCGGATACTCTCTTAAACTCTTTATAAACTTTCGCATTGTCGTCATCCGAAAGATCGTATCCCAGTTTCTTAATGGCACGAATTACCTTGGAAATATCCGCATTCTCATCAAGGTCCAGATCCAGTTCCTTCTTGGACTCGTCATGCTCTAAGGCAAATGTTCCGCCGCTCTTGCTTCCTTCCATCCAGAACAGTTTTCTTAATGTCTTTTCCACTTCGGGACGCTTCTGGACAATCTCCATCTCAAGGGAATCGCCGCGTTCCGTAACCATGTTTACGATGGCTTCCAGCCGGGGTGCCGCCTTACCGATTAAGGAAGTCTTTACTTCCACCGCGCCGCTCCGAATGCAGGTAACGGCATTTGCAGTCGCCATGTTTAAGTTGTCCGAACAGGTTACGGAAAGATCCGCATTCTGACCTTCTTCCTTTAAAACCGCACGAATGCCGTCAATCAGTGAATCGAATTCTTCCGGCAGCATAATTCCCGCCGTATCTTCCAAATCCACAATATTCGCTCCGGCCTTTACCGCACAGAGGATAATATTGCAAAGGAATTCTTTTTCGCTTCTGGTTGCATCCTTGCAGTAAAACTCCACATCTTCGCATTTGGTCTTTGCATAGGACACGATGGCCGGAACCAGTTCCAGAATCTTCTTCGGCTTCATTCCGCAGAGATATTCCATCTGTACGGGAGAAGTCGGAACACTGATGCAGATTCGCGGTTTCTTTGCATTTGCAAGCGCTGCCGCCGCACGGTCCACCTCTGCCTGATCGAGTCCCACTTCCACGGAAAGGACACTGTTTTTAATAACGGGGCAAAGTGACTTTACCAATAGGTTTTCCGTCTGCTCCGTAACCTTCGGCATTTCGATGACATCAATCATCAAAAGGTCCAGTTGCTTTGCAACCTCCATTTTTTCCTTAAAGCTAAGGGCTGCTTCCCTGCTGTTGCAGGATTCTTTGATCGTTACATCAGCGATTCTGATTCGGTTCATAATGCTTTGTCCTTTCTTTGTAAAATAAAAAATCCCGAAAGCCTTTCGGCTCTCGGGACGATAAATCTTCTTTACCGCGGTACCACCCGACTTGTTGTTTACACAACCTCTTTATCAGATACCAACATATCTGCGACTGCGATAACGGGGCCTTCCGTAGTTCCTTACTGTCAGTTCGGGAACTCTGCTCGGGAGTGAGACTGCAACCATCCTTCCGTACCGGCTTTCACCTGCCGCCGGCTCTCTGAAACATCCGAATGAAGCATAATTCCTTCATAGCATTTGATTTTTCACGATTGAACTAATAATAATTTGTTTTCAAATAGTTGTCAATCAGTTTTTTTGATTTAGCGGAATGTATCGTTATTGTCCGCAAAAGGGTCCTGCTGTACTCCGTAGGAACCGCTGTTCATGCCGCCGTAATTGCCGCCGAAATTGCCGCCTGCTGCAAATGTCGTTGAAGTAGCCTGTTTATCCTTGATGGTTCGAATCAGTGCAAAAGCAAGAAGCGCACCGCCGATTGCCAGAAGAAGCAACCCGCCGAAGATAAAACCGGTATTGGAGCTTGCATTGTTCATAAGTACATAAGGAACAATCAGCTGATCGATTTCCGTGGAAGAATAACCCATGTCCTGAAGATACTCTCTCATATACTTCTTGTCATTGGCACTCATTTTACGAACATAGCCGTCAATGTGAATGGTCTTTGACCCGAATTCCACCGTACCGGTTTCATCGTTCCACCATTCCCAGCTCTGATCCACAAGTGCATCATATTCTGAGAATTTATCCTTCGGAACCGCTATCCCCATGAAACCACCCATGTATAATCTTCCGTCATCCGCCTGATACAAATCCGGAATTACATAGAACTGTGAAGTAACTGTGCCGTCCTTTTCGTAAAGCATGTACGGATCCATAATGAAGTCCAGATCCACTTCAATATGCTGGCTTCCGCGCAAGGTACTCCAGTCAATCTGGTACAAATCCTTTGCCGGCTGTCTCATATTAATATTGAGAACCAATCCGTAAATCAAAATTGCGATACCGAAAATAATAGCGGCTACGGATGATATCCATAATCTGATTTTAGAAAAAAACATAATATTCCCCTTTCCTGCAAAAACAAAACATCGAATTTTAGTATAGCGGATTTATGTATATTAAGCAATTGCCAAAATCAGTTAAAATTCTTATTTTTCGCACAGAAAAAACGCAGAGACCTTTCGGTTCCCTGCGCCCTCTTTGAGATTTCGTTACTGCAATATCATAATAACATACGAACGTATGTTTGTAAACAGTTTTTCTTTACACTTTGTCAAATATCCGATACCATAAAGAATATGAAAAGAAATAACATTCTCAAAAAAAGGAATATGCACCGTACCGTCGCCGTATTACTGGCGATGTTGCTTCTTTGCACCTCTTTTTCGGGTTGTAATACATTCTCCGGGATTTTAGATGATTACTTTGGTCTGACCGAACCCGTATCGGAATTTGTTTCGGAACCGGTTTCGGAAATCACATCCGAGGAGCCTTCGGAAGAGCCTGAGAATTCCGTTAATCCGGATTTCTTTTTTGCGGAAGAAATCCCGAACCCGGTTTGGGAAGCGCCCTCCGGGGAAAATGATTTTCCATACAGTCTGGATCGCGTTCCGGACATCGGTACGACAGAGGAATTCAACGAATACTTTCTCTTTATGATGGAGAACAGACAACGCAACATCAGTTTTAACGCAATCAACGGTTTCGAAATCGATAACAATATTCTTTTGTATCGTTTCTCCACGCCCTATGTCTCCAGTTCCAGAACGGAGCTTCCCGACAATAAGGTTTACTGGGATATTTCCATCGGCTACTATCCCGGTCTGTTAATCTCCGATGCCTATTTAAAGAAAGACCCGTCTTCACTTTCCGGTGATGACTTAACCGTCTATAAAATGGCATCCGAATTCATCGAAAAGACCGTCCTGCCCGAGAAGGACCTTTTGGTCCGGGAACGTCTGATTCACGATTACATCTGTTCCCATGCCGTTTACTCCAATCCCGGAAGCAGAGAACATATGCCGAGATACTGTACCGCAACCGGACTTCTTCTGGACGGTGCCGCCAACTGTCAGGGCTATACCGACTGCTTCTATATGTTGTCGAGAATGGCCGGCTTTGAGGTGGAAAAACAAAGCGGCTGGGGCGGAAGTGCGATGCACGTTTGGAACATTATTAAAATCAAAGGTGAATGGCGGGCCGTAGATGTTACGTTTGATGACACATCCGTCATTTCGAACGGTTCCATGTATCAAAGCTATGCGTATTTTAATGTCGGAAAAGACTTAATCGAATACACCCACCGGATTGATGACGGAAACGAACTGCTTCCGATCTCTCCCACCAGCGACAAAACCTATTTCTATTATTCGGACAGTTTCGACGATTGCGGATACTCTTCCGATTTGGAAGAAGCCAAAAAAGAAATCGCCCTGCTTCTGGATAATGTGGATGCCTCATATGATTCCGTTGTCTCGTATCTGATTCTGGATAATTTTGTCTGGCCGGACGATCTTACAAACGAAATCAAATTAAAATTGAAAGTCCAGCATCCCGGACTTACCATTTACACCTATCACATGGGCAATCACACCTTCGTCTGTGCGGCTCCGAGATAGAATAACAAAGCATCCTGCGGAAAATCTCCTACGAAACAAAAAGCTCCCGGCAAAAATGCCGGGAGCCTTTTATTATTCATTTACCTGAACGCCTTCGTCATGGAATTCATTCTTAATGGCATTGAAATCACTTAATACCCAGTTGTAAAGACCTGTGGTAACCAGACTGTCGCAATACGGGCACTTGCCGAAGCTTGTTCCGCGAAGCGGTCCGCCGCAGTTCGGACAGTTGATTCCGATTTCCTGTGCACCTGCTTCTGCAGTCTTGGCTGCGATGCTTCTCATGAATGTCATCTCGTAACGCATGGTCCATCGTGTACTCATATCACCGTAAAGAATCTGTCCCGTGGACTCTTTTACCTGATAATCAATCATGGACGAATTCAGATAGACCTTAATGTACTCATACTGTGCATCTCTTCTGTAGGATGTCATATATGCTTCGTTTACGGTCAGGCGATCCAGATGCTGAACGATACCGTCCGCTATCTTTTTCTGAATCTGTTTCTCGGTTCTTTCGTAGAGATTCTGATGCAGCATCATGCGAACCGGCTCTAAATCTCTCTTGCACCATGCATCCTGAATATTCATGTAAACATTCTTTGTAAATGCGATAAAATCGGGTGCCGTAAAGTTCTCATCCCTTGCCTTGATCAGTTCCGCAATCTGCGCATCCCTGTTCGGAATGTTGAGCTGTTTTAGCGGAGCCTGTTTTCTGGGCGCCTGAGGCTGAACCGGAATGCTGTTTTGTTGTCCGTTTGACGATTGCACGAAATTCTGCACGCCATTTCGCTTCTTTGCCTTTCTGACCGAAGTAATCACAATAATAATGACAATGATTACAATTAATCCGCAGCAACGGTATCTCGGAGGAATGAACCATAACAGGCTGAAAAGCCAGGAAAACAACTCTCCGTCTGAACCGGATCCGCCGTAGTCATTGTCGCCCCAGCTCGATCCGCTGTCCCAATCGGAATCTCCCCAGTCGGAGCCTCCCCAATCTCCCCCGCCGGAATCGTAGTCATAATCGTTATAGTCACCGAATGCTTTGGATTGGAATGTAAGTCCCAGCGTAAACGCTCCCGCCAGCATAACAAACAAAGCAATCAGAATCAGATTTCCCAAATCCGGTTTTCTGAACCGTTTTCGATTATTTGATCGTTTGTCTTTCATATTTTATTCCCCTTTCCAAAGATTTATTATACTCTATTTCTTTTCTTTTTTCATCCGGTTTATGCGGTTTTGCCGTCTGACACGGTTTATGTGCCGCTCAAAATCCCCGTTCTCAATCAGTTCCGCCAGAATCAGCTGATCCAGCGTCGGAACAGGACAGGCATATGCCCCAATGCGATCCGTAAATCTTGCAAGGAGGCGCTTGGGAATCAGCAGATAGGCAATTCTTACGGAAGGACCGATGGTTTTCGTAAACGTGTTAATATACAGAACCGTGCCCGCACGGTCCAAAGAAAACAGGGTGTCCTCGGTTTTGCGAAGCGGTGTGAATTCGGATTCGAAATCGTCCTCAATCAGAATTCCGTTTCGGGAACGGCTCCATTCCAGATACTCCGCTTTCTTTCCGGCGGATGCGGTAACACCGGTCGGAAAGCTTTGGTAGGGCGTGATATGCAGCACTCTGGCTTCGGTATTCCAAAGCGCTTTGCTCTCGATTCCGTCCTTTCCGAGCGGCATAAGATCGATGGATGCTCCGTCGTCGATATAGCTTTGCTCGATTCGCATATATCCGGGTGTTTCGATTCCGTATACGATATCCCTTCCGAGCGAACGGATGACCATTCCGTACAAATACTCCGCACCGGCCCCGATTAATATCTGTTGCGGATCTACGGTAATATGCCGGCTTCGCTTAAGATAATCCGCCAGAACGGAGCGCAGGTACTCATTTCCGAATCCGGGAGACCTTTCCATGACGGCTTCCGGATAAGCGGAAAGAACCCTTCTTGCCGTCTTTGCATAAAGCGCGGGAGAAAACCTCGGTTCCTCTTTGCCGGAAATCTCCTCCGCCGAAATCGCCTTCCCGGTCTTTCCTTCGTAAGAACCGGCTTGAGCATCCTGCGCTTTCTCCTTCCCCGAAACATGTTCCGGCACTTTTCCGGTATAATAGTCCCCTTCCGTATAGATTACGTAGAAACCGCTCCGAAGCCTCGATTCGATATATCCCTCTTCGGTAAGCAGCTCATAGGCATGTGCCACCGTAATGACACTTACATCTTTTAAATCCGCCATGGTACGCTTTCCGGGAAGACGGCTTCCTTTTCGGTATACTCCGTCGGTTATGTCTTTTTTCAACGATTCGTATAGACTGATATATTTCTGCATAGTTTCGAATTCCAATCTGGTTATATAAAAAATATCAAATCTGGTAGTTTTTATATTATCAAAATAATGATATCCTCGATTACAAGATTTTGCAACCGTTCCCGCGCAAGGCGGGCTTTGATACAAAGAAAGGAAACAACTATGTACAAAAAAGTATTAACTCTTCAGGATATTTCCTGTGTAGGTCAGTGCTCCTTAACCGTAGCTCTGCCCATTCTCTCGGCATGCGGCATGGAAACCGTTATTCTTCCTTCCGCAATTCTTTCCACCCACACAGCAGGTTTTAAAGGATTTACATTCCGCGATTTAACGGAGGATCTGGACTTAATTACCGACCATTGGGCAAAAGAGGGAATCTCCTTTGACTGCTTCTATACCGGATATCTGGGAAGTCTTGCACAGATTGACAAGGCACTTCGCATTTCAAAAGAACGCTTAAACGAGGGCGCTCCCTTTATCGTGGATCCCGCAATGGCAGACAACGGCGCATTGTATTCCATTTTTGACATGGAATACGTAAAAGCGATGAAAACGCTTTGCGACAAGGCCGATATCCTTCTTCCGAACATTACGGAAGCTGCATTTCTTACCGGAATGGAATACAAGGAAAGCTACGACGAAGCATATATTAAAGAACTTGTGGAAAAGCTTACCGTAAACGACAGGCAGATTGTCGTATTAACCGGTGTCAGCTACAAAAAAGAAACCACCGGTGTGGTGGTTTATCAAAACGGAAACTTACAGTATTACGAACATAAGAAAATCGAACGCGGCTGCCACGGCACCGGAGATGTTTATGCCTCCGCTTTTGTCGGCGCTTTGATGAACGGAAAAACTCCGTTCGATTCCGCAAAGATTGCGGCGGACTACACCGTTTCCTGTATCGAATATACCCAGGGAGACGAATCCCACTGGTACGGTGTCAAATTCGAGCCGAAGCTCGGTTACTTAATCGATCTGTTAAAATAATCCGATTGAAAAATGCTCCCTGTCGGTTTCAAAAGAAACCGGCCGGACAATCAATGCGGTGCCTTCGAAAATTTCGACGGTACCGCCTTTTTTGTTGAATTCATTGCTGACCGTAAAAACCCTGCGGTTGTTGATTACACCTTCAAACTCATATTTTAAGTCACGAATGGCAAGCGAGCACTCATCCGTTAACGAGAATACGGAAAGGATGCCCTCCGTTTCTTCTTTATACCGGGCCTTCTCTCCTTTGGTCAGTACGTAAAGGTATTCTTTTTCGGAAACCAAAAATACGCGGATTCCTTCTTCTGCAAATTCGTGAAGCAGCTGAATATTGGCAATGGTATGATCCGGGCGGTCCCCACCAAGTCCTCCGAATATCAGAATCTCCCGGATTCCGAGTGCTTTAAAATGCAGCATCGCCAGGCGAAGATCCGTATCATCCTTTTCCTTCGGGCAGGGCGAAAGCAAAAGATCCGGAAAAACATCCCCGGCTTTTCTTAAAGCTTCTTCCCCGAGTGAATCCCCGTCCCCGAACCACGCATCCGGGCATTTTCGAATATCCGCAAAAAAAGAAAGGCCGCCGTCCGCCGCCACACTCACCGCATCTTCACGGTTTAACAATGTTTCGATGTATTGCTTCTCGGCTCCCAGCGGGGCTGCCCCCACCAGGATACCGATACTTTCTTTCTCTGACATGATTTCCTCTAAATCGGACTCTTTCTTAACCCTTCAGACCTCTTGCCTGACGATCCATGTCTTCCACAACGATGTCGTAGATTTCTCCGAGCGTGGAGCAGTATTCCAGAACTTTCCAGGGTTCGTTGGTATGATAATGAATCTTAATCAGTTCCTCGTCTCCGACAGCAAGAAGACAATCTCCCACGAAATTATCCGTGATGTAATCATTGATTTCGTCTTCATCCAGATCCTTGTCGGTTCTTTCAATCAATAACTGTGTATCATAACGATACTCGATGGATTGTGCCATTTGAATTCTCCTTTCGATGATGCATTTATCTTTTGATTCATTTTTAACTGAAGAAGGATACCGTCTCGGTAAGATGTTCGCTTAATGCTTCCATCTGGGACATCTGGTTGTTGATTTCCGTTACATTCTCCGAAACGGATTCGATGGATGCGCTGACTTCTTCGGAAGATGCCGCATTCTCCTCGGAGATTGCGGACAAATCGCTTACGTTGGAAACGATGGATTCCTTAATCTGTGAAAGTTTCTTTGTATTCTCTTTTACTTCTTCGATTACGCGAAGATTTGCTTCAATCGCAAGATTCAGAGATTCGAATTCCTTACTGGTCTTTTCGATATCCATCTGACTCGCTTCAATGACATCCCTGATATTCTTGGCCAGCTTTACGCTTTCCTCGGAGTTAATCAAAACCTCTTTTGCAATTTGCTGAATACTGGTCGCACCTTCATTGGATTTCAGTGAAAGTTCGCCGATACTCTTTGCAACAACCGCGAAACCTTTTCCGGATTCACCGGCTCTGGCCGCTTCAATGGAAGCGTTCAGGGAAAGCAGCTTGGTCTGGCTCGCGATACTGATAATCAGCTCAACAGCCTCATTTACTTTCTCGATGGAATCGTTCGTACGAAGAATCTGTTCGGTAATGCTGTTTACCGCATCGATCGTATCATGGAAGGAGGTAAGAACCTGTCCCATACTGTCGGATGCGTTTCGATTGATATGATGCATCTCATCCGCCGATTCGGAAAGGCGTTTTACGTTTCCTTCAATATCCGCAACACGGTCTCCCATGTCGGATACTTTAATGTTTACATCCTGTACGCTTTCCGCCATACTCTGTGCTCCCTGGGCCAGTTCTTCGACCGCGGAGGAAATATGATTTGCGGAATTCTGCGTATCTTCGGAAAGACTGTTGATGGAATGTACATTCTCTCCGATGATACCGGTTGCATTCTTTACCTCTTCCACGGTTCCGTTCAGGCTTTCCTGAAACTGTCCGAGGGAGTAAATCATTTTATTGTTCTCTTTCACGATACTGCGAATCCGGAAGGATTCACTGACATGTCCGTCCGCACAGATTTCCAATGCACGTGCAATTTCCAAGAAAGGTTTTCTGACGATTCCAGCCACAAATATAATAACCACGGAAAAAATCATAAGAAGAATCACGCCTGCTGCAAATACGCGTAATGCAACCATCCAGATACGGTTTCTTACGACTTCGACATTCTTACCGATCATAGTCATGCCCACGTAGTCGCCGGAATTGTTCTTAATCGGCAGGTAATCTGCGTAATACGTCTCCTCTCCGAGCTGTACCTTATCGGTCGTGTAATGCTTGGTGCCGCGCAGAACTTCCGAAACGATTTCGTTCGGAGCCTTCTGTCCTTCAATTCGGTTTCCTTTCTCATCCCTTGCGGAGGATAATACGGCGGTATCCATTTTATATACCGTCATAACAATGCCGTCGCCCAGGAAACTGTCCACAAAGCTGTAGTTCTTTGCGCTCTTCCACCTGTCGGAATCCATATCGTCTCCGAATGCTTCCACAACATAATGATTGAATTCCACGTTACACAGTTCCAATTCCGCTCTGGTATTGGTGTACATCAGTTTGGTTACGTTTATATATGTCAGGATGAAAAATGCCGCAAGGGCGCAGCCCAAAGGAATCAGGCCGAACATCAAAAGCATCTTCAGTAAAGTGAAATTTGATTTTTTCATATGATTGTTTCCTCTTTGCCCGCTGCGGGGTGTTTCGAAAAAAACCGACAAAATGCCATATATAGTTGAATTATATCACAGTCCATACAAGAAATGCTATTTTTCTGCGGATTTTTATAAAAATATGCAACAAAAAACGGCAAAGACATTTCTGTCTTTGCCGCATATCTTTTAAAAGCTTATCGAATGAATTACTTGTTCTCTTCCTTCTTAGCGGGAGCTTTCTTTGCAGGAGCCTTCTTAGCGGGAGCTTTCTTTGCAGGAGCTTTCTTTGCTTCAGCCTTGGGAGCCTCTGCCTTTGCAGGAGCCTTCTTTGCAGCTGCTTTCTTTGCTGCAGCCTTTAAATCCTTTAAGAGAAGAGCTTTCTTTAAGTTACCTTCTGCCTTTACCTTTCCGGTAAGATAAGCAGCTTCCAGACCAAGCTTTCCGTTTGCAATGTCAGCAAGTACGGTATCTTCAGCGGTAACAATTACATCTCTGTCATAGTACTCGTAAGGTTCAACGGAAACCTTTCCGTCCTTAACTTCCAGGTAGAATGCGCCTTCTGCCTCACCGGTTACGTTGAACTGGATTGCAACGTGATCCTTAACTGCGGAAGCATCTGCCTTCTCATAGGTCTTCTTTGCAAGTTTTACTAATTCTTCGTAAGTCATTTTCAATTCCTCCTAAAATCACAATTCAAAACCAACTGTTTATGAATCAACAAATGCTATTATATTTACTAATACGTCCGATTGCAATTGGTTTAATTGCTAATAATTGCCGGCTTTTTTGAATTTTTTTGTGCGATTTTCTAAGGAATTTTTCTTCTTTGCAGTGCGTTTTTTATGCTTCTGCAAGTGCCTCGTCAATCGATTTTGCAAGCTGGTCGGCACAGGATGTTCCTCTTCCGCCGCAGTCGTTTCCGCGCAGGATATCCGCTGCTTCTTTCGCATCCTTTCCTTCCAGAAGGCGGCCGATGGCCTTTAAGTTTCCGTTGCAGCCGCCCACAAAACTCAAGTTGTGCATCTTTCCGTCATCGTCCAACTCGTAGTGAATAAGCACTGAGCAAACTCCCCTGGGTTTATAATTTACTTCTCTCATGTATAAATCTCCTTATTTTCTTTATCCGTCTTTTACTTGGTTTCCGTTTATTGTTCTGTTTCCGGACTACAGCGTTGCTTCGATTTCCTGTGCGTAGCGCACGGTTTCCATGGCATCCCTGCAGTACCGGTCCGCACCGATCTGATCCGCATATTCCTGTGTCAGAACGGCACCGCCCACACAGACCTTTGTCCACGGTGCCTGCTCCCGAAGCAGTTTAATTGTCTCTTCCATTGCGGGAACCGTGGTTGTCATCAACGCACTCAGTCCCACCAGCGGAGAATGCAGGCGAATGGTCTCATCCACAATCACCTGCGGCGGCACGTCCTTACCAAGATCGCTGACCGCGAAACCGTAGTTTTCCAGAATCAGCTTCACAATATTCTTTCCGATGTCGTGTATGTCTCCGTGTACCGTTGCAATTACGAACGGACAGCCGGCCGGTTTTGACGCGTCCTCCGTTTTGGCCATATGAACCTTTACTTCTTCAAACGCCGCTTTTGCCGCATCCGCCGCCATCAAAAGTTGCGGAAGGTAGACTTTCTTTTTCTCAAAATCCTCACCGACAATGTTAAGAGCCGGAATGACTTCCGTCTGGATAATTGCAAGCGGCTCTTTTTCTTTCAAGAGTTCTTTGGTCAGTCCCGCCGTCTTATCCTTCAGACCGCGGATAATTGCTTCCTGCATCGGGGATGCATATTTTGAATCGGCAGCCTGGTTTGACAAGGCCGGATTCGATGCACCTGCGGCATTTGCAGTTGTCGCGGAAACTGTCGCTGCGGGAAGCGTGGCTGCATATTCAATATAAGACATGCAGTTTTCGTCCATGTTATGGAGTGCTTTATAAGCATGATACACATTCATCATTTCCGTCGAATACGGGTTCATGATGGCAGCGGACAATCCTTCCTCCAGACAGAGCGCAAAGAAGGTGGATGTAATGATGTTACGGTTCGGCAATCCGAAGGATACGTTCGATACACCGAGGGAAGTATTCACCTTAAGTCCGGTACGAATCGTATGTACCGCTTCCATCGTGGACAATGCGGCCTTCGTATCTGCGGAAATGGTCATGGCAAGCGGATCGAAAATCAAATCCTTCTTTGCGATTCCGTACTCCGCCGCTTTCGCTATAATCTTTTCGGCTATCTCAACACGTTTACTTCCGCTCTCCGGGATTCCTCCCTCATCGAGCGTTAAAGCAACTACGAATCCGCCGTATTTGGCAACAAGCGGGAAAACGCCTTCCATCACTTCTTCCTTACCGTTTACGGAATTGACCATCGCCTTTCCGTTATAGCAGCGAAGTGCTTTTTCCATGGCCGTAAGGTCCGTTGTATCAATCTGGAGCGGCAAATCCGATACCGCCTGTAATTCTTTCGTAACACGTTCCAGCAATGCAGGTTCATCGATTTCCGGAAGTCCCACATTTACGTCAAGAAGCTGAACACCCGCATCCTGCTGTTTTAAGCCTTCTCCGAGAATATAATCCATATCGTTTTCGCGAAGCGCCTGCTGGAAGCGTTTCTTTCCGGTCGGATTGATGCGTTCTCCGATTAGAATCGGCGCTTTTCCGAATTCCACGGCATGCGTGTAGGATGAAACCAGAGAAAGGTTTTTGTCTGTAACGGGAACCGGCGTTAACGCTTCCGCCTTCTTGGTAACCGCCCGGATAAAATCCGGTGTGGTACCGCAGCATCCGCCCGCAATCCGCACTCCTTTTTCCAAAAGAGCTTTTACCTCTTCCGAGAATTCTTCGGGTTCCACATCAAACACGGTCTTTCCGTTTTCGCTTCTCGGAAGACCTGCATTCGGTTTTAACAAAACCGGAACCGACGCGTATTTTAAATACTCTTCCATGATACCGGTCAGCTGCTTCGGTCCGAGCGAACAGTTTGCACCGATTGCATCTGCATGCATGCCTTCGAGCATCGCAACCATGGCAGCAGGCGAAGCACCCGTCATCAGCTTTCCGTCACTTCCGTATGCATTCGAAACAAATACCGGGAGATCGGAATTTTCCTTCGCTGCAAGGAGTGCTGCTTTCGTATCGTAGCTGTCATTCATTGTTTCGATGAAAATCAGATCCGCACCGCATTTCACACCAATCTGCACCGTTTTGGCATATACCGAAACCGCATCTTCAAACTCGTAATCTCCGTACGGTTTTAAAAGCTTACCGATAGGGCCGATATCGAGCGCAATGAATTTTTCCTGCGTTCCAGTGCTTTCCTCTTTCGCCTTCCTTGCATTGTCAAAGGCTCCCGCAATCAGGGCTTCGAGTTCCTGCTCATCAAACTTCAGACTGTTGGCACCGAATGTATTGGCCAGCACAACATTGCTTCCCGCATCATAATAAGCTTTCTGAATACGGATAATCTCTTCCGGATGGGATACATTCCATCGTTCCGGCAATTCACCGGGGTTCAGTCCCGCTTCCTGAAGAAGCGTTCCCATTCCTCCGTCCAGGAAGAGAAAATGGTCTTTCATGTATTCCTTAATATTCATTCGAGTTCCTTCCGTTGCCTTCTGTAACATCCCCGTTAAATGCGCTCCAGTCCGATGATTGCCGTTACCGATTTCGACGGTGCCATCAGATAAGATTCGCTTAACGTAATTCCCATACGTCTTGTTGCATCCAGTGCATCCAGAAATTCTTTCTGCACACAAATCGGCAGATCTCCGAATCCGGGGGAATACCGGGGATGTGCTTTTAATCCCCTCTGCTCTGCCTCGTTTTTTACTTCTTCGTTAAAAAGGTTGCAAAGCGATTCCACTCTTTCCGCTCCGAGTCCCTGCAGAATCGCCGCTTTCGACACTTCGCTTCTTTCATATCTGCGAATATGCCGGTCTATGCCGGAACCGATGGTTGCCGCAAACAGAATCACTCCGTCGCAGTCCCGCAGATTCTTCTTCAGCATTTCCGAATGCTGGGTAATCGGCAGAATGGGAAAACCTTCCTCATCCCTTTCAAGACCGACGCAAAGATAACCCACCTTGTATACCAGATCTTTCGAAATCAGCTTCCGCGCCTCTTCCACGCTCTCTTTCCCGATTTCCGGCGCATTATGAGCCGGCATGCCCGCATAGCGAAGCGCTTCCGAAAGATTGAACGGGACATCCGCGTATTCTTTGTATACCGGTACCGCATGGTACATTTCCGCACTTTCTTTCAAGCGCAGATGCTCCATGAATTCTTTCATGCTTTATGATTCCTCTACACCGAAATCCTTCCAGAGAATGTCGGAAAGATTGTTCATGATTGCCTTTGCCACATCCGGTTTGTTCATCGAATATACGTGAACATTGGTAACACCGTTTGCGTAAAGATCGATAATCTGGTCCGTTGCATATGCGATTCCCGCCTGCTTCATGGCGTCCGGATCCTTTCCGAAATAATCCACGATTGCTTTAAACCGCTGCGGCATGAACGAACCGGAAAGCTTGATGGCACGCTCTACCTGATTGGCATTGGTAATGGGCATGATACCCGGCAGCACGGGTACCGTAATTCCCGCTTCACGGATTTTATACAGATAATTGTAAAAAAGATTATTGTCGAATACCATCTGGCTGGTCAGAAAATCCACACCGGCATCCACTTTTTCTTTTAAGAATTTGATATCGTCACGCTGGTTTGCGCTTTCCGGATGTACCTCGGGATAGCAGGCCGCACCGACGCAGAAATCATATCCGCTTTCCTTAATCTCCCGCACGAGTTCCACCGCATAGTGGTATTCCCAGTTTTTGCGGTCCGTGCTTTCAAGCTCGGGCGTCAAATCCCCGCGGAGCGCCATAATGTTGTCGATTCCCATCGCATGCATCTGTTCGATTTTTTCTTTTACCATTGCACGGGAAGAAGAAACGCAGGTTAAATGTGCAAGTGTCGGCACATGATACTTATCTTCGATGTCCTTGGCAATGTCCAGCGTAAAACGGCTGGTTCCGCCGCCCGCTCCGTAGGTAACGCTCATAAACGCCGGTTTGCAGGCTGCAATTTCTTCGGTGGTTGCCTTTACCGTTTCAAAACCGGATTCCTTCTTCGGAGGAAACACCTCGAAAGACAGGGACATGTTTTTTCTGTTTAAAATATCAATAATCTTCACGCTTTACTCCTTCCAAAAATCCGCTTCGCGCAATGTGCAGTACAAATCTTCTCCGTCCAGATAGGTATCGAAAATACCGATTACAGTAATATCTTCTCCCTCATTTGGGAAATCCTTCGGATAATTGTAGTTTTCCTTTGGTACAAACTCAATACCTGATGCGCAACATGCCGTAGCATCCTTTACAATACATCCGTAATATGTATTACCTGTCACCTCGTCCAAAAGAAGCGTATAAAGTCCTTTCATCTTTATGCTCTTCCCCCGGTAACTGTCAGGATCGACAAGCATATTATAGACTTCGGCATATACCATGTTTGACGACATCTTCGTTAAATCCACATCCACATCGGCATCCTGTCCTTCAACCGTTTTTTCGGCTTCCGAC
>JAEEGL016283281.1_pt1 | contig 30391 bp, 24 predicted proteins | sample 9134231 | NCBI WGS metagenome assembly JAEEGL01 (sample SAMN16246548, study PRJNA631951) | gut metagenome | biome: gut microbiome; feature: rumen; material: fiber-attached | host: Bos | place: Iran: Karaj | collected 2018-10 | reverse complement strand
GTATTCGGCAGTCGAAAAATCAAATCCGTCAAGCTCGGACGTCTCGCCCTGCGCGTTTTTGAGAACGAATTTTCTCACCGTATCCGCAGGTATGACGACGGAATTTTCAAGTCTGCCGCCCTTGTCGTAATCGGCTACGGCGACGACGCGCACGACCTCGTGCATTTTATCCGAATAAGTGTGGAATATGTGTTCGAGAGCAAACGGTACGCTCGCTTCGCCGCGTTTTATCGCTTTGATCTCTTTGACCTCTATCAATTCGCCGGGCTGATCGCCGCAGTCGATCCTGAACGCGGTGACGCTGCCCGTATAATCCGGTACCACGGAGAGCGGTACGACGACGGTGCACCAGTCGCCCGCATCGAAGCGGAAGCTCGTATGCTGTTCGCTGTTGAAGTAGGACTGTGATCCGGCGGCTATATAAAGCGTTCCGGAAGCCGTAGTCTCGGTTTTTATCGTTATCTGCACCGCGTCGAATTCTTCTGTCGAGAAGTTGACGTGCGAGCCGAGATACGGGTCTTCAGTCGACGTGACCCTGAAGGAAAGCACCCCGTTTCTTTTTCTTATCTCCTCAACGTCGTGACCGCTCCACGAGCCGGATTTACGGATTATATCGTAATAATCCGCAACGTTTTCGTCGACCTTTAACGTGTCGGGATTCATAAATCCCTGACCGCAGAAGCGGAAATCGTAATAATAATATCCGATCCTGTGGCTGTTCATACGCGCCGATTCGTCCGAATACGCCGCGCTGTATTTCGTACCGTCCGGCAAAACGAAACTCGTATCCATGGTATCGCTGAAATACGCCTTGCCGTTTTTATTGTACAGACCTTCTATCTGTTTTTTGCCGGCGGTCGTAAGATCGTACATAAGCGACGACGTCTGATTTGAAACGAGGAATTTTTTCCTTTTTGCGTCGGTAAATTTACCCTGCACGCCGTCGGCGCGCTCGTTTGCGTTGATTATCGTTTTGTTCCAGTCGGGCGAAGAGTAATCGACCGTCTGCGGATCGAGAGGATCGCGCCCGTTCTTTTCGTAGTAAATGGGATCTTCGTCTATGATGACTTCTTCGGTTATCGCTTCGGTCATTTCTTCCGTTGCCCCCTCCGTTTGCTTTTCGGTCTCTTTTTCGGTCTGCGCTGCCGTGATCTTCTCCGTCGTGACGGACGGGGCGCCGGGGTCGCACGCGGCAAACGACAGCAGCATGACTGCGATCAGCACCGCGGTAAGTATTCTCTTTGTCATATTACCTCCTTACAGATCCGACCGGGTAAATGCCCCGGTCGGTCGAACGTCACTGTTTTATCGTTATTTCGTACTCGTCTGCTTTATTCATATCGACGTTGAACGAGAACGAATACGTTCCGTCGCCGTCGCGCTGTACCTGGTAGCCGTCGTAGCCGTTTACGCCTGCGAGTTTGATATCGGCGTCTTTGCCGTCGGCTTTGAACGTGATCTCGGGCAGCGTGTAATCCGAAAAGCCGTAGATCTTGACCGCCGCCGTGCTCTTGCCGCCGGATATTCTGAATTTTGCCGAGTTGTTGACCGCGCGTACGGACGGAACGGTCTTGTCGGCGTATGCTTCGCCTTCGATGACCGTGATCTTATACGGATCGATACAGCTGTCTTCTCTGACGTTTCTGACGTTTGAATCGTCCTTGCTCGTCGAATAGCCCCACGGTAAGAGGATCAGATCGATCTCTATGACGTCGCCTTTTTTGAGCGTCGTATCGCCGAGGTCGAGCGTGAGCGAGCCGACGTTCATCGTACCGTCGAATTTGTCTTTCAGTATGAAATTGCCGTCGTACTTTTTGCCGCCGACGGTTATATCGGCGCCTCTGACTATCAGCGCGAAGTTGACGGACTCTTTGATGCCGCAGCCGTAATAATCGTAATACGGGTATTCTTTGCCGAGCTTTATCAGTCTGCCTTCGTTCTTTTTGACGTTTTCGACAGTCATAGTTCCGTTTTCGTCAAGATATCCCATCTTTGTGTACTCGTTACCGTAGGTGTCGAACGTAAAGAACGTGAAATCGTTTTTGAAATCTTTTATATGCAGATCGTCGAGCACTTCGAGTCTTATCGTGTAATAAGTTCTGTTTTCGTCGGTCTGCGCCATTTCGGTATGTCTGTAGCTTGCGCGGATCTTGCCGTCGTCGGAAAGATACTCTGTATTTATGTCCGCGTAAACGGGGCCGTGAGACGCGATATCCGCGCTTTGCGATTCGGATTTAAAGTAGTTGCCGTCGGCGTCTTTGTACTGCAGGAAATAGAGTCTGCCGACGCTCGTGTGCTGAGTGCCTCTGCCGTAATCCCACAGCGGGGCGGAATTTGCGCGGAAGTCGGGCAGCACCCATCCGTCTTTGCCGTAGACGAAGTACGGAGTGATGCAGTTCGTCTCGGTGACGCCTACGGACAAATGATAGTACGGAATATGGAACGCGATGAACGAGATCTGCTTCAGCGGGTAGTTGCCCCAGTTCTGATAGAGGTGCAGTACCGTGAAGCGCTTGCATTCGTCCTTACCGACGGTGATCGGCGCGTAAACCTCGCCGAACGCCGCCTCGCCGGTACCTTTTTCGGGGAAATAGACCGGCTCTTCGTTTTCGCCGTCGAAGTTCTTGCCGACTTCGAGCGGTATCGGCAGCAGACGGTCGTCGCCGTCGAGTATCGCGGCGCATTCGAGTCTGCCTCTGCGCGTGGCGCGGTTTTCGGCTGTGCGTATATATATCGTTCTGTCGACGACGCCGTCGCCGCGCAGAAGCGTGTTGACGTTGAACTGTTTGTTAGGCTGATTGTACATGGCCTGGCTGAATTCTATTGCCCGCACGGTGAAGCTGTAACATCCGGCAAGCGCGTCGTAGCCTTCGAATTTCGCGTTATCGACTGTTTTGACGTAGATATCCGTGAGCGGATTTCTCTCGATATACGCTTCTTTTCTTATATCGTTGAACTGGTGCGTGGTCGACGTGTAGATCCTGTGCCCGAAATAGATATCCGCGCCTTTTTTGACCGTTCCGTCTATATAAACGCCGCGCGTTATGACGTAATTGCCGTCTTTCTGCTCGACTTTGATATAACCGTTATCGTCTTTGACCGGCATGATGACGCCGTAAACGCCGACGCCTTTGATGTCGAACGCGGCGTATTCGGTATCGGCAAAATCGAATCCGTCGAGCTCCGAGCTCTCGCCTTTGCCGTTTTTGATAACGAATCTTCTGACCGTGTCTGCCGGTATGACGACTCTCGTCTCGAATCTGCCGCCGCCCGTGTATTCGTCGGTCGCAACGGCGCGAACTACCTCGTGCATTTTATCGGGATACGTATGGAATATATGCTCGAGCGCGAGCGGTACGGTAGCGTCGCCGCCGTTTATCGCTTTGAGCTCGCTGATCTGGATCTGCTCGCCGTACTGATAGCCGCAGTCGACGCGGAAGCCCGTGACGGTACCGGTATAATCCGGCACGGCGGCGAGCGGCACGACGATCGTCACCCACTGACCGGGTACGATCCTCACGCCTATGCTTTGCTCCTGATTGAATTGGTTATGACTGCCGGCGATGATATAGAAGAATATCGCCGAGGACTGTTCTGTCTTTATCGTCATGCGTATCGCGTTATACTTATCCGCGGAATACGAAACGCTTGAATAGATATTGGGATCGAGCGCGCCTTTGACCGTATAGGACAAACCGCTTTTGTCCTTTTTGATCTTCATTACGTCGTTGCCGCTCCATTTGCCGGACTTGGCGATGATATCATACGTATCGTCGGCATACGCCTCGCCCGTGCCGAAAAATCCCTGATCGCGGAATCTGAAATCGTAATAGTAGTAACCTATGCGGTTGCTGTTCATTCTGCCGTTTGCAAGAGAATTTGATCCGCTGTATTCCTTACCGTCGGAATCAACGACGAAAACGTCCATCGTATTTTTGAAATACGCCTTGCCGTCGGCGTTGTAAAGACCTTCGACAAGTTTTGATCCTTCTCCGGTGAGATTATACAGCAAAGACGCGTTTTGATTATAGATCAGAAACCTGTTTCTGCCCGCGTCGGTGAATTTGCCGCCGACGCCGTTAGCGCGGTCGTTCGCGCCGACTATCGTCGCACCCCAGTCCGCGCCGGATACGTCTGCGCTTTCCGGATCGAACGGATCGCGTTCCGCTTTCTCGTAGAAAACGGGGTCTTCGTCGATTATGGGTTCGTCTGTAACCGTTTCCGTCATTTGTTCAGTCTCCTTTTCAGTAATAGGTTCCGTTACCTGCCCGGTCACGGGTTCCGTCCTAACGGACGTTTGGGTATCGGTATCCGCCGGCGGCGTCGTATTGCATGCCGCGACAGACAAAAGCATAATTACGGCTAAAAGCGCCGAAAGCATTCTCTTCATATCGCACCTCCGTATGTTCTGACGGCTATTTTATCATAAAACGCACAATAAATCAATAGACGGCGTGATAATTTTTATGTTTTTTTCATATATTTCAAAAAAAGAAAGGATATAAACATGATAACTGACTTTCATTGCCGCATTTTCCCAGACGAAGAGCTGCATGAAACGGCAAAAAAAGAAAAAGCCCTGCCTTATTCGGATGGTACGTACGCCGATCTGTCAAAAAAAGCAAAGCTTTACGGAGTCGGCTCCTTCGCCGTGATGAACTGCGCGGCGCCGTACGGGGGCTGTATGATACCTTTTTTTCAAGTCAACGATCCGGAGAGCTTCGCGCTCGCGGCAAAAGAAATAAAAAGCCTCGGTTACGCCGGAGTCAGTATCGATCCCGAGCGGCTTCGCACACCTGCCGACGGCAGACGTCTTCACCCCGTCTTCGAGAAAGCCGCCGAAGCGGGTCTTGCCGTGAGCGTGAGATGCGGCGGCTCACATTTTTCCGAATACATTTACTGCACGCCGGAACGGCTCTGCGCCGTTGCCGACAGATATCGCGGCGCGACTCTCATTTTTTCGCACCTCGCCGGTATCCGCAAATGGAACGCGGCGGCGGAGGAACTTTGCGGAAAACAGGTATATTTCGACACGGCGGCGTGCGCTTTCGATGTTTCCGTCGAAGGAGCGAAAAAAATAATATCGGAACACAAAGCGGATAAGATCCTCTTCGGTTCCGATATGCCGTGGTGTACGCCGTCTCTTATATCGGCGTTTCTTTCGGTCTGCGGTATAAGCGGCGAAGAACTCGAGCTTATAGAGCACAAAAACGCAAAGCGCCTTTTATCGGCGCTTTCTTATAAACCGAACCGGAAAGCGTGCGTTCCGCTTCCGCATTCCGATATGTGATCGCCGTTCACGGGGTCGGCGCATAGGGCGCCGTTACGGTAAAGTCTTTTTCCGCGTACCGACCCGATCGCGACGACCGCGGTACAGCCCGTCGGCACGGTCACGGTATAAGTGTTTCCGTCAAAAGAAGCCGATACCGTTCCGCGTACGGTCGGGACCGATATCCCGGCGCGTTTCAATCCTTTTGTCTGAAATTTGACCGAAAACTTCTCAAAACCGGGCGAAAGCGGCTTTATGCCGAAAATCCCGGCGGTAACGCAGTAAGCGGGAGCCGTTGCCCACGGATGGGAAAACGTCATATTCGGCTTGTTATTCGCGTTCCACGCCTCTGCTGTCACGGTCGCGCCGAGTTTATCGATCATATAAGCCCACGTTCTCGCGCCCTCGCTTACGTCGTTATCGAGGAGCAGTTCGTTCGCCGTACCGCCGAAGCCGTTTTCGTATAGACCTGCGAGCAGAAAGAAAGCTCCGTAAACGCTCATTTTTATCTTTCCCTGTTTTTTTATGAAGCCCGCGGCTTTTTTCGCGGCGGTCTTCGTACACACGCCGCAGAACAGAGCATAAGCCGAAGCGTGCTGGGAAAAGTGACCGCTCTGTTTTCCGTCTTCATACAAACCGTCGCAGAACGCTCCTTTTTCTTTATTGTAAAGATACTTCATCACGGCTTTTTTAAGCTCAGCGCTTTTTTCGCCGTATTCTTTTTCATCGCCGTGAAAGCCGAGAGCGGCGGCGCAAAGCGAGATCGCTTTGTACGAAAACGCGGCGACGCAGTTAAGAACGGTATTGTATTTCGCCGCGGTATCGTATCCGTCGCGCTCGGACGGCGGCCAGTCGGTGAGCACGGCGTTTTCGCCCTGACCGCACGGATTGCCGGAATGTATGAGTCCGTACTCACCTTCATACCGTGAAAAATCGTTGTTTTTGATTACGGCGTAATACTTTTCAAGCGATCCGATATCGCCCGAATACATATACTCGGCGTAAGCCGCCGCAGGCGTGAGAAGGATATATTCCGCCGGCCACGTTCTGTGCGTATAGATATATTCGGCTGAAAACCGCGGTATCGCGTATTCGCCGTAAAAGCAGTAGGACGAGAGCATATTTATGAACATATCGCCCTCGTAGGCGCCGCGCTCTCGCGACTGAGAATCGACGTAAAGATCCTGGCTCGTCGCCTCGACCGACCGCTTCGTCAAAGCGTATATACCGTTTAACAGGGCGTTATCGGAATAAAACGAAGACTCGCCGTTATTAAGTTCCGCCGCAGTCTGCAGCCCGTATACGGACAGTAATACCGCCTCGCCCTTGAAATAAATATAACGGAACGTCATCAGATCCGGGGTTTTTACCGTATTCACACCGGTGCAGAGCGCAAATTTTTCGTAATAAACGTTGCCCGTGTTCATTCTGTATTTCACCGAGCCGTCGGCGTTTTGCTCTTCGCCGTAAAACGCTTCGATCTCCGTTCTCCCGAAGGAGTCGAACGTCGCTTCGACGCCGCCCACGGTCTCGCGCCCGAGATCTATCAGATATCCGTCTTCGAGTCTCGTCACTTTTTTCGCCTCGATCCTTCTTCGGCGAACCGGAGGCGTGTAAGCCGGGAGCGGAACGTATTTATCGAAAATATATCCGGCGTCGTCCGGCTTTTCCCACAGTTTCGGATTTTTATCGGGCAGATACGCGGTATCGACGTTCGAGGCGTACGCCTTGTAATAGTGCGTGCCTATCGAATTATCGGGTCTGAAGGTCTTATCGGCGTCGTACGAAAGCCACTTCCCGTCGGACGTATCGGTTATCGGGCAAAGCGTTCCGTCGCCGCGAAAACCGCAGACCGAACAGTAAAACGTTTTGTCTTCGTCTGTATGGCAAAGCGCCGTGACCTCGTTGCCGCTGTCTTTGACGAGACGCGTAATATCGAAGGAATTGTAATAAAGAACGGCCTTGTTGTCCGGCGTTTTGCCGAGCCGCGACGACGTGACGCCGAGCTCCGCGCCGTTAACGCTTACCGTGCATACGAACTGGCGCGCCGGTTCGGGCGAAGAGGCGCATACGGTGAGGCAGACTTTGTCAAACGCTTCGATTTTGCCGAGATCGCGGCGGAAATAAGCGAAATGCGGACCGTTTTTACAGCGGATCGCGCGGGCGTATCTTATATCGTCCGGAGCGGTCGCGAAAAAAGACGGTTCGGAAAAGGCTTCCGTACCGTCGTCAAATCTCACCGTGACGGCGTAATAATAAAGCGTGCCCGGTTCGAGTTCGGCGCCGTCAGCCTTTATTCCGGTACACGAAGACGATATAATGAAGCCGGTATCGGATTCGTAAACACCGGCTTTTAAATTATTTATCCCCTTTGCCGTTACGATACGGTACGCGCTCTGCTTCGCTTCGTTTCTGCCCGACACGGGGCGAAAGGAAAAACGGACGTCGGATGGCAGTACGCCGAACGGCTCTTTCAACAGACAGACGCGCAGGTCACTGACGACGCTTTTCATCACGGCACCAGAATTTCGTAACCCGGGTTTATGTTGACGATCTCCGCCGTTTTGTAAGTGCCGGCGTATTCGCCGTCGGCGGTGAACGGAGCGCCGTTTTCGATCTCGATTTTAACGTGCGACGCTTGGGTAAGTATTATGTTGTCGTTTTCGTAGTGAAAATCGACGCAGCCGTGTATCATCTCGGGTATTTCGAGCATATCGACGGGGTTTTTGATCATCAGAAGCTCGAACCGTCCGTCGGAAAGATTGACGAGATCCGACGGCAGATTCATCACTCCGCCGACCGAGAGCGAATTCGTCACCGAGACGAAAATGAAATCGTCCTCGTATACCGTATCTTCCGTGACTATCCTCGCATGATACGGTCTTATCTCTTTGAGGCTTTTGATGCCGTCGAAAAGATACGCGCTCTTGCCGAAGAAATTCTTTATCCTCTGCGGAGTCGTGTAAGAGACGCGCGTGAACGCGCCGAAAGAAGCGACGTATACGAAATCGAGCGCGCCGTTTATCGAACCGCAGTCCATACACTGGGTCTTTCCGTTCGCCATCATGCGCACGGCGGGACCTATCGCCCGCGGCAGACGCAGAGTTCTTGCGAAATCGTTCGTCGTTCCGGTAGCTAAATAGCCGACGGTCGGCTTTTTCTTCAGCTGCATCACGGCTTCGACCGTCTCGTTCAGCGTTCCGTCGCCGCCGCAGCAAAGCACGATATCATATTCTTCGCCGTGTTCGAGAGTGAGCTGCGTCGTATGCTTCGCGTATTGCGTATAATACAGATCGTGCGAAAAGCCGTATTTTTTGAGCATATGTTCAAGATATTTCACTCTCGGTTCAGCAATTCCGTGTCCCGCTTTTGGGTTCACTATCAGCAGAACTCTTTTGCCTGCCGAATAAGCGGTTTCGTATTTTACCGACATACACGCCTCCTGTTTTGATTATCTGTAGAGCCTCTTTATTTCTTCAAACGTTTTTATATCGCAGATCCCGTCCGAATACGCTGTCGCCGAGCCCGCCGATACGGCGCATACGAGCCTGTCGGCCTTATGCGCTTCGGCGTAAAGGAATCCCGCGATCATACTGTCGCCGGCTCCGACTGGGTTCTTGACGCCGAGCCCCGGATCGATGACCGGCACGTATTCGGTTTTGCCGTCTTTGCACATATACGCGCCGCTGCCGCCGAGCGACAGTATCGCGTATTTACTGTATTTGCCCAGTTCTTTCACGTATTCTTCCGCGCGGCAGTAATCGGGCGTCACGCCGAAGAACTCCGCCGCTTCTTCAAGATTGGGTTTTATCAGATACGGCTTGTATTCGAGGCATTTTTTCAGATCTTCTCCGTGCATATCGCATATCAGCTTCGCGCCGGTGTCTCTTATCTGAGAAAGCACCTGTCTTACGATATCGGTAGCGCATTCCGGCGCCGAACCGGATATGACGACGGTATCGAGCTTTCGTATCTCCGATAAAAGCGACAGGAACCTTCCGAGCTCCCAGCCGCTGACCTTGCCCGGCGGCGCGTTGATCTCGGTAACGCCGTTATCCGATATGATCTTCGTGTTTATACGCGTCGGCGACTCGGTCTTGACGTAAAGATACTTTACGCCCTTCGCGGTCAGATCGCTTATCAGTCCGTCGCCGGTAAAGCCTCCGGCGAAGAACAGCGCCTTGTTCTCGAGCCCGAGATTTTTGAGCGCGATGCTGACGTTTATGCCCTTGCCGCCGAAAACGATGCGGCTTCTCGCCGCCCTGTTCGTTTTGCCGGGCACTGCTTCGGCGGTGACGTAATGGTCCGCGCACGGACTCAAAGTTATGGTATAGATCATTTCAGTTTATCTATCTCTTTCTTTATCCCGCCGCGCACTATGCTGCCGTAAAGTATCGATATGATATACGTGTGCAGTACGCAGACGATCAGTTCTTCAACGAGCCGCGGGATATACAAAATCATGAATTCTTTACCGCGCCACGCGTCGAGCAGCTCGCGCAGTATGAACGTGTTTACCGTCGTTACAATAAGTCCGGCGACCGTTACGGCGACCGCGATCTTTATTATATCGACCGTTCTCTCGCCTGTCTTTTCACCTTTGGCGAGCAGTATGTTGACGACCACGAATATCACGCCGATGATGCCGGTAAGCTCGAGTCCGAGCACGAGCATATTTATGTATACGGCGAGATTTTTTCTGTAGTTATCAGACGTTGACGCAGCAAAAGCTCCGTTTTCAGCTTCGGCGAAAACGTCCGACTGCGCGTCGGGTATCTCGTCGACGGCTTCGAAAGCCACGTTGTTTTTGCCGGCGAAAGTTTCGGCTGAAGAGCCGGCTTTGCCGCGTATCAGCGTGATCGACGCATTGCCGCCGAGCGCGTCGTCTGCTATCGTTTTATACGTATCCGGTACCGTCAGAACGCCCGAGACGTTTTCGAGCGCCTTCGGTCCTATCTTCGTGATCTTCGTTTCGTACGAATCTTTGATATAGCGCGACGGCAGCACCGTTTCACCCTCTCCCGCAGCGCCGGTAAGCGTTACCGTATCGTTTTTATATTTTGCCAGATCGACTGCGGCGGAGGTCAGAAACGAATATTCGCCCGCCTCGCGCTTCGCTGTGACCGCGCCTTTGACCGGCAGTTCGCTCTGCTTCGCCGTTATGCCGTTCATAAGTCCGTCAGACGAGAGCGAGATATGGAACGCCGCGCCGGCGGAGCCGATCAGCAAGAATACCGTCAGCAAAATTATGCGAAGTTTTTTGCCGGCCTTTTTTGTAAGCAGCATCCACAAAAGCCCTTTTATCACGCCGCCGCAGAACGCGGTCAGCGTGAGCCACGGTATATACGCTCCGTCGGGCGCGATCAGAAAACCGAGTATGTCGGAAAGAGCCGACGCTATACCGCCCCAGACCGGCCCGCACAGAATGGCGGGAAAGAACGTGAATATTCCGGCAAAGCCGACCTTTATGCCGAATACCGGTATGTTCAGAACAGCGTTCGTAAACGCTTTGAGCGCGACGGCGAAAGCCGCGAACACCGCGGTAATCGCTATCTTTCTTACAACTTTTTTGTAGTCCGTCTTGTTACGCAAAAAGATCCCTCCCTAAATGATATTTGCCCGTCGGACAAGGAGAGATCTTGCACAGCGGGATGCGAGGGCGCGACCGCGAGACTTTGCGTTTCTTCGTCCGCGCGGCAACTCCCCGTCCGCGCGGCACTTCACGCCGTGCCCTCTACTCTGTTTTTTTGTTTTACCGTTATTCTTCTTCGGTCTCTGCAACGCCGTTTTCGGCGTTGTACGGATCGATCATAACCTCTTTTATTTTCGGATAAGCGACGTACACGCTTATATATCCGATCACCGCCACCGTCAGCACGAACGGCAATACTATGCCGAGCGGTACGAATACCCAAAAGATGAACATGTTTATCGCTATCGCGAGTATCACGCCTATAAGCCCTAAAATATTTCTTCCGAGCGCGACGAACGCGAAAATGAACGCGTTTTTGAACAGCTTGAACGTTTTTAAATCGAACGTGACGAGCATCGGATAAATATACATCCTCATCACGATATAAACCGCGAACAAAAACAGCGTTATGATATACATGAACGAGAACATCGAGTTCGAAGCGTTATACGAATACACCTGTATGTCGTAATACATCAGCGCGAAGATCGCAAGGTCTATCACGCCTACGACCAGCCCCTGTACGGCGTTCTTTTTAACCGTTCTGAAAAAGTCGCTCCATACGAACACCGGTTCGCCTCTCTGCATATTGCGCAGAGTATAGGCAAGTCCGCAGTTCGCGTAGCCCCAGGTGAACACGGTCAGCCCGGCGAGACAGTAAAGCACGGTCGAAAAGACCGAGGTCTGCGCCGCGATACCGCTCCTTATGCCGTAAACGCCGTAAAGCGACATCGTGACCGGGTTGTATTCTCCGGCGGTAAGCAGACCGTTGAGCGCCGAAGCGAGAGGATGCGTAACGTCCTGCACGGTCGTATCGAACCAGCGCGTGCTCGCGAGCAGCGCGAAAAACAGCGGCAGACAGAAAAACGTGAACATCAGATTGACGTTGAGCAGTCTTGTGAACGATCTGCCGAAATATACGAAAAAGTTTTTGAAATCGGGCTTTTTGACCTCGCCTTTTTCAACGCCTTTGCCCTCTCTTTGAGAGTCGAAGATGTTGAACTTCTTTTTTTTGGGTTTCGTTTCGTTATCCATTTTATCTTATCGTCCTTAACCGGTAAACAGTGAAATAAAATCGGGTATGAGAAGCGCGGCGGCGCACGATACGAGCAGAACGAACAGCGCCGTCATGAGAAGAGCGAACAGCGCGTCTTTATCTTCCGCTGTAACGCCGTATCTGATCCTGCAGACGCGGAATCCGACGCAGACCGCCGAATATACCGATACGGCAAGCGAAAATATCACGAACACCGCGGCGGTGACGGCAGCCGGCAAAGTGAAAGACGCCGTCGCTCTGCATATCGCCGAACCGCAGAGCCCGCCGCAAACGCAGGGGCAGACGGTACACACCGCGCGGCAAAAGCGCGTATGAGCGGATACGAAGCAGACCGCCGGAGCGCACGAGAGTATGAAGAACCTCTCGAGCATCAGCCTGACCGTGGCGGGCTCTTCAAACGGCAGACCGCACGGCAGAGCCCCGCCGTTTTTTAAAGTCTGCGCGGCGGCGTACGCAAACACGGCGGCAAAAACCACGGCGCAGACGAAATTGACCGTCAGAGCGCGGTAAAACGCCTCTCTTCTCCTCGTTCTCGACGCTATCGAAGCATACGCCTCGAGCGTCAGATCGCCTGTCCTCTCCTTCGCCGTTCCTTCGCACAGCAGTTTCATATCCATAACAAACGCCTCCCGGTGTGATATTAAAGGATATGAAGACCGGTGATCCGTTATTCCGTTATGACGCCCGCTGTGATTCAATTATAAGCCGAATATCGCGTAAAGTCAAGACTTTTATTTTAACAAACATAATATTCATATAAAATACACACTCATTCTGTTGTTTTTTGCCGTGATTTGTGCTAAAAATATTTTAAAGAGAAATTTCATAACGAAAGGATCAGAAATATGCAGAATAACCACAGACCCGAGGATATGCAGAGAATAACGACCGCCGCTCTCGCCGAGGCTTTCATCGACGAGCAGATAAAACTGCTCAAAGAGCAGATAGGCGGTAAAAAGGTACTGCTCGCGCTGTCGGGCGGCGTTGATTCGTCGGTAGTCGCCGCGCTGCTCATCAAAGCCGTCGGCAAACAGCTCGTTTGCGTGCACGTCAATCACGGACTTCTCCGCAAAGGCGAACCGGAACAGGTCGTGAGAGTTTTCAGAGAAGAACTCGGCGCGAACCTTATCTACGTCGACGCCGTCGACCGTTTTCTTGACAAACTTGAAGGCGTTGCCGACCCCGAGAAGAAACGCAAGATAATCGGCGCCGAATTCATCCGCGTTTTTGAAGAAGAAGCGAGAAAGCTCGACGATATAGAATTCCTCGCTCAGGGCACGATATATCCCGATATACTCGAATCGGGTCCCGTAAAGGCTCATCACAACGTCGGAGGCCTGCCTGACGATCTTAAATTCGAGCTCGTCGAACCGATAAAGTTCTTATATAAAGACGAAGTCCGCGTAGTCGGCAAGGCTCTCGGTCTGCCGGACGGCATGGTATACCGTCAGCCGTTCCCCGGCCCCGGTCTCGGCGTGCGCTGCGTAGGCGCGATCACGTGCGACAGACTCGAGGCTTTGCGCGAAGCGGACGCGATAGTCAGAGAAGAGATCGAAAAACTCGATCAAACGCCGTGGCAGTATTTCTGCGCGATACCGGACGTCAAATCCACCGGCATCAAAGACGGCAAAAGATATATGGGCTGGGTCGTCGTCATCCGTACGGTCAACACGGTCGACGCCGTCACCGCGACCGTCCCCGAGATTCCTTTCAAAACACTCTGTACGATCCGCGACCGTATAATCGCCTCCGTTCCCGGCGTCAACCGCGTAGCTTGGGATATTTCGGAAAAACCGGTATCGACTATCGAGTGGGAATGAGCCGCACCGTCACGTAATAGCGTTCGACTTGATCCTGACCGAACTTATATATAAGCGCGATTACGAATCAGAATACCCCGCCGACATATTGTCTGCGGGGTATTTTCACTATCAAAATTCTTCTGATTCATTCGGTGTCAGATGTTTACCGTCGAAATACCATAAATCGATATGCTTATTAGGTCCGTACTCGTTTGGCATTTCATACACTCTGCATAACACCATATAAGACGCGTATTTTTTAGCGTCTTTTTTTGTATGTGCAAACACCATGATGCGCGTACGGAAGCTTGTCACTGTGCAGGAACAGCACCATAACGGTTTACCGGATTTACTGTTTCCAAGGCTATCCGGCCCTGAAAAAACGTACGTGGGAAAAGAACACTTTTCATGTTCTGCCAGTTCCTTGAGCGTGTTTACCGCGTTTTCCGCGCTTAATTGCAATTCGCGATACCGGGAACTTTCGTATTCTTCTATAAACTGTCCGACCGGAAGAACTCTTTCGATAATCTTCTCCATTACCGTTGTACTCCAATTATACTGAACGGCATATGCGCCGATAATGGCTTCGAGCAGATCTGCCTTGATTTTTTCCTGCTTGTCAACTTCATTATCGATATCGGACTTACCGACGATAAGAAACCGTATTACGTTCCATCCGTCGATGATCTTTGCAAGTGTTTTGTTGCTGACAATGGTACTTTTCAGTGCAGTGAAATCCTTCTCGTAAGCCCAAAAAGAATAAAAGCAACCTTCCTCGTCAGAATGAATCGTTCCGTAATGCTCGTATAGCTTATGAACGGTGTGGTACCCGAGTATCGTATCACCGATAAACTCAAAGTTTTCGTTGCTTCCTCCGCCGTACTGTTTCGAATACGAGCTTCTTGTAAACGCCTGTTCCACGAGGTATTTTTTTAGTAGATAGCCTGTTTTTTCTTGCAGAATACTGCGAAGCTCATTTAAATCACTATAATGTAGCGGTTTTTTTGTTTTCATTTGCTTTGCCTCCTGTTAATACTATAATTTGTTTCGGGCAGCAAAAAAGACCTGTTCTGATCGCGGGTAGCGCCAAAGCGCAAATCCAAAGCCCGGTCATCGAGGTCAAAACCGATCAAAATAGTTTTCATAAGACTGCTCGCTTGTCCGCCACTTGCATAAACGGAAAAACGATATGTGTTATTCAATTACTTTGAAAGATCTCATCCTGCCGGAACAATATCATTATAATGTATCCGATTCCAAAAGTCAATACTATTTATTGATTTTAATTAAGGTTCTGCTCTGACCCTGTCCGAATATAAAATTTAAAGGATACATCATACAGTGTAATTTTAACATGTCGCCACTTTACGCGCGCCCCTCGACAAGGTCGAGGAAACGGGGGGAGGCAAGGGGTTTGGGGATCGGGAGGGCGGGGGTCCCCAAGGCGCGGCGCAAAAGCGCCGCACAAAACGACGCCCGGCGCTTTGCGTCAGGCGTCACTCAAATGACCGGGCTGTCGAATCCGAAGCAGATATCCTCTTTTTTATGACCGTCGCTTGATAAGACGAGCGGCGCTTTTTTGCTTTTCAGATATGCGAGTATCTCCGCCGACGGGTAAGGCGTCGTACGGCAGCCGCGCGGTATCGCGCCGAAATTGATCTCGAAAGGTTTACCGGTCTTTATAAGCCGGTCAGCCGCGGCTCTGTACGCGTTTATATAACGCGGATCGCTTTCGTCGAAAAGGTCGCCGCGTTCGTTGAATTTCGTCACGAGATCGAAGTGACCTATGATATCGCATCCGGTCTTGCCGACGACGTCGGCTTCGGTGCGGTAATACTCTTCGATAAAGGCGTATATATCGCCGCCGAAATATCTGTCGACGCCCGCAGTCAGCGCGTCGGGTGAAAAATCGACCGGTATATATTCGCTGCCGGCTTTGACGTAGTGGACGGAGCCGATGATATAATCGAACGTGATATCGGGTTTGCACGAATAATAATCGAGCTCTATGCCGCGGCGCAGATCGATCTTATCTTTATACTTTTCTTTGAGCTCCGTCAATACCGAAAAATACTCGGCGTATCTGTCGGGCGTCATACAGTAGCTCGTATCGAACGGCGTGTACGAGTGGTCGGATATGCCGTAAACCTTCACGCCTTTATTTATCGCCGACAGTACCATCTGCTCGGGCGCGTCTTTGCCGTCGCTGTATACAGTGTGCGTGTGAAGATCCGTTTTTACCATCACGTCATTTTCTCCTGCTTGACTTTATGATCTATGACGTGGCGCGAGGCGAGTTCTTTTTTGATATCGCCGAGGCTTATGCCCGCCTGAACCATGAGGACCATCACGTGATACGCGAGATCGGCTATCTCGTAGACCGTTTCGGCTTTATCGTTGTCTTTTGCCGCTATGATGACCTCGGTACTCTCTTCGCCGATCTTTTTGAGTATCTTGTCAAGACCTTTATCAAAGAGATAACTTGTATACGAACCCTCTTTTTTCTCCGTTTTTCTGCCCGCGATCAGCTTCATCAGCCCCTCGTAAGAGAATTCTTCGGGTCCTTCGCTTTCATAAACCGGATTTTCAAAGCACGAGAAAGTACCGAGATGGCACGCCGGTCCGTCGGGATCGACCTCGACGAGCAGCGCGTCTTTGTCGCAGTCGGCGGTTACCGATACGACGTGCTGATAATTGCCGCTCGTCTCGCCTTTGAGCCACAGTTTCTGCCTCGATCTGCTGTAAAAGCAGGTCAGTTTTTTTTCAAGCGTTATCGCAAGGCTCTCTTTGTTCATATAAGCGAGAGTCAGCACGCGTTTCGTTTTGCGGTCGACGACTATCGCCGGTATCAGACCTTTTTCGTCGAATTTCAGTTCGTTTATATCTGTCATGGCGTCACCTTCATATTCTCGTATTTATTCCGTTTTCTTTCATTTCGCGTTTGAGTTCTTTTACGTCGACTTCTCCGAAGTGGAATATCGATGCGGCAAGACCGGCGTCGACCTTCGGCAAAGCTTTGAACAGATCGATGAAATGCTTTATGTTCCCCGCTCCGCCGGACGCTATGACCGGTATATTCACCGCGCCGCAAACGGCCGAAAGCATTTCGATATCGAAACCGTTTTTTACCCCGTCCGTATCTATCGAATTCAGCACTATCTCGCCCGCGCCGTTATCAACGCCGCGCTTTATCCATTCCGTCGCTTCAAGCCCCGTATCGACTCTGCCGCCTTTGGCGAAAACTCTGAATCCTCCGTCGATGCGCTTCACGTCGGCGGACAGCACTACGCACTGACTGCCGTAACGCTTGGCGGCTTCGTATATGAGATCGGGATTCTTTATCGCGCCGGAGTTTACGCTGACCTTGTCGGCGCCGCATTTGAGCACGCGGTCGAAATCGTCAAGCGACTCTATGCCGCCGCCGACCGTGAGCGGGATGAATACTCTCTTTGCCGTCTCTTTCAATATATCGGTAAACAGTTTTCTGCCGTCGCTCGACGCGGTTATATCGTAGAAAACGAGCTCGTCGGCGCCGTGATCAGAATAGTAACCGGCGAGATCGACCGGTGAGCTGACGTCTTTCAGCCCTTCGAAATTCACGCCCTTGACCACTCTGCCGTCTCTGACGTCGAGGCACGGTATTATTCTTTTCGTTATCATTTCGCCGCCTTGACCGCCTTTCCGAGATCTATGTCGCCCGTATAGAGCGCTTTGCCTATTATCGCGCCGTGTATGCCGAGTTTTGCAAGTTTTTGAACGTCGTCGAGCGTCGACACGCCGCCCGAAGCGATCAGGTCGACTGCGAATCTCTCCGACAGTTCGCGGTAGAGACCGGTATTCGCGCCCTGCATCGCGCCGTCTTTTGAAATATCGGTGCAGATAAACGTTTTTGCACCGTCTGCGATCATCTTTTCAAAAAAATCGAAAACGTCGGTATTCGTCGTCTCGATCCAGCCGCGCACGGCGACTTTGCCGTCGCGTATATCTATACCGACTGCGATGCGGTCCGCGCCGAATCTGCCGACGGCTTCTTTTACGAACCCGTCTTTTTCAAGCGCGGCGGTGCCGATTATGACGCGGTCGATGCCGAGAGACAGATAATCCGCTATTCTCTCTATTGTTCTTATACCGCCGCCTACCTCGCAGAAAAGCCCCGTTTTTTGCTTGATTTCGGCGAATATTTCATAATTTACCGCTTCACCCGTGCGTGCGCCGTCGAGATCGACGAGATGTATGCGGTCCGCCCCCGCCGCTTTGAATCTGTGCGCGACCGATACGGGATCGTCGTTGTACGTAGTGACTTTATTATAATCGCCCTTATAAAGCCTGACGGCTTTTTTACCGAGAACATCTATCGCGGGATAAATTATCATACTCTGACCTCGCAGAACGCTTTAAGGATTTTAAGCCCGGTCCCGCCGCTCTTTTCGGGGTGGAACTGCGTGCCGAACACGCTGCCGTTCGAAACCGCCGCAGTCAGCTCCGCTCCGTATTCGGTCGTTGCGGTGACGCTTTGCCCGCAGTCGGCGGCGTGATACGAGTGTACGAAATAAACGTGATCGCTGTCTTTCGTATATTTCAGTATCGGATCTTTGCGCTTTATGATGAGCGCGTTCCAGCCGATATGCGGTATTTTCAGATCTTTGCCTATAACGTCGGCTATCGGTCTTACAGATCCTTCGATAAGTCCGAGACCCTCGTGCTCGCCGAATTCGTAACTTTTTTCAAATAAAAGCTGCATGCCGAGGCAGATGCCTAGAAGCGGTTTGCCGTTCGCAGCCTGCTCTTTTATGACCTTATCAAGACCCGTGGCGCGCAGTTTTGCGGCGGCGTCTCCGAACGCGCCCACGCCGGGCAGTATTATCCTGTCGGCGGCGGCTATGGCTTTTTCATCGCCCGTGACGACCGCGTCCTCGCCTATCGCGGCGAAGGAGCTTTGAAGCGAAAACAGGTTGCCGACGCCGTAATCGATTATGACGACCATTATAAAACTCCCTTTGTCGACGGTATCGCGCCGGCGTTTTCAGCGTCCGCGCTTACCGCTTTTTTCAGACATCTTGCGGCGGATTTGAACGCGGCTTCGATAATGTGATGAGAATTCGATCCGGCAAGCATACGTACGTGGAGCGTTATTCCGCTTTCTCTCGTGAAAGCCCTGAAAAACTCTTCGACGAGCTCGGTATCGAAATCTCCGACCTTCTCCGTCGGTATCTGCATAACGAAACCGAGATATCCTCTGCCGGATATATCCGCGGCGGTCATCACGAGGGCTTCGTCCATGGGCAGTATCATATCGCCGTAACGGTTAATGCCGCGCTTGTCGGCGAGCGCTTCTTTGAAAGCCTGACCGAGAACTATGCCGATATCTTCGGTCGTGTGGTGATAATCGACGTTTATATCGCCTTCGCAGTATATTTTAAGATCGAATCTGCCGTGAGCGGCAAAAAGCGTGAGCATGTGATCGAGAAAACCGCAGCCGGTGTCGACCGCGCTGACTCCGCCGCCGTCGAGGTTCAGTTTAAGCGTTATATCTGTTTCGTTGGTTTTGCGTTTGATCTCGGCAGTTCTCATTTTGTTCCCTCCGTTATTTTTCCGACCGTTTCGATCAGTTTTATCATCTGTTCTTTCGTTCCAATCGTTATTCTGTTATAGTCTTTTATGCGTTCCTGCGTGAAATGACGTACGAGTATACCGCGCTCTTTGAGTTTCAGATAAAGCGTCTCACCGTCTGTTATATCGCTTTCGGCGAATAAGAAATTCGTCTGCGACGGCAGTACCGTGAAACCGAGTTTTTCAAGCTCAACTTTTGTAAACTCTCTCGTTTCGATCGTTTCTTTTACGTTACGTTCGAAGTATTCCGTATCGAGCAGCGCACCGACGCCCGCCGCCATCGTCATGCGATTGACGTTATAGGGATTCGTCGAATACTTAACGGTATTCAGATCGCGTATGAGCGGCGCCTGCGCGGCGCCGAAGCCGAGTCTTGCACCGGCAAGCGACCGCGATTTCGAAAACGTCTGCGTTACGAGCAGATTGCCGTATTTTCCGATAAGCGGCAGAGCGCTCTCCGCGCCGAAATCGACGTACGCTTCGTCCACCACGACGATATTGTCGGGATTGCTCCGCACAATCTTTTCGATATCGCATAGAGGCAAGGCGACGCCTGTCGGCGCGTTCGGGTTCGCGATGAAAATATTCTTGTTTATACCGGTATAGTCGTTTACGTCGACGGTGAAATCCGCCCTGAGCGGTATTTCTTCGTAAGGCACGCCGTTAAAAGCGGCGAAGACCTTGTAAAAACCGTACGTTACGTCGGGGAAAGCCGCCGGATGATCGGAGTCGCAGAACGCCGCGAAAGCGAAGTTCAGCACCTCGTCGGAACCGTTAGTAAATATTATCTCATCTTCGCCTAAGCCGAGCGTCTTCGCCGCGGTATTTACGAGGTCGGTGCATTCGGGGTCAGAATAAAGCTGCAGCTTCTCCGCCTCTCTTTTCGCAAACTCAGCTGCGGACGGCGAGGGCGGGTACGGCGATTCGTTCGTATTCAGCTTTATATATTTCATATCTCTCGGCTGCTCACCCGGCGTATACGGGGTCAGACGTTCGAATTTTTTACTGAAAAATCTGCTCATTTTATTTTTTCTCTGTTCTTATCAATGCGCTTTTGGCGTGGCCGGTGAGTCCTTCCGCTTCGGCGAAACGCGCGACGTCCGCGGCGACCTTGCCAAGCGCTTCGGCCGAGTAATACGAAAACTGCATTTTCTTCACGAAATCGTCGACTGAGAGCGGACTTGAGAACTTCGCCGTGCCGCCGGTCGGCAGCGTATGGTTCGGACCCGCGAAATAATCGCCGAGCGCCTCGGGGCAGTTTCTGCCGAGGAACACCGAGCCCGCGTGGCGAATCAAGCCGAGCAGAGCGAACGGATCGCCGACGCAAAGCTCGAGATGCTCCGGCGCCGTTTCGTTCGAAACTTCAACCGCTTTTTTTAAATCGTCCGTGACTATTATCTTGCCGTTAACGTCTATCGAAGCGCGCGCGATATCCGCTCTTGAGAGTTTCGGTATCTGTTTTTCGATCTCTTCGCTTACCGCGCAAGCGAGACCGTAACTGTCGGTAACGAGCACGGCTGACGCCATTTTATCGTGTTCCGCCTGGGAGAGCAGATCAGCGGCGACGTACGCCGGATCTGAATTGCCGTCGGCGATTATCAGTATCTCGCTCGGGCCGGCTATCATATCTATCGACACCGCGCCGAACACCTGCTTTTTCGCTTCCGCTACGTATGCGTTGCCGGGACCTACGATCTTATCGACCTTCGGCACGCTTTCCGTACCGTACGCGAGCGCGGCTATCGCCTGCGCTCCGCCGGTCTTGAATATCTTCGTCACGCCGGCGATTTTCGCCGCGGCGAGTATAACGGGGTTTATTTTACCGTCGGCGCCGGGCGGTGTGACCATCACTATATCTTTCACGCCGGCGATCTTGGCGGGGATGGAATCCATCAGCACGGTGGACGGGTACGCCGCAGTGCCGCCCGGCACGTATATGCCGGCGCGGTCGAGCGGTATCACCTTCTGACCTATGACTACTCCCTCTTCGTCGTTTATGACAAAGCCGTTTCTGACCTGTTTTTTATGGAATTTTTTTATGTTCGCCGCGGCTTTTTTCAGTATGCCTGTAAATTCCTCCGATACCGACGACGAGGCTTCTTCTATCTCTTCTTCCGTCACCTCGAGCGAGGTCAGCTTTGCTTTGTCGAATTTCTCGGCGTAGCGGAAAAGCGCTTCGTCTCCGTTCTTTCGCACGTCCGCTATTATGTCTCTTACGACGGACGCGACGTCTGCCGTCCTGACAGATCTGCCGAATATCTCTTCATCCGTCATTACGCCGTATTTCATTATCTTTATCATGACCGCTCCTTTATCTTCACGCCGAGGGCGGATACGAGTTTATCCGTCTCTTCGCTTTTGAATCTGTAATTCGATTTGTTCGCTATGAGCCTTGCGCTGATCGGAAATATCTCCTCTACTATAGAGAGATTGTTTTCCCGCAGCGTCGTACCCGTCTCCACTATATCGACTATCACGTCGGAAAGACCGAGCACCGGGGCGAGCTCTATCGAGCCGTTGAGACGGATGATATCTATATCGACGCCCTTTTTTATATAGAATTTCTCCGCCGTGTTCACGAACTTTGTCGCCACACGCAGCGTTTTGCCCGTATCGGGTCTGAAATCCTTTTTCGCGGCGACCGCCATACGGCACGCGCCGGCTTTCAGATCGAGCAGTTCGTAAACGTCGGGTTCGTATTCGTAAAGTATATCCTTGCCGGCGACGCCGATATCAGCCGCGCCGCGCTCGACGTATATCGCCACGTCCGACGGCTTTACCCAGAAATACCGTACGCCGGTAACGGGATCGTCGAATATCAGCCTGCGGCTGTTCTCTTTTATAGAGGGACAGCCGTACCCGGCCTTTTCAAACATATCGTATATCTTCTCGCCGAGTCTGCCTTTCGGCAGGGCGATGCTGAGAGTTTTGCTCAAAGTTTTCACCTCAATCGAATCTTATCAGTTTTTTGTATTTGACGTTGTCAGCGGATCTTCTCACGCTGACCGTGCATCCGCTCTTAACGAGAGAATCGACGGCGCTTACAAGCGACGAAATATCGGTCTTGTCGGAGTACAGCACGAGGATATCGCAGTCGTAATCGGCTTTTTTCTCATTCAAACGCTCGAGCAGGTCGAGATATACGGCGAAGCCGATCGCCCTCGAATCGCGGTTCATCTTCGCCATGAGCCTGTCGTACTGACCGCCGGAGAGCACCGCCGCCGGCACGTTTTCGACGTAGCCTTTGAAAACGAAGCCGTTGTAGTAACCGACGTCGCCAACCACCGACGGATCCACCGTTATCATACCTGCGTATCCGGTCTCGGACACCGCGTCCGTCACGGTCTCGAATTCCGCGAGCGTATCGGCGGCGACTCTTCCGGAAAGCAGTTCTTTTATCTGCCCGACCGCGGTTTTTATACCGCCCCTGACGCCGAACAGTTTTGAAAACAGTTCCGCCCCCTCTTCTCCGGTCAGTTCCCATATGCCGTGCAGATTCTTTTCGCTTACGAGCGAAAGCGCCTGTTTCATCCCTTCGCCGCCTACGCCGAGCGAGCCGAGCGTCTGCATCGTCAGATCGAGGTCCGACACGCACAGGACGGCGCTGCCGCTTATTACGGAGAGGCTCGCCGCCGCGAGCGTCAGCACTTCAGCCGTGCAGTATGCGTCGGTATCGCCGATACATTCGAGCCCCGCCTGCATTATCTCTTTGAAATTATGCGTGCTCTTAGATACGCGGTAGACGTTTTCGTTGTAGTAAAGCTTCTGCACACCGCTTTTGCCCGCGGTGTTTTTGACTATCGACAGCGTTACGTCCGGTTTAAGCGCCATGAGCTTGCCGTTTCTGTCGGTGAACGTTATCACGCCGTCGGATATGAGAAAATCTTTGTTGTTCGCGTAAAGATCGTACTCTTCGAATTTGCTCATCTTGTAACGCGAATAACCGTATCTGTCATACTGCGCGTTGAGCGCCGCAACGATGCCGTTTTCGTTATTCATCGCTTTTATCTCCGTTCAGCCGTTTTATCGCGGTAACGTAACCGCCGGAACCGTAATTAAGGCACTTGCTGACTCTGCCGACGGTGGCGGTGCTCGTCTCCGCCTGCTCGCATATCTTCTGATAGCTTACGCCCTGCGAGAGCAGTATCGCCACGTCGAGCCGCAGCGCCATATCGCGCAACTCCTTGACGGTGCAGAGATCTTCGAAAAACGCATAGCATTCTTCTACCGATTTAAGATCAAGTACCGCCTCGAACAGGCGGTCTATCGACTTTGAACGTATATTCATGGGAAATCTCCTTCGCTTTAGTGCTTTATCAGTTTAGCACTTTATCGCGCTAAAGTCAATACGTTTTTCAGATTTTACATTTTATTCATATTCGGAATACGGAAAGAAGCGGCGAAAACAGCGCGGAATTTGTAATTTGATATTGATTTTTACCGTCCGCCATGATATAATCGATACAGAACGATTATGAAAGGACGCGCGCTTATGAAAAAAAAGAAGCTGCCCCTTATAGTTGACACCGATCCCGGCGTCGACGATACGCTTGCGATGAGGATACTTTTCGGCTCGGATAAGCTCGATATCAGGCTCGTTTGCTCCGTCGCCGGCAACGTGAGCATAGATCTTACGACCGTGAATACGCTCTATCTCACGAGACTTTGGGGCGGCGATATCCCCGTTGCGCGCGGGTGCGTCAGCCCTCTCGGCGTAGACGCCGCGTACGTGCACGGCGCGGGCGGTCTCGGCGGATATAAACTGCCGCCGCAAAATCGTCTGCCCGATCAGACTGACGCGGTCGAAGCGACGTACCGCGTACTCGATGAAGCGGAAGAGCCGGTCACTTTCATCACTTTCGGCCCTATGACGAATATCGGTCTGCTTCTTAAAAAGCACCCGGGTATAGAAAACAAAATAGCCCGCATCTACGCGATGATCGCGTCGAAGGACGGCACGGGCAATATCACTCCTTACGCCGAATTCAACGCCTACTGCGATCCGCCGGCGCTGCGCGCGATCATTGACGCCGGCATAGAGACCGTATTCGCGCCGATGCACCTCGGGCGCGAATCCAAACTGCCCATGAGCGAACTGCTCGCGCGTGCGGAAGGTACCGATATGGCGGCGATGATGAAAGATATGTTTTCAGGTTACCGCGATTCGGCGGCGGGCGACGGATACGTCGCGATGTACGACGCAAACGCCGCCGAGGCTCTGCTCCGCCCCGGGCTTTACGACTTTGTCCGCTGCGGCGCGGCCGTCAACGTGACCGACAAACCGGGGCAGACGTTTCTTGACGCCGATCCCGACGGTAAGTTCTTCCGCATAGAGATACGCGATAAACAAGAACTCGCCGACGCGATGTACGAAGATCTTTTCGGAAAACAGGAGAGTAAAAAATGATATTCTATTTTATAAGACACGGCGATCCGATATACGATCCCGACTCGCTCACGCCGCTCGGCCGGCTGCAGGCTGAAGCGCTCGCAAAGCGGCTTTCATATTACGGGCTTGACGAGGTATATACGTCGACCTCGAACCGCGCGATGCTGACGGCGAAACCGACCTGCGACATACTGAAGCTCGAAGCGAAACCGCTCGACTTTGCAAACGAGAAATATACGTGGGCGGAACTGACGGTAGAGCGCGACGACGGCGTGCCGGGCGTAACGTGGCTGTTTTACAACCGTCATACGACGGAGCTTTTCAACAGTAAACAAATACGAGATCTCGGCGACAGATGGTACGATCATCCCGAATTCAAAGACAAAAATTTCGAAAAAGCGATAAACCGCGTCTATGACGGCTGTGACGCGCTGTTTTCGAGTCTCGGTTACGAGCATGAAAGATATACGGGCAAATATAAGACCGTCAAGCCGAACGGCAAACGCGTCGCGCTTTTCGCTCATCAGGGCTTCGGTCTCGCGTTTCTCTCCTGTATGCTCGACATACCTTATCCGATGTTCTGCACACATTTCGACATCACGCCGACCGGAATGACCGTCGTCGAATTTCAGGACTTCGGCGGCGTGACCGTACCGAAGGTCCTGATGCACTCATCGGATTCCCACATCTACCGGGAGGGACTGCCTCTCCGGTACAATAACGTACTTAAAGTATGACCGCATAACAAAAAAATCGGGAAACGTTTTCCCGATTTTTTATTTTTTCGCGCGCCCCAAGATAATATGATATCTTGGGAGGGCGTAAGGGGTTTGGGGATCTGTAAGGGTGGGCGATCCCCAAAAGCGAACGGGTGAGAATAATGAACGTCTGAAGGACCGGAGCTGCGGTTTCAGCCGATTCAACTCTCAGTTCGGCTGACTTTTAAGCTTCGCTTTCTCCCATGATACGAAGTCCGACGTACCGCCGTTGCCGGCCTGGCCGTATGCGTTGCTTCCGTTTATTATGATATTTCCGTCGGAGTCGAGATACGCGATAAACGCGTAACCGGCGGCGACGTCTTTTACTCCGTTCTTTATAAGCAGCGCAGGCGCGCCGCCGACCGCCGCGTCGACTATACAGCCGCCGGTATTCAAACCGTAACCGTACAGCGCGCCGGATTCGGTCATTATCGCGATATCGCCGTAATGTATCGCCGCTTTCGACACGCCGCTTATCGACAGCTTTTTCGCGCCGAAACTGCCGCCGCCCTGACCGAAGCCTTCGACCGTACGCCAGCCGGCGTAGTAAAGATCACCGTCTTCGGTTACGAGCAGAAGTTCATGCTCGCCGCTGGTGATGAAGCTTACCCCGGAAAGCAGTTTATACGGCACGGTTATATTATCTAAAGAATCGTTGAATTTGTTCCATCTGCCGTCGCCGAGCACGTAACAGTCGCCGTTGTTGTCGACGAAGGCGGAATTTCTCCTTCCCGCCGAGATCATCACCGCGTTATCGGCGATCTTGACAAACGACGTTACCTCGGACCCTTCTTTCTCTTTGCCGAGCTGACCGTAACTGTTGTTGCCTATGCCCCAGACGGAGCCGTCTTTGTCGAGTACGAGCAGGTGGTCGTAGCCGACGCTGACGGAGACGGGCACGCCGTCGTATTCGAGCAGCGACCATGAATTCGGGTTCGTCTTAACGCCGGGCACCACGTCGGCTCCCGAGACGTATACGTCGCCGTCGAGCGTGAGTATCGCCGCCATTACCTCGTTATTGCCGCTCTCCGCGTTATTGCCGTGACATATCTCGATCTGCGCGACGTTATCGCGTACGAACGTCGGTTCAGTCACAAGAGCTTTATCGGCGCCGGCGCCGAGGACGTTATTGTTGTTGTTGCCCCACGCGTAGAGTTTGCCGTCCGGCGACAGATAAAACGTCTGAACGCCGCCCGCGACTATGCCGGGACGTACCGTAAGATCGACCGACGCGGCGCGTTTTTTCGTCTCAAAGCTGATCTGCCCCGATCCGTTCGCCGTGATTTTCGCATAACCGCCTTCATATCGCGTGACTTTACCGTTTTTGTCGGTGAATATTATAGCCGTGAGCTCGAAATTCTCTTTTGCCTCCGCTCTGATCTCCGCGGTGACGCTGTCTTCGAAACCGAGAGTCCAACCGCTGCCTATCGGTTCGCCGTTCACGCTGACTTTGAGTCGCATCTCGGAAAACGACGCCGAAATATAATTGCCGCCGAGGTTCATCAGATAATCTTCGCTGACGCCGAAATAATTGCAAAGGTACCTCAGAGCGTAGCCGTATCTGTTCTGCACGAACTGACGCATATCAGCTATCGACGTGTTGTAGTTGTTCATGCTCGCGCCCCAGCGCAGAGACTGCAGCCGCTCTATCGGCGCTCTCTGTTCGACTATCAGATCGAGCTCCGCTTCGAGCCACGACGGAACGTACACTTCGTTCAGTATCTGATAGAATCTTGCGAGGAATTTCTCCGTAAACGATTCGTTTTTGCGCAGTTTGTGCATTATCGTGCCGACGACGCAGCCGGTGGAATCTATCCATCCGTAGTGATTCGAGCGTTCGGTTGTATCGGGATTGTCTTTATAAAACGATATGCCCATATCCATATCGAGCATGGTGAAATGCCACTTGTTATCGAATCCCGACGGGTCGTCGTCGGCGCGGTTCCTCCACACTTTGATATTGTTGCCGGGCCAGTCGAGCGCGCTGAAATACGTGCGTGAAACGTACATATCGATAAAAGACTCTATATCGAGCTTACTGCAGACGTATTCGAAATCTTCCGCGACGTCCATACTGTGCGTTCTTATAAATTTTACGAGCTCGTTGAAATCGTCGGCGTCGTCTTCAAGTCCCGACGTGACGATGAACGGGGCGTTCTGGTTCGTATGCACCTGCGAATAGTCGCTCTCGATCAGCGCGACGTTGTCTTTGTCTATTCCGTAATGCGATTCGACGTAATCGCCGCTGTAACGCTCTCTGGCGTTATAGATGCCCCAGAAATCGCCGTTGATGAACACGAGCACCGGCGTATACGCCATCGTATCGACGTTCAGCGTGCGGCTCACGCGCTGCATATACGGGTCGCGTATGTAGGACACGCCGCAGTCGTTGCCGGAATTGCGGAGCAGTAAACGCGAAAAGTCGGTTATGCTCTGCCCTTTCGAATTGACGGAGTAGCCGTCGAACAGATCGAAGTTCAGTTTCGATTCCGTACCGTCCGTTTCGTTCTGCGAACCCTTGAAAAATACCTTCATCGAGCGCATACCCGTGCCGGAAGAGCCGTGACCGCTTATCGAAAGCTCGACGTTCGAATAACCGCGTCTGTCGCCGTTTTTGTCGAACACTTCCATAAACGCCGAGCCGCGGGTGTTCGGATCGTTCGTGACCGCGTTGAAATTGTGATAAAACCCGGGGTCGCCGAACATCTGACCGCTGTCGAGCGAAACGGACATTACAGTCACGCCGTATTGCGCCATTCTTTCGTTTACGAAATAAGAATTCGTATAGACGCCGGTATATTCGGTGCCGTCGTACGCGCAGGCTTTTATGACGTGCGCGCCGAGCATTTCAGACGTGGGCGAACCGATCGGAGCGTAGTTCTGCCCTATAACGTAAGTATTACCGAACGAAGTCCTTACGGTACTGCCGAGCGTTATCGCGCCGTGATATCTGATCCTTGTCGAAGACACGGTCGGGTCGGATCCGTCGACGGTATAAAATATCCTCGAATAGCCTTCGGGCGCGGTGAGCGTGAGCTCGACCGCTTCGCCGTAGAAGCCCGCCGGAGACGAGAATTTTATCTCCGCGAGCATCGACCGCACGACCGAGCCGGCTTTACCGTCTTTCGAACACGGTAAGATCTGCTCGAGCTTCGGGCTCGTGGCTTTGGTAAGATTTACGGTATGATATCCGCTGTCCTGCCTGTCGGCTGTACGGACGGCTATTTTGTTTTTTGAAAGCTCCGATACGTAGCCGGTATCGAAATGGTATCCGCCGTCGGCGACGAAATACGATATTTTGTTTTTTATCTCTTCGGGCAGAGCGTCTTTGCCGTACTCTGCTCCGTACGGACCTAAAATAAGAGTTACGCTTTTATTGTCGAGCGATATGCTCCATTCCGCGTCGTATTTATCTATCTTTATGATCTCCGCCGACGCGTCGTAGTCGGGAGCGGATGCGCCTTTTATAAGAAAACTCTCGCTCGTGCCGAGCGTGACGTCGGGCAGGGCGAATTGCGTATAACCGTCTTTGCCGGTCCTGTAATAAAGCGCGAGGCCGTTAAGAGACAGCGGCTCGGCGCCCGTGTTTTTCAGTTCGACGAAGCTGTTTCTGCACGCCGCGGTACTGTTTCTGCCGCTGCCGAAGACCTTGCTTATGACGAGACCGCCGTAAGCCGGAAGCTCGCCGTCCGGCACGCTGTACGGGTCGGGTCCGGGCTCTTCCGTCACGGCGCCGGCCGGGATACCCGAGGTCAAGGCGGGTTTCGTGTTATCTTCGGGTACGGTCTCGCACCCGCTTATCAAAAGCAGTACCGACAGTATCAGCGCTATATATGATATAAAGTTTTTGTAACCGCAGTTTTTCATTTTTCCTCTCCCGGCAGACGGTGATTCGGTTATTTAAATCATACCACAATGTATAATAAAATGGCGCCTTGGAAATGTAAATATATTGTAAAAGTAAAGGCCGACGCGCGGAGCGTCAGCCTTTATTTTCCGCTAACCGGTCAGTTTGGCGTAAATACGGTCTTGCCGTTTATGATATACGTATCGCCTTCGCCGTACGAGATCGACAGCACGGTATCGCCCGGTTTGATCACGTTACCGTTTTTGTCGATCAGTCTCGGGACGGTTTTGCCGTTTTCGCTTACCCCGACGATATACAGCGTATTCTGCAGATCCTGCGCCTGAAGCGGATATGAGAAGGTGAACCCGTCGGCGATCATCATACCTTTTGAATCATATATCACGCCGTTTCTGCCGTTTTCTTTCGCGCAGAAGAAGCGGTCTTCGGATGCGGCGAATATCATCGCGTACCCGGCTTCTATGACGTATTTTCCATCGCCGTCGATGACTCCCATGCCCTCTTTTTCACCGAACTTCCGAACGATGCGCAGATCTCCGACCTGCAGTATAACGGGCAGGTATTCGGTCGCGGGTACGTCCGATTCGCCGCCGAGAAAGTCGAGATAATACTTTTTGCCGTCTCTTACCGCATACGCCGCACCGTCGCTGTCGGCGCCGGCTTGATCGTATATGAAATCGGATATTTTCACTATTCTGCCGCTGTCGTCGCCGAAGACGGCGTATTTGCCGTTTTCTTTTACGAACAGCATATCTTTATCGTATTTTTTGCCCGTTCCGTAATCGGAGCGGTTGTAATATGTCATCTTGTCGGCGGTCTGCGGATAGATCTCGGTCACCTTCTCGTCCGTATACGAGTAAAAACCGTATTTGCCGTTCGACGCACGGAAGATAAGTCTGTCAGCATCGACTTTACTGATATCCACGCAGTTGATATCGCGGTAAACGGC
>JAEEGL012532732.1_pt1 | contig 30392 bp, 23 predicted proteins | sample 9134231 | NCBI WGS metagenome assembly JAEEGL01 (sample SAMN16246548, study PRJNA631951) | gut metagenome | biome: gut microbiome; feature: rumen; material: fiber-attached | host: Bos | place: Iran: Karaj | collected 2018-10 | reverse complement strand
TCCCGCAAGGCCGCCCGCTTCGTCCGCTTCTGCGACGCCTTCAACATCCCGCTGGTCACCCTAGTGGACGTTCCGGGCTTCCTCCCCGGCACGCATCAGGAATACGGCGCCATCATCACCAACGGCGCGAAACTCCTGTATGCCTATGGCGAAGCCACCGTCCCGAAGGTGACGGTTACCCTCCGCAAGGGCTACGGCGGCGCCCACATCGTGATGAGCTGCAAGCAGCTCCGGGGCGATGTGAACTATGCCTGGCCTTCCGCCAACATCGCCGTGATGGGAGCCGAAGGCGCCGTGAACGTCCTCTATGCGAAGGATATCGCAGCCGATCCCGAGAATGCACAGGCCGTATTCGAGGAGAAGAAGAAGGAGTATGAAGACCTCTTCTCCAACCCTTACCAGGCCGCCGAAAAGGGTTACATCGACGACATCATCGAACCGCGCAACACCCGCTTCCGCGTTATTCGCGCGTTGGAGCAGCTTGCCGGCAAACAGCAGGACGTCCCCGCCAAGAAACACGACAACCTGCCGTTATGAGAAAGCGTATCCTCCTCATCCTGGCCCTTGCCGCCGTCTCGCTCACGAGCCTGCGGGCCCAGAACGTCATCGACCTCATCATCGCCGAGGCACTGGCCGTTCCGGACTCCACCGGCATCGTGGACGACTATGGCCGGCGGACGGGCTGGATCGAGATTTTCAACACCTCCACGGGCACGGTCAATTTCGCCGGCTGCTTCCTGACGGATGACCGGAACGACCTGAAAAAAAGCATTATTCCGAAGGGAGACCTCCGGACCAAGCTGGGACCGCGCCAGACCACGCTCATCTATGCAAGCGGCAATGGGTCGGACGGTACGCTATACGCCGGATTCCAGGTCCGCCCGGGCAGCACCATCTATCTTGTATCCAATGACGGCCGGACCGTCATCGACTCCCTCGTCATCCCGGCCAACCTGCCGGAAGGAATGTCCATGAGCAAGCGGGCCTTCGACCTGCGCCAGCGGGAGTTCGAACCCCTTCCCGAGCCCGGGATCCCGTCTCCAGGCATCTTCAACGGAGACATGAACGCCGCCTCAAAGGCGGAAGCCATGGCGGAAAAGGATCCGCACGGAGGAATCCTTTCCCTCGTCGCAGTATCCGTCGTCTTCTCCGCGCTTGCCATCCTGTGGTTCCTGTTCTGGCTCTTCTTCGACCGTCCGGCCAAGAAAAAGGCCGCCGCGAAGAACACACCTGCGAAACCCAGGAAGGCTGCCGCCGTTTCCGCTCCGGCCGGAGCTCCTTCCGACGAAATCGCCGCAGTCATCGCCCTGGCCATGGACATGGAGGAAGGAGGCGACGTTTATGCCGCCATCGCCCTGGCCATGGACCGCTATTTCAGCGACGCGGTGCACGACGCCGAGCCTTTCGTCCTGACCATCCGTCCGAAAGAGGGATCGGCTTGGAATGACAAGAAACAGATTTTCAGACATTTACCCAGATAATAAAGCACATCTCGATATGAAAGAGTACAAGTTCAAGATCGGCGGCAAGGAGTACAACGTGACCGTCAACCCCAAGGAAGGAAAGCTGTTCGACGTAACCGTAAACGGCGCCACCTATGAAGTGGAGGCGGAGAACGCCCCCGCTCCCGCCCCGGCCGCCCAGCCGGCCGCTGCCCCCGTCCAGGCGGCTCCCGCCCCGGCAGCCCCCGCTGCCAAACCGGCCGGAGCCGGTGAAAAGGTGGCCTCCCCGCTTCCGGGCGTCATCATCGAAGTGTCGGTGAAGGAAGGCCAGGCCGTGAAGGCCGGCCAGAAGGTCGCCGTCCTTGAAGCAATGAAGATGGAGAACGAGATTCCCGCCCCGAAGGACGGAACCATCACCGAAATCCACGTCCACAAGGGAGACTCCCTGCAGGAAGGCGACCCGGTGGTAACGATTGCCTGAGGACCATATGGAGCATATCTTCCAATCCCTCTCCCAGTTCTGGGAATATACCGGCTTCGCGAACTGCTCCTGGCAGAACATCGTGATGATCGGGATCGGGATCGTGTTCATCACCCTTGCCATCGTCAAGGAGTGGGAGCCGATGCTTCTGGTCCCGATCGGATTCGGTATGATCATCGGCAACATTCCGATGTTCCCGGGACTGAACATCGGCATCTACGAAGACGGCTCGGTGCTGAACATCCTGTATCAGGGCGTACGGCAGGGCTGGTATCCCCCGCTCATCTTCCTAGGCATCGGTGCGATGACGGACTTCTCGGCCCTGATCTCCCAACCGCGGCTGATCCTGATTGGAGCGGCCGCGCAGATGGGTATCTTCGGGGCCTACCTCCTGGCACTGGCTTTCGGTTTCGCTCCGAATGAAGCCGGCGCCATCGGCATCATCGGAGGCGCCGACGGCCCTACCGCCATCTTCCTGAGTTCGAAACTGGCCCCGGACCTGATGGGTGCGATCGCCGTATCGGCCTATTCCTACATGGCGCTCGTCCCGGTAATCCAGCGTCCGATCATGCTCCTGCTCACGACCAAGAAGGAGCGCCTGATCAAGATGCCCGCTCCTCGCGCCGTATCGCAGAAGGAGAAGATCATCTTCCCGATCATCGGTTTCCTCACCACCGCGTTCATCGTCCCCTCCGGCCTTCCGCTGCTGGGTATGCTGTTCTTCGGTAACCTGCTGAAAGAAAGTGGTGTAACCCGCCGTTTGTCGAATACCGCCAGCGGCCCGATGATCGACGTCGTGACTACGCTGATCGGTCTCACCGTGGGTGCATCCACCCAGGCCGACAAGTTCCTCAGCGCCAAGTCCATCCTCATTTTCGGACTCGGCCTGCTGTCCTTCGTGATCGCAACCACCTGCGGTGTCCTGTTCGTGAAGATCATGAACCTGTTCATCAAGAACCCCGCCAAGAAGATCAACCCGCTCATCGGCAATGCAGGCGTTTCTGCGGTGCCGGACAGCGCACGCGTGAGCGAGGTGGTCGGTCGGGAATTCGACCCGAAGAACCACCTCCTGATGCACGCGATGGGCCCGAATGTCGCCGGTGTTATCGGTTCGGCCGTCGCCGCCGGTATCCTCCTGGCCTTCCTGGGCTAGTCCTTCAAGCGCAGGAAACTGTATCCGAACCGTTTGCAGGCTGCTTTTTCAAGCTCCTCGCGGTCGTCCGGATGCGCAATGGAAATGAGAGCCTTGGCTCGTTGGGCGAGGCTCTTGTTGCGTAGATACACAATGCCGAATTCCGTAGCAACGTACTGGGTCTGGAAACGGGTGGTTACGACACCGGCTCCGGGTGCCAGATTCGCAACGATCTTCGCCTTTCCCTTCGCCGTCCGCGAAGGAAGGGCAATGAAGGTCTTGCCGCCTTCGGAAAGGGCAGCCCCGTACATGAAGTCGTGCTGGCCGCCTACGCTGGAGAAGATCATCTCGCCGATGGAATCGGCACAAATCTGACCGGTCAGGTCCACCTCGATGGCGGAATTGATGGCACAGGCCCGGGGATTCTGGGCGATCAGGAACGGATTGTTCGTATAGGCCACGTCGAAGAAACGCATATCCTTATTGTGGTCGATGAACTCGTACATTCCCTTCGAGCCCAGGGCCAGTGAGGCAACGCTGATGCCCGGATGGACCTTCTTCAGGGAGTTGTCGATGACGCCCTCCTTGATGAGACGGATGACTCCGTCGGTCATCGCCTCGGTATGCAAACCCAGGTGCCGATGATGCTTGATGCCGTTCAAAATGGCATTCGGGATGCCTCCGACGCCGATCTGAAGCGTTGCGCCGTCCGGAATCTCATTCGCTACGTTGGCACCGATGGCAGCCTCGATAGGGGTAGGTTCCCCGAACTCCATCGCAACCGGGGGGACGTCGCACAGGACCGCCGCATCGATCTTCGATTCGTGGATCAGGCATTCGCCGTACAGGTACGGGATGCTCTTGTTCACCTGTGCGATCACGACACGGGCGGTTTCCACGGCAGCCACTGAAATGTCGGCGGAGATGCCATAACTGCAGTAGCCGTTCTCATCCGGAAGCGAACAGTTGATGAAGGCCACGTCGATGGGCATTTCCCCACTGCGGAACAGGCCCGGGACCTCACCCAGGAAGCAGGGCGTCATGCTGCCGTAGCCGGCGGCCACGTGCTTCCGCTGGTCCGCGCACAGGAAGATGCTGTTCACCAGGAACGAGTCCTTGTATTCGGGCTTGCAGAACGGAGCCTCGGCCGTCGTCACATTGAAACCGGAGACGATCTGCACATCCCTCAACTCCGCGTGACGGCGCGCCAGCGCCTCCTGCAGCAGGACCGGCACCGAGGTGCTTCCCTGACAGCAGATGGTATCGCCGGAACGGACCAGCTTGACAGCCTCATCGGCACTTACATACTTCATGCTGAATTATTTAAACAGTTCCTCGAAATAGCCCAAACGCTCGTCCAGCCGCTCGAAATCTTCGTCCGACAAGAGTCTGGACACGCATACCCGTACCCCGCACTGGCCGCTGCCGGTCGTATTGAGGGCGATAGCGATGATCCCGCAACGCAGGAGTCCCTCCAGGAGTTCCCGGTTGTCCAGATTCTTATAGCCCACGGTATAGAAGAATCCGTCGCTGATGGTCTGCTCCATGTCCTTGTCATAGACCAGGTGGAAACCGTGTTTGTCGAAGATCTTCCGTGACCGGTGGGACCGTAAGCCATACTCGCGCACTTCCTTCACGAAGTTGTACTTCCCTTCCACCGCGGCCTCCATCATGGCGGACAGGGCATACTGGGCCGAATGGGACGTGCCTGAAGATGACACGTACAGGAAGTTCAGGATGAAGTTGTCACCGAACGAGCCGATGCCGTACCGCTCGCGAAGCGATAGATACTCCCGCTTGAAAAGCTCGTTGGAAATGCAGGCAACGGCAATCCGCTCACCTGCGTAACTGAAGATCTTGGAGCCCGACAGCATCAGGACATAGTTGTCCGTGTACTTGGCTACGGTAGGCTGGAACGGAGGTTCGAAGGGTACGGACATATCCTTGCGGAAGTCCATGCACAGGTAAGCCATATCCTCCAGGATGATACAATCATATTCCGTGGCGCATTCGCCGATGGTCCGGAGTTCGTCCTCGGTCAGGCAGATCCAGGCAGGATTGTTCGGGTTGGAATAGAGGATAGCGGCGATATTGCCCTGATTCAGGTAGGACTCCAGCTTCGGGCGCAGTTTCTCCGCACGGTAGTCATAGATGTCGAAAAGGATATTCTTGATGCCCAGGATGTCCGGCTGGCGCCCGTGCGGCGGGAAACCGGGACAGATATACAGGATGGTATCTTTCCGGGGATCCAGCTGGGAACATTCCATCACCAGGTTGAAACTCGCCTGCATGGAGCCCACGGTCGGCACGATGCACTTCGGGTCCACGTCCACATCCACGAAAGCCTTCAGGAAACGGGACGCATTCCGCTTCAGTTCAGGCAGGCCGTTGATGACAGGATAGATGGAAGCGATTCCGTTGTCCAGCGCCTTCTTCTGCGCCTCGATGCCGAACGGGCAGGCGGCGATGCCGGGAACACCGATCTCCAGATGGGTGAAGGGCACGCCGGCCTCCTGCTCCAGGGCGGACCCCAGAGCCGTGCACTGGCGGATGGTGGTCTTGGAAATGTCCCGGATATCCATCTCCTTCAGGAGACGGTCCAGTTGCTGCTGGGGAAGGGGTTCTTTCATAGTTCAGCGGTTTTTGAGGGCCGATACATATCCGGCGTCGAACGCCTTCACGTTCGTATCCACGATGGCCTCCCCTTTCCGGGCGAAGACCTTGCGGATGCCGTCCCGGAGCTTGTCCGGATCCAGGATGTCCAGCACGGCGGCCGTCGCCCCAAGCAGGAACATATTGGCGCTGCGCGGCGACAGGACCGACTTCGCTATTTCATCCACATCGATGGCGATCACCTGGCCGGCCGCATCCAGGGAAGCCTGGATATCAGTCATTTCCGGATAATTCGGGATATTTTTGAACGGAACGGTGTTCGTGATGATCCAACCATTCTCCGACAAGTAGGGCAGATAGCGGAGGGCCTCCATCGGCTCCAGGGAGACGATGAGGTCGGCCCCGCCTTTCGGGATCAGGTCGCTGTGGATTGGGGCCGAGGAGAGGCGGAGATTCGACTGTACGTCTCCCCCGCGCTGGCTCATTCCGTGGACTTCGGCCTGCTTCAGATACAGGCCCTGTTCCAGGGCGGCAGCCCCGATGACCGTGGCGATGGAGAGGATTCCCTGTCCTCCCACGCCGGCTAAGATGATATCCTTTTTCATTGTTTCTTGGCGGCTAAGTGACGTTTGGCGGTCTGGATGCATTCGCGGCGGCAAATAATGACGGAAACGCCGTGATACTCAAGTTCTTCCCGGATAACCTGCTCCATCTCGGGATAGTTCTTCGGCAGCGGGACGATGGTACGGATATGCTCCGGTTCCACGCCGATGCCCGCACAGATGGCTTCCAGGCGGCCCGTGCCGGCGGAATCCTGTCCGCCGGTCATTCCGGTGGTGAGGTTGTCGGAGATGCACAGGGTGACGTCTGCCTTGGAATTGACGGCATCCAGCAAGCCGGTCATTCCGCTGTGGGTGAACGTGGAGTCGCCGATGACGGCAACGGATGGCCAGACTCCGCTATGCGCGGCACCCTGGGCCATCGTCAGGGAGGCACCCATCTCCACACAGGTCTGGAAAGCATGGAACGGAGCCAGCCAGCCCAGCGTGTAGCAGCCGATGTCACTGAACACGCGGGAGGTCGGATAGTCCTTGATCACGGCATTCAGCGCCGTATAGAAATCGCGGTGCCCACAGCCCTGGCACAATGCCGGCGGACGGGCCACGACCGCATCCGAAGCAGCATGGGCCTTCAGCGCAGGAAGCCCGAAGGCTTTCCGGACGCAGTCGGGCGTGAGTTCCCCGGTCCGGGGCAGCGTCCCGTCCAGACGGCCGTGAACAGGCTTCTGCGGCGGGAACACGCCGTTCAGACGCTCCTCCACAAGGGGTTGACCCTCCTCCAGGACCAGGATGCTTTCACACTGTTCCGCCAGCGTGCGAGCCAGTGCGCGCGGGAAAGGATACTGCGAAACCTTCAGTACAGGATAGGGACAGCCATCCGGGAAGTTCTCCATCAGATAGTTGTAGGAAATGCCGCAGGCAATGATGCCGAGCCGATGGTCCGTTCCTTCCGTCAAGTGGTTGAAAGGTGACTGGACAGCCTCCTCCTCAAAATGTAGTACATCCTTGACCAACTGGTCGTTGCGGACCTTGGCATTGGCCGGGAGGAGAACCCACTGGCGCGGATTATCCGGGAAATGGAGCCCGTTTTCGGGTTCCCCCTCCCGCGTCTTGACGACGGCACGGGAGTGGGCCATCCGGGTTGTGAGTCGCAGCAGCACCGGAATGTGAAGTCTTTCAGAAAAAGGATAGGCGTAGCGGGTCATTTCATAGGCCTCCTGCTGGTTGGAGGGTTCGAATACGGGAACCATCGCAAAAGCTCCGTAGAAGCGGGAATCCTGTTCGTTCTGCGAGGAGTGCATGGACGGATCGTCGCAGGCGGCGACGACCAGACCGCCGTTAGCTCCGGTCATTCCGGCGTTCACGAAAGCGTCGGCACAGACATTCATACCCACGTGCTTCATGCAGACGAGCGCGCGCTTGCCGGCATAGGAGACTCCCAGGGCGCCTTCCATCGCCGTCTTCTCGTTGCAGCTCCAGTCGCAATGGATGCCGCGCTCCCGGGTCAGAGGATGGTTCTGGATGAATTCAGTGATTTCTGTTGAAGGGGTGCCGGGATAGGCATAGACACCGGTAAGGCCGGCGTGCAGCGCGGCCAGGGCCAGTGCTTCGTCCCCCAGTAGCAATCGTTTCTCTTCCATAGTTTCAATGCTTGGAGACTGTGGTTGCGATCTCCAAGTACAAAGTTACAAGAATTAAGGAAAAAACCAAATCTCCTTATAGTTTTCAAGCGGAATATTTTAAAGAGGGAGGAAATGAAATCTCTTTAGAAACTTTTCCCAATTCGCAAAAATACTAGTAACTTCGTCTCGACGATGAGATTTCTGACCAACGCATCCACGGACCCGCATTTCAACATGGCGTTCGACGAGTTCTGCCTGGAACGGCTCCAAGCGGACGACCCGGTGTTCTACCTCTGGCAGAACCGGCCTTCCGTCATCATCGGTCTCAACCAAAGCGCCTATGCGGAGGTGAACCTGCCATACCTGGAAGATTCCGGCATCGCACTCGCCCGTCGCGTTACGGGCGGGGGTGCCGTGTACCATGACCTGCAGAACCTCAACTACACCATCACCGGACGCATCCGCGACCTGGAAAAGGACTTCCCCGCCTATGTGGAAACGATGGTCCGCGCATTGCAGGCCCTGCGAGTCCCCGTGGAACTCAGCGGGCGGAACGACATCCTTGTGGAAGGGCGCAAATGCTCTGGTTACGCCAAGCGCCTGTCCAAAGACAGGTTGATGATCCACGGCACGCTGATGTACGACGTGGACATCGACACGCTCACAAAAGCCCTTTCGGTTCCCGGGAGCAAGCTGTCTGCCGCCGGGATAACCTCCGTCCGGAGCCGCGTTGCGAATCTGAAAGACTATCTTCCCCAGTTTTCCGACATCGCCGGGTTCCGGGATGCCCTTCAGGACCTGTTGGCTGGAGCGGATGGGGAAATCGTCCTTTCGAAGGACCAGCTTGACTCCATCGGAGCCGATGCCGACACGAAGTTCCGCTCATGGGAATGGATCTACGGCCACTCCCCTGACGCTCAGTTCTCCGTTTCCAGGAAATACCCTTGCGGCACCGTGGAGGCCCGTTTTTCCTTGCGCGCCGGGCGCATCGACGGACTCCGTTTCAGCGGTGATTTCCTGGGCAACGTCCCTGCTTCCAGCATTGAAACCGCCCTTCAGGGCTGCCGTTTCACCCGCGACGATCTGCTGGCCGTCCTCCACGACGAACAGGTCTCCGGCTGCTTTGACAACCTCGCAGCCGGAGACCTGGTATCACTTCTACTGGAAATCTGACCGTATCAGTGCTTTCCCTTCTCCCCGGGGACGGACTTAAGGTACAGGTCACGCTGCGGGAACGGAATCTCGATGCCGTTCTTGTAGAAAGCATTGTAGATCGCCTCCTTGGCACGGGCCGGGAATGTGTAGTGGGTCTCCACCGTCGTGTAAAGGGCGACGACGAGGTTCACGGAGCTGTCTCCGTAACCGTCGAAACGGACATCGACCGGGAAGGACGGGTCCACGACTTCGCGGCCGTTCTTGTCCCGGGTCATGAGGGGCTCGATCGCCTCCAGGATAACTTTCCGGGCCAGGGCGATATCGGTTCCGTACTTGACGCTGACGGGCATCTTTATGAATTCGTAGTTCCGGCCGGTATTCAGGTTCCGGAACTTCTTGGTAAACAGGTCTGTATTGGTAAATGCGATCAGGGAACCGTCTTCATCCTCCACCTGCGTCGTCTGGTAACTCACGCGTTTGACGATGCCCCGGACGCCGTCACAGGAAATCTTGTCCCCCACCCGGATGCGGCCGGCCATCAGTTGGATTCCGTAGAAGAAATTGTTGATCAAGTCCTTGAGTGCAAAACCGACGCCGGCAGCGAGACCGGTAGAAATGTAGGTGATGGCCTTCGTCGGAATGTTCAGGATGGCCAGGGAGATGATGGCGTATAACAGCCAGCCAAGCAGGGTGATGATCGTATTGGAAAGGCTCAAGTTCACGTCGGACTCCTTGAGCGGGACTTCCGCATCCCCCCTCTTCTCAATGATTCTGCGGAGTTTGAAGACGCGGAACAATCCCTTCAACACATAAATCAGGTACCGGAAGACGAAGAAGAGCCCGATGACAAGCAGCACCTTGGACAGGTTCAGGGAGTCATACCCCTGGATGAAAGGCTGCCGCATCAGGTCCGCTCCGGTCAGGGAAAGCTGGTACGCACGGGAAGTGAGCAGGATGCTCAAAGGGAAGGAAACAAGGGTGGTAAGCGGGACGACGACCATCCGGAGCAGGTCGTAGAACCAGGTGACTTCAATGAACGCGTTCCTGTCATCCAGCGGAAGCGGAAGTTTGGGATTGTCCGCCAGGTAGCGCGCCTTCCGGCGGAGGACCCTGTCTTCATAGTACCGCTTCATCAGGTAATAGAGCGTGGTAATGGTATGCAGGAGGGACAATTGGAAGGTCCAGAAAGTGAGCAGGAGGACACCGATCATCGAGAATCCGGCCAGGGAAAGCACGCCTGCCGCTCCCATCACGCCTACGGACACCCACATATACCGGAGGTCCGTCAGGTTCACTTCACTTCCGTAACGGACATTAGCCAGGGACTGCCAGAGGATGAACAGCAACAATGTCGGCGGAAGGATGAGCGGAACCGCACTGGCCGGAAGGAAGACGGCACGCATCAGGATGCACAGGAAGGCCAGGAGCAGCGTCGGGACATATATGTTCCGGGATGCCTTCGCCTGGCTTCCCTTGATCCGGATCAGCAGGGAAATGAAGATCGCAAGCGTGAGCCAGGAGAACTGGCTGAGCAGCTGATAGGCCATCCGCCAATAGGGATTGGTACGGTCCGACTTGACCAGAAGGACACCGACGGCAAACAGCAGGACGGCCAGGATGGATGACAGGATAGGCCTGAACAAGCGGACATTATCCTTACGTATATACTTGAAGGCCAAGGAACTGATTAAACCTGCCAACAGGAACGAGGCCAGGAGGAGGATCAGCGACAGGGCCGCATAGGTGAGGACATAGCGGCCGCTCCAGGTCCGGGAGATGGACGTTCCTTCTCCGGTACTGTCGATTCCGGTATCCGTATGGTACCGCAGCCTCAGGTCATCCTTGACATATCGGGTAAACGTGCCCCAGTTCTTGAGGACATGGACGACGTTTACGTTGCCGCCGATGTAGCGGTTCTTCTGGGTTTCGGCATAGTTCGCCTGGGCATAGTCATACGCATTCTGCAGGCGCCGCTCCGTATCCGCGAAATAGATACTGTCCTGGAGGGCCAGCTTGACGGATTCCCCGTACAGGTCCTTCAGGATCCCGGTATAATGCAGGCAACTGTCCAGCAGCATCGCTTTTTCGGGGTCCTCTTCCGGCAGGATGGCCGGAGCAGCCTGGACCAGAAGCGAATCCATGACCAGGAGGGAATCAACGGGGTGGCGCTGGAACATCTCCTGAAGAGTCTCATCCAGCAGGGAATACCGGCGCAGGCCCGCCCGTGACGTTACGACATAACGGTTTGCCAGACGGACCTTTTCCTGGAAATCCGCGTAGATCCGCGAGACGTTCTCCAGGGCGAAGGCCATGTCGAAGGCGAACTCTGGCCGCTGGGTATAAAGCATTACGGTAACCTCATCGGCGGATTTGAGCATCCGGGCGATTTCCTCCTGCCGCTGGATACTGTTCACCAGCAGTGAATCGGACTCGATGGCGGAGGCATAGGCCAGCCTGAGCTCATCCAGCAGCGTAGCCAACGGAGTCCGGCTCTCCGTTTCCGGATCGGCGGAACGGACAGGCAGTGAAAGCAACAAACAGGCGGCCGGAACGGCGAGATACTTCAGGATGGAATGCATCGTCATAAGTCTTTAAAAGTCGAAACCGACGGAGAAGTAGGCTGTGAGGCCGGTTATACTGCACCACTGGACGGCCATCCGCAACGGGCCTACGATCGACTGACGGGATAATTCCGCACCGAAGGCATTGATCCAACCGGGAGTAAACAAGGACTTGAAGGTATCGTCCCGAAGGAACGATCCAGCCCGGACAGTTACGTAATTCTTGCGAAGGAAACGGTATCTGAGGTCCAGCTGGGGCACAAATGTATAATTGGTTGTGGAACGAAATCCGGTAGGGAATCCGAAGAAGGGAATCTGCCGCTCGGCATAACGCCCCGGCATGAAGCCTCCTACGACCACCCCGTGCTGGGGATGCATATACTCGTCAGATGTGGAATTCCATCCGAAATAGACGACGGGAAGGATGGTGAAGTTCTCTCCAATCGTAAAGGCCGCCTGGGCACTCGCCATGAAGCTGCCATAGAGAGGAACAGGCTTGGGCTCGAAGAATTCGTCCGGAAACTCCGGACCGGGGCCCTCAGACTCGTCGCTCCGGGTCCGGGCGGCCTTGCCGTTCTCCTCCGGGGATCCGTCCAGGGTGTCATTGACGTCAAGCCATTCATCATTCAGCTTCAGGTTCAGACTCTTTCCGTGGAACATATACCGGCCGTTTATGGCAAACCGGACCCCACGGTCAGGGAAATATCCGTCGTCCAGGGTGTCGTACTTCAGGTTCATGAAACCGGACAGCCAATAACTCTTCCAGTCCCAGCCGACATTCAGCCGGTCGGTACTCAGCAGATGCAGGTAGGGAGTCATTTCCGCCGTAAGGCCTACCCGGACATTCCCGTGCCGCATCTGGGTGTCTTCCAGATAGCCGTCCACGGCAGTCGTGAACAATTTGTAATCGGTATCTCCCATCCAGCCGAGCAGCGCATTCATCAGGTTGGCGCGGGCGACGATTCCGTAGGAGGGAAGACCGATCCGGGACTTCGTACCCCAGTCCACGGAGATGCCGGGATTTGTCCCCAGTTTAAGGTCCGCCATCATCCGCATGCCGGTGAGACGGCGCGTACCCAGACCATAGTGGATGCCGATGGCCACGGTTTCGTCCGTGTCGGCCCGAAGTCCCATCGCAAAGTCGTTCGTCTGGCCCTTCTGGCATTTGAAAACCAGGACGTACGGTTCTTCGTTGCCTTCCATCAGGTACGTGACGGACTCGAAAGCGTTCGTCCCGTAGATGTCGTTGAGGAGCCGTTCCACGATGGCCCGGTCATACATGCCGTCAGCAGGAATATCATCCTTGTAATGGATACGTGCCTTTTCGTGCTCGCCGATGCCTTCGAAGCGGATTTCGCTTACCCGGACCTTTCCCTGGGCAATGTTCACCGCCGGAGCGTGCCTGGACACGTCAGGCTGGGTTTTGTTCGCCACGGCCTTCGCGATGGACTCGAACAATTCCTTGCTTTTCAATGCGTTCTGATAGCCCTGGTCGATGATGTCGTCCACACTCGCGTCGTCGAAGGAGAGCATGGTGTAACCCTTCAGTTCATGATGGACCCCGAGGTCCAGCATCTTGCGGGCGGGCCCGTTGGCGGTAGAAGCCAGGAGGGTGATCGTCTGCATGAGGAAATCCGCCGGGGTGTTGAGCTCGTTCAGCTCGCGGTGGATGGCCATGTCCGAACCGATAATGATGTCCGCGCCCATGGCCTTGGCGATGTCCACAGGGTAGTTGTTCCGCATGCCACCGTCCAGGAGCACCTCTCCGTTTTGACGTACCGCCCTGAAATAGAACGGGATAGCCATCGTAGAGCGGAGAGCGTCGGTAATGCTTCCAGAGGTCCAGTACTTGGGCGCCATGGCATAGAGGTCCGTCGCGACGCAGGCATAAGGGATGGGCAGATCCGCGAAACTGATGCTGTCCTGATAGCCTACGCTGACGGAACTGAGCATATTCCGTACATTCAGGCCGTACAGGAAGCCGTCGGGCATGCCAAGACCCATGCGGGAGATGGACTCGTTCAGCATGTCCGTCGAGCTGCTGTTGGATTCGGCGGACATCTTGTCCACGATACGCTGGTTCTTGATCCGGTCGGCCAGGTCCTCGTCGTCGTAATGATGCGGAATGCGGAGGATGAACTTCTCGCGGTATTTCTGGAGTTCGTAGGAGATATACTCATCCGGGATATTGTCAGACATCATGACCGGCCATTCGATGGCACGGACCATCGAATCCAGCTGTGCATGCTTGTAGCCCAGGGCGTACAGGCCGCCCACGAGGCCTCCCATGCTGGTACCCGTAACCACATCTACCGGGATTCCCAATTCCTCCATAAGTTTGATAACACCCAGGTGCGCAAGACCTCGGGCACCGCCTCCGGCAAGGACAAGGCCCACCGTAGGCCTGTACTGGCGGATGGAATCCATCCGGGCACGGACCTTTGCGAAGGCGATCGAATCGGCCTTCGGATTGGCACTGGGAAGGATTTGGGCATTCGCCCCGAAGGACAAAGCCACAGTCAGGAAGAACAGCGTAATCAGTCTTTTCATACTATATGGTTAGTGTCTCTTTTCAGGATTTCAAAGATACGATTTTTTTCGTACATTTGCAGAAATACACGCACGTAAAATGAATCCGACCACCCCGCAAAACCTAGACCCGCATTCTCAGGAACTGATTTCACAGTACCGCAGACTGCTGCCGGTTTTTTCGAAGATGGCGGATACGATTCCAGGCAGCCTGAAGGATTTCTTCGCTGAGGCGGGTTTCATCGTCGCCGCCGTGGAGCATCGCGTCAAGACCGAGGAATCCCTTACCGGAAAGTTGCTGCTCAAAGGCGGCAAATACAAGGACATCTTCGACGTCACGGATATCGTGGGGCTGCGCGTCATCACCTTCTATGTCGATGACGTGGAAAAAGTCGCTTCCGTCCTGGAGCGCCTGTTCGAGATCGACTGGGAGAACTCCATCGACAAGCGGAAAGCCCACGAGATTGACAGTTTCGGCTACCTTTCCCTGCACTATATCTGCCGCATTCCGGACACCGCCTATTCGGATCCGGAGCACCCGGAACTGAACCGGATCCGCTTCGAGGTGCAGATACGGACGGTCCTCCAGCACGCGTGGGCCAACATGAACCATGACACGGGCTACAAGAGCGGCGTGGAGATCCCCAGGGAGTACCGCCGCAACATGAGCCGCCTTGCGGGCATCCTGGAGTTGGTGGACGATGAGTTCAGCCGCATCCGTCAGGATCTGGCCGACTACCGCCGGCAGGTCCAGAAACTCGTCGCTTCCGGAAACCTGGGCGACGTGCTTCTGGACGGTGACTCTTTCCGGAGCTATCTGTCGATCGGTCCTTTCGACTCGCTTACCAGGCGGATCGCCTCCATCAACCAGGCAGAGGTCCAACCTGTGGACCTCACCCCTTTCCTGCCGCTTTTCAAGGCGATGGGTTTCAAGACGCTGGGCGACGTGGACGCGCTCATCAAGGACTGTTCCGAGGCCGCCTACCAGATCGCCTGTTTCCAGATCGGCCTTACGGACCTGGACATCCTGTCCACCTCCGTGGCACCCCAGGACCTCTGTACGGCCTACATCCTCCGGAACGGAGGCGGCAAGCCGGGCCTGAAAGTGATGCTGGATACCTTAAACGGTCCCTCCGAAGGCAATGAAGCGATGGCCGAGTTCCTGTTGGAGCAGACCAAGGACCTCCCTTTCATGAACCAATAGCCATGGCGAATTCCCCGCTCAATACCGATCTGTTGGACCGCGCCGTCATTTTTGCCGTCCATGCCCATTCCGGAACGGAACGCAGGGGCAAAGGTTTCCCATACATCGTCCATCCGTTGGAGGCCGTCTCGATCGTCGCCACGATGACCGCCGACCAGGAATTGCTGGCCGCCGCAGCCCTTCACGATACCGTGGAAGACACGGATGTGACCGTGGAGCAGATCCGGGCGGAATTCGGTGACAGGATCGCTGCCCTCGTCGCAGAGGAAAGCGACACATTCGAAGAAGGCGTCCCGCAGGAGCAGAGCTGGCACTACCGCAAGCAGGCGGCCATCGACCGGATGGCCCGGGCCTCCCGCGAGGCAAAGATGGTGGCCCTGGGCGACAAACTGTCCAACATGCGGGCCATCGCCCGGGACTATACCATCCAGGGCGACGACTTCTGGAACCTTTTCCACGTGAAGGATCGCAGCGAGCACGAATGGCATTACCGTGGACTGGCGGAGGCCCTCCGTGAATTGGACGGCACCTTTGCCTACCAGGAATTTGAACGGCTGATCAACCAAGTTTTTGCCTGATGGAAGCCCTCCCTATCTCCCTCAATGACTATGTCCTCTCCGGCGGCGGTGCCAACGGCGAGAGCTACGACCACAAGTCCGACCCGTCGGTGATGCTCAAACTCTACTTCCCCGGCAAGGTCCGGCAGCCGCTGGACGAGATGATGCTGGCACGGAAGGTATACGACCTGGGCATCCCCACCCCGGAGCCCGGAGAATACGTCGTGACGGAGGATGGGCGTTACGGAATCCGTTTCCGCAGGATTCCCGGCAAGGTCTCCTATTCCCGCGCTACCGGTGACCATCCGGAGAATGTGGACCGGTATGCCCGGGAGTTCGCCCAGATGTGCCTCCACCTCCATGCGACTCATCTGGACACCAGCCAATTCGAAAGCGTCAAGCACCGTTATTTCCGGTTGCTGGAAGAGAATCCCTTCTTTACGGCAGCAGAAAAGGACAGGATCGGCCGGTTCATCTCCGACACGCCGGATGAAGATACCGCCATCCACGGAGACCTCCAGTTCAGCAACGCCATCTTTGCCGGCGACAAACGCTATTTCATCGACCTGGGCGACTTCTGCTGGGGCAACCACCTGTTCGACCTGGGAATGGTCTATCTTTGTACGAACCTGAGCCCAGCCCCCTTTATCGAGGAAACCTTCCATATGCCTAAACCGCTGGCCGTCGAGTTCTGGCGCCACTTCGTCCCGGCTTATTTCGGGGAAGACAGGCCGGTCAAAGAGATCGATGAGCAAATCCGGCCCTATGCCGGCCTCAAAACCCTCATCATCGAACGGGACATAGGGCAGCCGATGCCCGTATTTCGCAGTGCTTTAAGTTCCGTACTATGAGTTCCCGCATTCCAAACAGGAAATCCTCCGCCACGACGACCGGTATTCTGCTCGTGGTGGTGGCGGCCATCACCCTGGTGGCCACCTCCTTCATCCAATACTACTATTCCAAACGCGAGTTCCGGAAAGAAGCGTCCCTGCGTGCCGAATCGCAGCTCGAGTCCACGGAAAACAGGATCATGGACGTCATCAACCAGACCGAAGCCGCTGTCCGGAACAGTGTCTGGATCACTCGCTGGTGCCTCAATTACCCAGACAGCCTGCCCAGCGTATGCTCCCGCGTCGTGAAGGACAATCCCGTCGTCATGGGATCCACGGTTTCCCTGGTTCCCGGATATAACCGGAAGCGTCCGCTGTATGCCCCCTATGTCTACCGCAAGGACAGCAGCCTGATCTATCACACCCTCGCCTCCAAGGAATATGACTACCCTTCCAAGGAATGGTTCACGAAACCGATCGAGAACGGCGGAGGATACTGGTCGGAGCCTTATGTGGACACGGGCGGCGGTGAAGTGCTGATGACCACCTTCTCCATACCTGTCCAGGATGCCAAAGGGGTCACGGCCGCCGTTCTTACGGCCGACATCTCCCTGGACTGGCTTACGGACCTCGTGGGGAACATCCGGGTCTATCCCAACGCCAACAGCCTGATGATCAGCCGTACCGGCCGGTTCATGGTGAGCAAGAACAGGGAACTGGTCATGCAGAAAACCGTGGGCGAAGTAGTGGAACAGATCCGGAATAACGAATCCTTCAAAGAACTGAACCGGGCCATGCTGGCCGGCGAAACCGGGAACATGGCCCTTACTTTCCAGGGACAGAAGAGTTACGTCTACTACCGTCCCGTCGAACGGACGGGATGGTCCATGTGCATCGTCATCCCGGAGAACGACATCTTCGGGCAGATCCGACGTACCGAATTGCTGGTGAGGTTGTTCCAGCTCCTCGGCCTGATTATGCTGATCCTGATTCTCCGGTCGTTCTTCAAGAAACAGTCGCAATACAAGGAACTGGATGAACGGCGGGAGCGGATGCAGCGGGAGCTTCAGATCGCGAGCAACATCCAGATGTCCATGGTCCCGACCTCCTTTCCCGAAAGGACGGACCTGGACATGGCGGCGACCATCGTCCCGGCCAAGGAAGTAGGCGGAGACCTGTACGACTTTTTCATCCGCGACGAAAAGCTCTTCTTCTGCATCGGCGACGTGAGCGGAAAGGGAATTCCGGCCTCGCTGGTGATGGCCGTGACGCGAACCTCCTTCCGGAACGTAGCGGCCCGGCAAGACCGCCCCGGCCTCATCGTCAGTGCCATGAACGACAGTCTGTCGTCCATGAACGATAACAATATGTTCGTCACGTTCTTCTGCGGCGTACTGGACCTCAAGAAAGGCTATCTGCGCTATTGCAACGCGGGTCACAACCCGCCGCTTCTCCTGACGGATGCCATCCGCAAGCTGAAGGTCGAGCCCAACCTGCCCCTCGGGATTATCCTGGGAATGGATTATGTGGAGCAGGAGATTCCTTTCCGATATGACGACGCCCTCCTTCTTTATACCGACGGACTCACGGAAGCGGAGAACACCCACCACGAACAATTCGGTGACGACCGCTTGCAGGCCGCACTCCATGGAAGGAAGGAGGCCGTAGCGCACCTGGAAACCATCAAGCAGCATATTTCCGTCTTTGTGGACGGAGCCCCCCAAAGCGATGACCTGACCATGCTCTTCATCCACTATCTCGGGGAAAAAGGAACCGTCCCCCATCACCTTACCCTGCACAACGACATCAAACAGATTTCCCAGCTGCCCGGCTTCATCCGTTCTGTCACGGCAGAAAGGAATATCCCTCCGGAGCTCCTGAACAACATCAACCTGGCCCTGGAAGAGGCCGTTACCAATATCATCCTCTATGCTTATCCGAAAGGAACGGACGGCTTGGTGGACATAGATGCCCGCGCAGACAGGAATACGCTGTCATTCATCCTTTCCGACAGCGGGAAGGAATTCGACCCTACCGCCAGGGAGGAGGTGGACATCTCCGCCGGAGTGAACGAAAGGGCCATCGGCGGCCTTGGCATCCATCTTGTACGCTCGATCATGGATTCGGTCCGCTATGAGCGGAAGGATGGAAAGAATATCCTGATCCTGACTAAACACATTTAAGTATATGGAAGTGAACATTACACGCAACGAAAAAGAGTTGGTCGTCCACCTTTCCGGACGCCTGGACACTCCCGCCTCCCAGGAGATCATGCCGCAAATGGCCGAACTGGCCCAGGAAGCCGGCAACACCATCATCCTGGACTGCACGGACCTTTCGTACATTTCCAGTTCCGGCCTGCGAATCTTCCTGACCCTGCGCAAGGCTGCGGCAGAAAAAGGCGGACGGATCATCGTCCGGAACATCAGCAACGAAATCCGTGGCGTTTTCATGATGACCGGATTCCTGAACCTCTTTGAGATCCAATGACGCCGCTGTCCGTCCTGGCGGTCAATCTTCTGTCGGAGAACCTGCTTCTGCTGGCCTCCGTCCTGATTTTCACCGCCATCCTGATTACAAAGGTAGGGTCCCGTTTCGGGGTGCCTACCCTCCTGCTATTCCTCCTCCTGGGAATGTTGGCAGGTGGCGACGGACTCGGACTCAAGTTCGACAATTTTGAGCTTGCGGAATCCATCGGGCATTTCGCAATGACCATCATCCTGTTCTCCGCCGGATTGGAGACATCGCTGAAAGAGACGCAACCCGTCTTCAAGCAGGGAGCCTTGCTTTCATCCCTGGGGGTGCTACTTACGACCGCCCTTACAGGTACTTTTATCTGGCTCCTGTTCGGAAAGACGCTCGGCAACACCCTCGCCATCTGTTTCCTGCTGGCTGCAGTCATGGGCTCCACGGATTCGGCCTCCGTCTTCTCCGTACTCCGGGGCAAGAAACTGCATCTCCGGGAGAATCTGGGGCCGATGCTGGAGCTGGAATCCGGTAGCAACGACCCGATGGCTTTCACGCTCACCATCGTCCTGGTCCAGACCCTGACCTCGGAAAAGATCATGCAAGGCGGAAGCGGCCACGTCGTGTTGTACGGTTGCCTTTTCCTCCTGCTCCAGATGGCCGTCGGCCTGGCCGTCGGATTCGGAGTGGGATATGCGGCGAAATGGGTGCTGAACCGGATCAGGCTTTCCAGTTCTGCCCTGACTTCCATCCTGATCCTCAGCGTAGGATGCTTTGCCAACGGATTCGCATCCCTCCTCCACGGGAACGGCCTGCTCGCCCTGTACATCACGGCCATCATCATCGGCAACCAGGTCCACCTGGGACAGAGAAAAGAGATTATCAGTTTCTTTGACGGGTTCACCTGGCTGATGCAACTGGTAATGTTCCTGATGCTGGGGCTCCTCGCCAGACCGTCCCAGATGCTGCCGGTCATCCTCCCGGCCCTCCTGATCGGTCTCTTCATGACCCTGGTCGCTCGCCCTGCCAGCGTATTCCTGTGCCTGGCTCCGTTCAAGGGCCTTTCCACACGGGCCAAGACCTTCGTCTCCTGGGTCGGTCTCAAGGGCGCAGGTCCCATCCTCTTCGCGCTCTGTCCGGTCGTTGCCGGGCTGAAGGGGTCCACCGACATGTTCAATATCGTCTTCCTGATTACCCTTTTCTCCCTCCTTCTCCAAGGCGGAACCCTGGGCCGGATGGCCCGTTGGCTGCACCTGAGCTATGATGAGGATCCCGTCGCCGAAACCTTCGGCATCGAGATTCCGGAAGAGATGGGCATGCTCCGCGACCATACCGTCATCGAGGAAGACCTGGTCGGCGGCACAACCCTGCGCGACCTGAAACTTCCCCACGGCATCCGCGTCCTGATGGTCCGCCGCGGCGAGCAATTCCTGGTCCCCCATGGGAGCATGCCGCTAGAGGTAGGAGACCGGCTGGTTATCATTATGGGCGAATCCGATGATTGACAAGACTGCGGAATCCGGTACTCCCCTTGCGAATCCGCTGACGAATAGTTACATTTGTGAGTCCAATACATTTGAAACATGGCAAAGACTGCTGGTAAAATCATCGCCTGGATCATCGTGCTCCTCCTGCTGGTGGGTGCGGGATTCGGCTACTACAAATTCCTTTGGGTATTCAGCGACGGCACCAAGACCGGCGAACTGAACTCCCTGACTTACACCGGATACATCTGGAAGACCTACGAAGGGGAAATGATCCTCTCCGGCTACGGCAACAAGTCCGCTTCCGGCGGGGCCGTCCAATCCAAGATCTTCAAGTTCTCCGTGGCCGACAAGGCCGTCGCCGAGGAGCTTCAACAGCTTACCGGACAGCGGGTTACCGTCCACTTCAAGGAATACAAGGGGGCCCTCCCCTGGCGCGGCTATGAACGGGCCGTCGTGGACCGGATCGACAACGCCGAGCCCGTAGTTGCAGAACCGGCCAACCGGCTCCCCTACGACGCTTCCGCCGAACAAGTCTTCTTATGAAAAGATATCTGATCCTTCTGGGCGTCACCCTCATGGGCGGCGCCCTTTTCGCCCAGCCGCGCATCATCGGCGTCCATCCCGCCCACGACGGAAAACTCCTGACCATGGAACAGTCTGTCGCAGGTCGGACGGTCTATCCGGAGAACCCTTATTACTCCTGGGTCAATGACAACGAGTACCGTTTCATCGACAGTCTCCGCTGGAATACCGCCCGCCTGGACGAAAGCCTGGAACTCCCCGCCGATACAGGATGGACGGCCTTCAACCAGGGTAACAGCCTGTACATCACCGACTACCGGGACACCGTCGCCGTCGCCGTCTCCAACGACCGGGAAATCGTATACGGGCAGTCTGTCAGCCGGAACGAATTCGGTATCATCGGAGGCGTATTCTGGGCTCCTTCCGGCCGGAAACTCGCCTTCTACCGCAAAGACGAATCCCGCGTGACGGACTTCCCGCTCCTGGACATCCGCACCCGGACCGGCGAACTGGAACTCCTGAAGTACCCGATGAACGGGATGGAATCGGAAATCGTCTCCCTGGGTATCTACGACCTGGACAAAGGCAGCACGGTCTATCTGGATGTCCCGGATTTCACTGAGGAGCGTTTCCTTACCAACATCAGCTGGTCGCCGGACGACAAGTCCGTGTATGTCCAGGTTCTGGACCGCACCCAGCATCACATGAAACTGAACCAGTACAACGCCGCCACCGGCCGATTCGTCCGCACGCTCCTGACTGAAGACAACGACGCCTGGGTGGAGCCGCTGGATCCGGTGTACTTCCTGAAAGGGCGGAAGGACCTGATGGTTTATCACACCGACAACCGTGACGGCTACCGCAACCTGTATCTGCTCGATACGCTGGGCGGCATCCGCCGGCTTACGGAGGTGGACGCCGATGTCGAATACATCGGAAACGACGGAACGAACGTGTTCTACACCTCTGCGGAAATCTCTCCCGTCGAAAACCACCTGTACAAGGTAAGCGTCAAGGCTCCGGCAAAGAAAGCCCTTGCGAAGGCCAGGTTCGGAAAACCCGTCGCCCTTACGCCGGAGCGCGGGTGGCATGACATTTCCATGAACGGAGCCTGCACCTGGTTCTTCGACCGGTATTCGAACCTGGACACTCCGGGCGTCACGCTCCTCCGCAGTACCAACGGCAAACAAACCCGCAAGATGTCCGAGGCTTCCGACCCGCTGGCCGATTATGCCTCCTGCGCCGTGGAACTGGGCACGGTCCCGAGTGCCGACGGGCGGTTTGACAACTACTACCGCCTCTATTATCCGAAAGACTTCGACCCGTCGAAGAAATATCCCGTCATCCTGTACGTCTATGGCGGTCCGCACTCCCAGATGGTCCAGGATTCCTGGCTCGGGAACGTTCGGATGTGGGAAATGTACATGGCGGAGCGCGGCTATCTGGTCTATGTCCAGGACAACCGCGGAACGTCCAACCAGGGCGCCGCCTTCGAGAAGGCTATCAACCGACAGTGCGGCCAGGCTGAAATGGCCGACCAGATGGTGGGTATCCGCCGCCTGATGGAACTCCCCTATGTGGACAAGGACCGCATCGGTGTGCACGGCTGGAGCTACGGCGGTTTCATGACCATCAGCCTCATCACCAATTACCCCGACGTGTTCAAGGTAGCCGTCGCCGGCGGCCCGGTGATTGACTGGAAATGGTATGAAATCATGTACGGTGAGCGCTACATGGACACGGAAGCGACGAACCCCGAGGGATTTGCAAAGACTTCACTGATCAACAAGGCGAAGGACCTCCAGGGAAAGCTTCTCATCTGTCAGGGCGCCGTGGACAACACCGTCGTGTGGGAGCACTCCCTCAGTTTCATCGAAGAATGCATCCGGAACAATGTCCAGGTGGACTACTTCCCCTACCCGACCGACCAGCACAACGTACTGGGCCGCAGGCGAATCCACCTGATGGACAAGGTAACGATGTATTTCGAGGACTACCTGTAGGTCTCGAAGCGGACGTTTTTGAGCTGGAGCATCCCGGGATCGTCGATCCGGGATGCTTCTTCCGTATAGAAGAAGAGGCAGTCTTCCAGGACGATGTCATGGATCATCTCCAAGGTGCCGGAGGCCTTGACGCCCACCCGGCAGTCCCGGCAGGTCACGCGGGAGATATGGATGTCCCGGAAGTCGGGCAGGAAGGCCTCCGACTCCGGTGCGACGGCGTCGTCGTGGCCGACGGGATGGTCGGCGTAAGTGGTTTCAAAGACCACTGCCTCCCCCTGGATGTCGGACATGACAATGTTTGAAATCCAAAGGTTCCCCGTCTTCCCGCCCCGTTCCGGCGCACTCTTGAAACGAAGGCCGGTGTCCGTACCGGAGAAGGTGTTGTTCCGGACAACGATGTTGTACATGCCACCGGAGAATTCAGAGCCGATGACAAATCCGCCATGTGCGTGGAAGACCGTGTTGTCAACGATCAGGATGTTCTCGCAGGGACCGTTCTTCAAAGCCTCGGCACCCGCTCCGCCCTTCATGCAGATACCATCGTCACCCACGTCCACCGTATTGTTCACGATGAGAACGTTACGGCATTGCATCAGGTCGATTCCGTCACCGTTCTGCGCATTCCAGGGACAGCGGACGGTCACCCCGTCGATAGTCACCTCCCTGCAGCGCTGCGGTACAAGATGGAACTTCGGAGAATTCTGGATGGTCACCCCCTGAACGAGGATGCGTTCGCAATCCGTGAACCGGATCAAGTGCGTGCGCATCTTCTCCTGGGCCTCATAAGTGTCAGCGATATTGTCGAAGTGATCGATATTGAACGGGTACCACAGATCGCCCTTGGGAGTGACGGTTCCGCCCATCCGTTTGAAAGCATTCCATTCGGTGTCGCTCACCTTGGTGCGCTTCACGCCGCGCCACCATTCGCCGTTCCCATCGATGATACCTTCCCCAGTGATGCTGACATCCGTCCGCTTGCTCGCGGAAATCCCAGGCACCACCTTCCCGTTCTTCAGGTGCGCCGAACGTTCCGGCGTGAGCAGGATCATGGCATTCTTCTCCAAGTGAAGGTCCATATGGTCTTTCAGGACGATGGGGCCGGTCAGCCAGATCCCGGCCGGCACCACCAGATGTCCGCCGCCCTGCTTCGTGAGCGCTGCTACCGCCTTTTCAAAAGCGGCGGTATTGTCTGTAACCCCGTCGCCCACAGCACCGAACTCATTCAGTCCAACGGCATTGTCCGGAATCGACGGCAATGCAGGTTCCTGCATTACGATTCCGCCAGGAAGGCCCCGGTAATACGACTCATACTCCCCTGCCACGGCCGTCAACGCACCGAGGGCCAGCAGGGCTGTCAATGTGATTTTTCTCTTTGTGAACATGTTGAGGCAAAGATACGAAAAAAAGAGACAACCCGCAGGATTGTCTCTTTTTTTGTGAGGACTGGCAGATTTGAACTGCCGACCTCTTGCCTGTCAAGCAAGCGCTCTAAACCAACTGAGCTAAGCCCTCATTCATTTTGGGAATGCAAAGGTAGAAAAACTTTTTCATTCCCGCAAGAGCCCAGGTTATTTTTTCAACTTTTCCTGTGCGTAGGCCAGGGTGAGCGTGTAAGATTTCTTCCTGGAGGAAGGGGCCTCGAACATCGCGTCGTTCATCAGTTCTTCGCAGATGCTGCGGAGGCCGCGGGCACCCAGTTTGCGTTCGATGGCGGTGTCCACGATCAGGTCCAGGACTTCCGGCTCGATGATGAGTTCCATCCCGTCCATTTCGAAAAGCTTCTTGTACTGTCGCACGATCGCATTCTTGGGTTCGGTCAGGATCCGGCGCAGGGAGTCGCGGTCCAACTGGTCCAGATACGTCACGACCGGAAGCCGTCCCACGATCTCAGGGATGAGACCGTAGGCACGAAGGTCCTGGGCATCGACATACTGGAGGAGGTTGTTCCGGTCGATCCGCTGCTTCTCCTCCGCCCCGAAACCGATGACCTGCGTATTCTTCCGCAGGGCGATATGCCGCTCAATTCCCTCGAAGGCACCGCCGCAGATGAACAGGATGTTCTGCGTGTCCACATGGATGAACTCCTGTTCGGGATGCTTGCGGCCGCCTTTCGGCGGAACGTTGACCACGTTGCCTTCCAGCAGCTTCAGCATCGCCTGCTGGACGCCCTCTCCGGACACGTCCCGGGTAATGGACGGGTTGTCCGACTTCCGGGCGATCTTGTCGATTTCGTCGATGAAGACAATGCCCCGCTCGGCTTTGGCCTTGTCGAAATCCGCCTCCTGCAGCAGACGGGTAAGGATGCTTTCCACATCTTCACCCACATAGCCGGCCTCAGTCAGGATAGTGGCGTCCACGATGGTGAAGGGAACGTCCAGCTGCTTGGCGATCGTCTTCGCGAGCAGGGTCTTCCCGGTGCCGGTCGGGCCCACGAGAAGAATGTTGGACTTCTCCAGTTCCACCCCGTCATCCACCTTCCCGATCAAGTTATGGCTGATGCGTTTGTAGTGGTTGTACACCGCCACCGCAAGGACGGTCTTCGCCCGGTCCTGGCCGATAACGTACTGGTCCAGGTAGGCCTTGATTTCCTTCGGCTTCGGCGCCTTGTCAACGGAACCGACCGACGTACTTCCCTTCGAGGGGGTGCGTTCCAGTTCGGCCACATATTCCGCGGCCATCTTGGCGCAGTCCGAGCAGATATAACCGTCGATGCCCTGGAGCATGAACGGGACTTCCGCGTCGGTACGGCCGCATAGGACGCAACGGTTATGGCCTTGTACCTTCTTGGCCATCAGCGGGTTCTCTTGTTCAGGATTTCATCCACCATCCCGTAGGCCTTGGCCTCTTCGGCGGTCATCCAGAAGTCGCGGTCCCCATCGGCGGCCACACGGCTGAGCGGCTGTCCGGAGTGTTCGGAGATGATGCGGAAAAGCTCCGTACGCGTCTTTTCGATCTCGCGGGCGGCGATCAGGATGTCGCTGGCCTGCCCCTGCGCACCGCCGAGGGGCTGATGGATCAGCACCCGGGAGTGCGGCAAGGCGGAACGCTTGCCCTTGGCGCCGGCGCAAAGGAGGACCGAACCCATCGAAGCCGCCATACCGGTGCATACCGTAGCCACGTCGGGCTGGACAAGCTGCATCGTGTCGTAGATCGCAAGACCGGAGGATACCTGGCCGCCGGGTGTATTCAGGTACAGGGTGATGTCCGCGTTCGGATCCGTGGATGCCAGGAACAGGAGCTGGGCCATCACGATGTTGGCCACGTCGTCGTCGATGGGGACTCCCAAGAAGATGATGCGGTCCATCATCAGACGGCTGAACACGTCCATCTGGGCGACGTTCAGCTTGCGCTCCTCCGTAATGGTCGGGTTGATGTAGGCATCAAGGGCCGACGCATAACGGGACAAAGTGTTCGGGCTCACGTGCCGATCCTGGGCGGCGAATTTTTCGAATTCGTTCATTTTCAATTACTTCAAAGCGCGGAACTTATCCTCGGAGATCTTCTTGGTCTGAAGGGTAACTTTCTCGCGGACAGCGGCGATGGCCTTGTTGTCCTCCACCTGCTCCTCAAGACGGCGCACCTGGTTCTCGTCTTCCAGGACATTGCGGGCGGCGCTCTTGATCATGTCTTCAGGGACATTGCCCATGCCGTACATCGCATACTGATAGGCCACATAACCCTCGGCAGCCTCCTGGATGTCCTTCTGCTCGACCTTCAGGCCCAGCTTCTGCATCAGATAGCCACGGACGAGCTGCCACTTGAAGTCCTCGATGAAGCCCGGGAACTCCTTCTCCACCTCTTCCGCAGTGTACTTGCCCTCATTGGCATAGACAAGCCAGCGCTTGAGGAAGTCCTCGGGGAGCTTGAGCTCAGCCTTGTCGATGAAATACTTGCGGACGTCGTTCCCAAACCGGTAGTTCGCTTCCTGGGTGTGGTTCGCACGGATGCGCTCCGCCACTTTCTCCATGAACTGCTCGGCGGAAGTAACGTTGCCCTCGCCAAACATCTTGTCCCAGGTTTCCTGGTTATTCTCGGCGGGAACGAACGTCTTCACGTTCACGATCGTGAAGGTGAACACCGGATCGAGTCCGGCGAGTTTCGCCTTGTCCACCTTGAGCATGGAGGCGCGGTCGGTTTCGTTCTCAAAAGCCTCGTTCACATCCACGGTAATCTTTTCGCCGGCCTTCTTGCCCACGAAGAGCGGACGTGCTATCTCGGCGACGTTGGAGATGGAGACATACACGCCTTCGACGCTGTGGGTCTCGTTGGCGATGTCGGCGACGATGTAGTCGTTCGCACCGACCTTCTCCCCTTCCTGGAGCGAGCCGTACTGCTGGAGCATCTGGGCCTTCATGGCCTTCTTGGCCTCCTCGGTCACGTTGATCTCGTAGTAAGGGATCTTGTCCCCCTCACCCACCTCGAAATTCAGTTCCGGGGTCTGGGCGATGTCGAACTTGAAGGTGAAGTCGCTTCCGATCTTCCACTCCAGCTGGGGCTGGTCCTCGGAAGGAAGCGGCTCGCCCACGATGCGGACCTTCTCTTCGCGAATAAAGCTGTCCAGCTGCTCGGAAACCATATGGTTGACGGTTTCGTACAGGGACTGGTCGCCGTACAGGCGCTGGATGAGGGACATCGGGGCCATTCCTTTGCGGAAGCCCTTGATGTCGGCGCGGCGACGGTATTCATTCAGTCTTTTCTTGAGAAGTTCGACATAGTCGTCCGCTGCGATGTCGATGGTTACCTGGAAGTTCAGGTCATCGAGTTGGTTCTTGGTAATGTTCATTGTATTGTATTTGTTTATTCGTTTTCGTTCTTGGGATACACGATCCGCTCGTGATAGAGCTGCTGGAGATAGTCCTTCAGGACCGCCTTTACGGTATTCAGTTCACTGAGGGTGATTTCAGCGGCCTGGAACTGTCCGGATTCGTCCTTTCCGGCCACCATCGCTTCCACGAACCGGTCGAAGGATTCCGGGGTGAACTCCTTCAGCGTGCGGGAAGCCGCCTCCACGGAATCACAGATCATCAGGATCACTTCTTCCTTGGACCTCGGCTTCCGGCCGTGGTAGTAGAAGTCGGACAGGTCGGAAGGATCGCCGCCACCGTTGAGATACTGGTTCCGGAAATAGGCCGTATAGGACGTCCCGTGATGGGTCAGGATGAAATTGCTGATCTCTTCCGGCAACTTGTTCGCTTTCGCGATCTCCATGCCGTCCGCCACATGGGCGATGATTTCCCGGGCACTCTCCCGAGGGTCCTTCCCGTCATGGTAGCCGGGGCCGGTGTGATTGCCGGCATTCTCGATGAAGCAGAGCGGATTCTTCATCTTTCCGATGTCATGATACAGGGCCGCAGCGCGCAGGAGCGGCACGTTGGCGTGCACCGAACGGCCTGCGGCATCGGCCATGTTCATCACCTGGAGGCTGTGCTGGAAGGTACCCGGCGCCTTGGTCGACAGTTCCTGGAGAAGCCTGTTGTTGGTATCGGTAAGTTCCACGAGCTTATTGGTGGAGACCAGGTTGAAAACCCGTTCAAAGAGGTAGATGAGCGGATAGAAGGCCACCGTAAGCATGGACCCGATGAACAGGAAGAGAACGTTTACCCAGACAAGGCTGTGTCCGGCGTCGATGAGACGGAAACCCGTGAACACGACCAGTTCCACGCCGAAAATGACCAGGGCGTTCACGAACTGGAGCCAGCCGCGGTTGAACCGCTTGTAGGTGTTCATCGACACGATGCCCGCACACAGGAAGATGAAAAACAGCTCCACCCCGTTGCCCGAGAAGATGAGCAGCGGAAGGAGGGACACCATGTACACCGGAAGGACGACCCGCTTCTTGAAGAAAGCGAGCATGTACATCACAAACACGGTGAACGGCATCAGGTACATCAGCGACGGGGCGATCCGCTCCACCAGGAACGTGACGAACGCCGTCAGGCCGAAAATCGTGAGCAGGTAGTAGTAGCGGTTGGGCTCCTGGAAGATCTGCCGGTTCGTGAAGAAAATGCAGAAATAGAGAATGACCACCAGGGCCAGGGCGATCAAGAGGTCGCCGAGGACGAGCAGGATGCGGGGGCCGTCATAGCCGAAGGCCTTGTTGTATTCCGCCTTGTAGGAATCCAGGATCTGGGCGATTTCCGGGGTGACGATCTCACCCTTGGAGACGATCTTCTGCTCGGCATTCACATAACCGGAGGTCGGAGACACGTAGTCGGCCGATTCGGCATGGCTGAGCTCGGTCATCGTCCGGTCGAACAGAAGGTTCGGGACGATGAGGTCGTACACGCCGGCACGCTTGAACAGGGAATCCAGGTTCACGCCGGGGTTCGACCGGGAAATCTGCGCCACCAGCTGGTTCTGTGCGTCGGATACCTTGTACACCTCGCTGCGGGGATACTTGGAAGCCCGCTTGTTGCGCTGGATATAGATTACGTCCTGGGAGACATCCCCGTATCCGCGGTCCAACTTGACCTTCGCGTCGGAGATGACGCCTTTGGAATAGATTTCCGTCATTTCGGACGCTATTGCGGGACGCAGGCGCGCAAAACGGCCGAGGTCCAGCGACTGCAGGGCCTTGACGGTATTGTTGACCACCTCGTCCGAGTAACGGTAATATGGAACCGTACCCGAACCGGCCGCCTCCCGCTCCTCCATCAGTTGCTCCTCGGTCTTCAGGATCGGGAAGTCGAACTGGGACACCAGCGTCTCATAGGGCCACGGGGAGCCTTTCCGGTAGTCATAGTTGAATTTCGCAGTCCTCGGCATCAGGAGCACGAGGACTACGAAAAGGATGGCCAGCGGGAGGATCCGCCGGGGTATTCTAGGCGTCGATATTCGCATAATGGGCGTTCTCTTCGATGAAGGCGCGGCGCGGCGGGACATCGTCTCCCATCAGCATCGAGAAGGTGCGCTCGGCTTCGGCGGCGTTCTCGATGGTGATCTGCCGGAGCAGGCGGCGGCGGGCCGGGTCCCGGGCCGTCCCCCGGAGCGGGGGGTCGGACATGTCGGCGGGACCGTGGTAGCGCTGCACGGGCACGCCCTGGTCGGTGCCGCGGCCCAGGGGGGCCGTCGCCTCGTCGCGCTGGGCGTCGGTCCAGCAATAGACTTCGTCCTTGCCCTTCGTCACCAGGGAGAGCGGCGGCGTAGCCAGATAGACGTAGCCGTTCTTGATGAGGTCGAACATATAGCGGAAGAAGAAGGTCAGGATGAGGCAGGCGATGTGGGAGCC
>JAEEGL011112560.1_pt1 | contig 30394 bp, 22 predicted proteins | sample 9134231 | NCBI WGS metagenome assembly JAEEGL01 (sample SAMN16246548, study PRJNA631951) | gut metagenome | biome: gut microbiome; feature: rumen; material: fiber-attached | host: Bos | place: Iran: Karaj | collected 2018-10 | reverse complement strand
GGATAAGCGCTGAAAGCATCTAAGTGCGAAGCCAGCCGCAAGATTAGGACTCCATTGAGGGTCGTCACAGACGATGACGTTGATAGGGTGCAGGTGTAAAGACGGTGACGTCAAAGCCGAGCACTACTAATTGCCCGAATACTTTCGCCATGCTTATATTATCAGATGTAATGTGTTTCTGAGCAATCTTGTTACATTCAGTTCTTGTGTGGATATAGTCAATTCCCATATCAGGTGGTTATTGCAGCGGGGTCCCACCTCTTCCCATTCCGAACAGAGAAGTTAAGCCCGCCTGCGCCGATGGTACTGCAATGCAATGCGGGAGAGTAGGAAGCCGCCGTCTTTTTTAAGTGTGAGCCTCGAGTCAGCAATGATTTGAGGCTCTTTTTTTATCTTTTTTCGAATGATATTTGGAAGAGTGAAATTTTTAATCTATCTTTGCAGATAGAAATGTTAGAGTGGCTACTAACAAATACTCTTTCATGTTGTTTCATTAATTGTTATTTCGGCATAAACTAAATATAGAAAAAAATGAAAAAGGAGGAAGATCTTAACGAACAAACTATCTTCTTAGAAGTAGATTGCAAGGTGATTGAGAAGATTCGAAATGGGCGGCTAACATGTGTTGTCCTTGATATTAATGAAAGTAACCAAACCTTTGTTCTGGAAAATGTTGATGGTAATTTGATGTTAGATATCGATAAGCTTCCTGATACTTATCATAGTTGCTTTTTATATAATCATGGTATTTTTCCATATATCATAAAGAAAACACTCAATTTTGTTGGACTAAACGGTGGCGATGATTGTTGCTTTACTAAAATCATAAATATTGAGCCGGTATCAGGTGTTCGTTTTAATTATCAGGGTTCAGATCAACCAATAATAGAAGATCCTAATGGAGATAGCTGTGTATGGGAATTGCATTTTGAGCTAGTTCCCGTATTAGAAGAGCCTCATTATTATTTGATGCGTTGGAATCCTTCTATAAGTTCTTTTACAGAAAAGGATTATGAGACATGTGTATCTAATATGAAACGTGGTGTGTTTCTTTTAGACTGGACTATTTATGATTGGCATGAGGCGCGGAGAGGAGATTTCTTTTATATGATGCGCGTAGGAGATGACAAAGCTGGAATTATGTTTAGTGGACAGCTTATTTCTGATCCTTATCCTGGTGACGACTGGGCAGGAACACCCAAGCGCAAAATGTATGTGAATATGTTATGTATGAACCCAGCAGAATCTTGTGCAAAACCTCGTATCTCTCTAAATAAGATACAGGCTGCTATCCCTGAAATAGAATGGGAAACTGGTCATTCAGGTGAGCTAATATCAAGAGATATTGCAGAGCGATTATCAGAGCTTTGGGATTCTGATGAGTATGATTCTGATGATTCTGAATATGTTAACTGAAATTTTACTGTCTAAGATGTTGAGATTTTATATTTATTTTGTATCTTTGCAATCTATGAATAGAAATAGAATTGTTTCAATCCTGACTTTACTTCTGCTATTAGTGATGTTGGGTAGTTGTGCCTCTTCAGAGGAGCGTGCAGCACAAAAAGCGGATTTTGTAAGAAAGGTGAAGGCTGCTCTAGACAAGAGGGCTTATAAAATCAGTATCAATAGGATGCTGCCGATGAATGGTGCCAGTAAAAGTGTATCCTATGGTTATTCTGTGGAAATAAGAAACGACTCGTTGTTTTCCTACTTGCCTTACTTTGGAAGAGCATACCAAGTACCATATGGCGGTGGAAAAGGCTTGACTTTTGATGCTCCAATAGGCCATTATCAAGAAGCAAAGGCCAAAAACGGATCGAGGCAGATTGATATAGAGCTAAAAAACGAAGAGGATGAATATATTTACCATATTTCAGTGTTTGAAAATGGCAGTTCGTCAATTGAAGTACAATCTCGTCAGCGAGATCCAATCAGTTATTCAGGAGAAGTGATATTTGATAAATAAGCGATATGAAGAAGCATTTTTTTATTTTATTGATGCTTTTAGTGGGGCTAAAGGCTAGTGCACAGGAGTACAAAACAGTTAAGGATATCTGTTTTACGGCCAAAAGTGACGCTTATGCACAGGAGCGTCTGAAGTTAGACGTGTATTATCCTGAAGGTGTTAAAGACTGTCCGGTGATTATGTGGTTCCATGGAGGCGGCATTGAGGCTGGCCAGAAAGAGATTCCTGAAAAATTGAAGAATAAGGGCTATGTCGTGATTGGTGCCAATTACCGTCTATTGCCTAAGGTAACGATTGATAAGACACTCGATGATGCAGCAGAAGCAGTGGCTTGGGCGTTTCGTCATGCAGCAGATTATGGTGGTGACCCGAAAAAGATTGTAGTTACTGGTCATTCTGCTGGCGGTTATCTGGGAATGCTACTCTGTTTGAATAAGTCGTGGTTGAAGGCTTACGAAGTGGATGCTGACGATGTGTGGATGTATGCACCTTTTAGTGGCCAGGCTGTAACGCATTATAATGTGCGTAAGATGCGTGGTATAAACCCTTTACAGGTGGTGATTGATGAATATGCACCGATTTATTGGGTGCGTCCAGACTGCCCAACATTTGTTCTGATTTGCGGAGATCGGGAACAAGAACTATTCGGTCGTTATGACGAAAACCAGTATCTGGCACGGATGATGAAGTTGGTAGGGCACAAGAAGACATATCTCTATGAGCTTGACGGACATGATCATGGCGCTATGGTTGAGCCCAGCTTTCATATTCTAGAGGCGCATATCAATCAACTATTGGAGGAAAAAAAGAATAAATAGTTAATCATTAATTGTTTTGAGTTATGGGATGGCTGGATATTACTGCAGTTGTGATTCTGGTAATTATCGGAGGAGTGATTTATTGGAATAAGGTGAAAGGATAAAAACAGAAAGAGATATGAAAAAGAGAATGTTGATAATTGCTTTGGTGCTATCGGCTGTGAATAGTGCCAAAGCGGGGAATGTTGGAGAACAACAGGCTCGTCAGAAAGCAGCAGCTTTTATGACAGGTAAAGCGACAACGCGTGGTGCTACTTCTTTGACGAGAGTTTATCTGCCTTTGCAGACAAAGAGTGCCGCTTGGTCGGTTGTAGATGCACCGATTTATGTTTACAATCTTGAAGGAGGTGGCTATGTGATTGTATCGGGTGATGATCGCACGGCAGATATTCTGGGTTTTAGTGAGAAAGGAGCTCTTGATGCTGATCGATTGCCTGCAAATATGAAATCATGGCTTCAAAGTTATGTTAGAAAGATAGAGAGTATCCCAGTTTCCGCGATGCCTCGTCGTAAGGCTTCTACGAGAGGCGGAAGCACCAAGGAGCCTATCGCTACGAAACTGAAGACAGAGTGGGGGCAGGATTATCCCTATAATCTCCATACACCAAAGTTGGAAATTAAGTGGCACAAAAGAGATACGACTATCAATGCTGCCACAGGATGTGTGGCAACGGCGATGAGTATGATTATGAACTACTATCGATATCCTTCCAAAGTATTGAAAGCTCTCCCCAGTTTTGAAGGCACGTGTGATGTTCCTGTTGTTGATAAAGATACGGATGAGCAAGACACTGTAAAGAATGTGAAGTGGAAAACAGAAGATATTGCCGCCAATACTCCTATCGACTGGAATAATATAAAGGATAAGTATAATAAAAGGAGTGAAGATGCTGGGATTGAGGCAGTTTCAAAGCTGATGATGTATTGTGGGTCGGCTGTTGGTATGCAATATGGTTTTGAGTCAAGAGCCGATAACGCCGGTATGATGAAAGGACTGAAAGAGGCCTTTGGCTATCATGATGTGTATATGTTGAACGACTTTGAATACGACGATCAGGGGTGGGTTGATGCAATCTATACTGAGATGTCGCAGGCGGGTCCTGTTATGTTTGGAGGACAAACACCAACGCAATCAGGTCATCAGTTTGTTTTAGATGGTTATCAGTCTAAGGAAGGCAAGGATTACTTCTGGGTGAATTGGGGCTGGGATGGTGAAGACAACGGCTATATGCTGCTCAGTGTGATGGAACCAGGCTGGATTATCAATGATGAAGGAGAATCAGAGGGCTTTACTGAGATTCAGGATATGGTTTGTGGACTTGGATTTGATGGTAAGGGCTTTACTAAGGTTCCAAATAACTTGTTTTATGCTTATGAATTTGAACTTGGTGAGGATGGTAAGCAATATAGTCGTAGTAGCGAGTCAGAACCATTCCAGATTACGGAATATTATGTTGAGTTTGGTAATATTCATGTAGTTGAACAAACTTTACAATGTGCTGTTGGTATATATGATGCTTCCAATAAGATGGTAGCCAGAACGAATATGTCTGACAAAGATGGCATGAAAATTGAATTTATGTACTATTCATACGTAGAGCCTAGTGAAACAAAAGCAGACAATACTTTTCCTATAGGCAAAGGACTCAGCGATGGTGTTTATACTCTGAAGCTTATTTGTGCTGAGCCCAATACCGAAAACTGGGAGTCAATGCAAGGTGCAGATGATTTGACCGTGAAGATGACAGTGTCTGGTAACAAGTGCAGCTTTAAGTATAATGGTGGTTCTACAGCCATTCACAAAGTGACGGCTGAGACTCCCGCGAATATGGATAATGCCTGGTATTCACTTTCTGGTGTTCGTTTTGATATCAAGCCTACAGCCAAAGGTGTCTATATCCATCAAGGGCGCAAGGTTGTGGTAAAATGACTTAGCGACGCTTGAATTCCATTTTTTTAGGTAGTTTCTGCCATTTACCCTCTTTGGGAACCTTCAACGTACTTCCCTCTACTTGCCTTAGCACGTAGAGGGAATCGTTTTCTACCGTCAGTGTAGCCGTCAGATCCTCGCTGCCATAGTCGTTAATCATCTTCAATTCGGCAGTTTTACCATCGATTTTTGATGAAGTGACCAACCAACAGAAAGAGTTGTTCTTCTTGCCCAGATAGCCAGGCAGTTCTCCATACAGATCCTGCCCGGGAACTGTGATGCTCTCGGAGTAAAGGTCGAGCCGCATAAACACCTCATATTCCTTATTATATATGTGCGCGCGAAATGGCTTTTCTGTCTTTTGGGCTGAAGCCGACAGCCATGTAACTTGAAACACTATCAAAAACAAAATTAATTTCTTCATACTCAGTATATTTCTAAATTTGTGACAAAGATACTAATCTAAATCATTTTTTCACTAAATGAAATAAAAATATTATGGTTAATATGGTGTTTTTTAGAATAATTTAAGTATCTTTGCAGCCAAGAACATATATAATATGGCGAAAAAACAATTAATGCCAGACTACATCTTCGAGTCAAGTTGGGAAGTCTGCAATAAAGTAGGGGGAATCTATACAGTCCTTTCGACACGTGCCAAGACCCTACAGGAGGTAATTCAGGATAAGATTGTTTTCATCGGTCCTGATTTCTGGAAAGAGCAAGAGAGTCCTTATTTCAAGGAGGATAAAGCCCTCTTTGCCGATTGGCAAAGTGAGGCAAGTGGACAAGGCCTTCATGTCAGGGTAGGTCGTTGGATTGTACCTGGCGAACCCATTGCGATCTTAGTTGATTTCAATCCGTTCTTTGAAAAGAAGAATGAGATATATGGTTGGTTGTGGGAGAACTATCAAGTAGATTCACTGCATGCCTATGGTGATTATGACGAGGCTTCTATGTTCTCGTATGCAGCTGCACTGGTGGTAGAGAGCTATTACAACCATTATCTCGACAGCTCAAAGAAGGTTATCTATCACGCTAACGAATGGATGTGTGGACTGGGTGCCCTGTATATCAACAACAAGCTGCCCCAGATAGGTACAATCTTTACTACCCACGCAACAAGTATCGGCCGTTCTATTGCCGGTAATATGAAACCCCTCTACGACTATCTGTTTGCCTATAATGGTGACCAGATGGCAGGCGAGCTGAATATGCAGTCCAAGCACTCTATCGAGAAGCAGACTGCTCACCATGTGGATTGCTTCACTACAGTCAGCGACATCACTGCCAAAGAGTGCGTTGAACTGCTGGATAAGCCTGTAGATGTGGTATTGCCCAATGGCTTCGACGACAGTTTTGTGCCAAGCACACAGAAGTTTGCCAGCAAGCGTAAGGCAGCCCGTAAGAAGATGCTCGATATTGCCAATGCCCTGTTGGGTGAAGATCTTGATGATGACACCTTACTGATTTCCACCTCAGGACGCTATGAGTTCCGCAATAAGGGTATTGATGTGTTTGTAGAGGCGATGAACCGCCTACTGCGCGATCGTGACCTGAAGAAGAAGGTTGTAGCCTTCATCGAGGTACCTGGTTGGGTAGGAGAGCCCAGAAAGGATCTTCAGGAACGCTTGAAGAGTGGAAAGAAATTCGATACACCATTGGATGTTCCCCAGATTACACACTGGCTCCATAACATGAGTCACGATAATGTGCTGAGTATGATGAAATACTACGATATGCACAACCGTAAAGAAGACAAGGTAAAGGTTATCTTCCTGCCTTGCTATCTCGATGGTAAGGATGGTGTCGTAGATCTCACCTATTACGATATTGTGCTGGGTAATGATCTGTGTATCTATCCCTCGTACTATGAGCCCTGGGGGTATACTCCGTTAGAGGCAGTAGCCTTCAAGGTGCCTTGCATCACCACGGATCTGGCAGGATTTGGTCTTTGGGCTAACACGGTGTTTGGCAAATATGGTGAGATTGAGGATGGTGTGAAGGTGATTCATCGTACCGACTATAACTACTCCGAGGTGGCTGATATCATTAAGGATACAGTAGCTGATTACTCAGCAATGGGCAAGAAGCAGACCGACGCTTGCCGCAAGCATGCTGGCGAACTGTCGAAGAAAGCCCTTTGGAGTGAGTTCATCAAATACTATTATCAGGCTTACGATATTGCGCTGACGAAAGCCGAGGAGCGTATGAAATCGGACAAATAAGCAAGAATTAATAATTGAAACAAATCATAATTAGAAAGAATATGAAAATTAAAGCAGATTACACAAATTCTCCTTCATGGAAGATTCTGACCGTAAAGGCTACTCTTCCTGAGGAATTGAAGTGTTTGGACGAGATTGCCCACAACATGTGGTGGGTGTGGAACTTTGAGGCACGTGACCTTTTCCGTGACCTAGACCCTGAGCTTTACCATGATGTAAAGCATAATCCTGTGATGCTCCTCGAGCGTTTGAGTTTCGAGCGTAAGGAAGAGATCATGAAGGATAAGGCTCTCATGAAGCGTATTAAGAATGTCTATGGCATGTTCCGCAAGTATATGGACGTAAAGCCCGATGCCAGTCGTCCATCTGTGGCTTACTTCTGCATGGAGTATGGTATCCACTCAGCCCTGAAGATCTATTCCGGTGGTCTGGGTATGCTCGCTGGTGACTATGTGAAAGAGGCTTCCGACTCAAACGTTGATATGTGTGCTGTTGGTTTCCTGTATCGTTTCGGTTACTTCACACAGAGCCTTTCTATGGACGGACAGCAGATTGCCAACTACGAGACACAGAACTTCGGTTCACTGCCCATTGAGCGTCAGCTCGACAAGGACGGTAACCCTCTGGTGATCGACGTGCCTTACACCAACTATCAGGTTCACGCTTATGTATGGCGTGTGAACGTAGGTCGTGTGAAGCTCTATCTGCTCGATACAGATAATGAGATGAACTCAGACTTCGACAAGCCTATCACCCACGCCCTTTACGGTGGCGACTGGGAGAACCGTCTGAAGCAGGAGATCCTGCTCGGTATCGGTGGTATGCTGCTGCTGAAGAAGCTGGGTATCAAGAAGGATATCTATCACTGTAACGAAGGTCACGCCGCTCTCTGCAACCTGCAGCGTCTGTGTGACTATATCGACGAGGGTCTGACATTCAATCAGGCTATGGAGCTGGTTCGTGCCAGCGGTCTTTATACTGTTCACACACCTGTACCTGCAGGACACGACTACTTCGATGAGGGTCTCTTCGGCAAGTATATGGGTGGCTATCCCCAGAAGTTAGGTATCACTTGGGATGAGTTCATCGGCATGGGTCGTACCAACCCCGATAACCACGGTGAGAAGTTCTGTATGTCAACCTTCGCTTGCAACACCTGTCAGGAGGTTAACGGTGTGTCAATGCTTCATGGCTGGGTATCTCAGAAGATGTTTGCTCCTATCTGGAACGGCTACTATCCTGAGGAGAACCACGTGGGCTATGTCACCAATGGTGTTCACTTCCCCACATGGGCTGCTGCTGAGTGGCGCGCTGTCTATGCCAAGTACTTCGATGAGAAGTTCATGGGCGATCAGTCAAACGAAGAGATCTGGCATGGTATCTACAACTGTCCCGATGAGGAGATCTGGGCTACCCGTCAGGCTCTGAAGGCTAAGCTGTTCGATTATATTGCTGTTCAGTTCAAGGAGACTTGGCTGAAGAACCAGGGTGATCCTGCCCGCGTGGTGAAACTCGTGGAGCGTTTCAACCCCAATGCACTGGTGATTGGTTTCTGCCGTCGCTTTGCTACCTACAAGCGTGCACACTTGCTGTTTACCGATTTGGAGCGTCTCGACAAGATTGTCAACAATCCAGATCGTCCTGTTATCTTCCTCTTTGCTGGTAAGGCACACCCCGCAGATGGTGCAGGTCAGGGGCTCATCAAGCGTATCTTCGAGATTTCTCAGATGCCTCAGTTCCAGGGTAAGGTTATCTTCCTTGAGGACTATGACTTCCTGCTGGCTCGCCGCCTCGTTTCAGGTGTTGATATCTGGATGAACACACCTACACGTCCGCTTGAGGCTTCAGGTACCTCTGGTGAGAAGGCTGAGATGAACGGTGTTGTCAACCTGTCAGTAAAGGACGGTTGGTGGCTGGAGGGCTATCGCGAGGGTGCCGGCTGGGCACTTACCGAGAAGCGCACCTATCAGAACCAGGGCTATCAGGATCAGCTCGATGCAGCAACTATCTACTCTCTGCTTGAGAACGAGATTGTGCCTCTCTACTACGATAAGGACAAGAAGGGTATCTCAAAGGGTTGGATCAAGGTAGTGAAGAACTCTATCGCTCAGATTGCACCTCACTACACCATGAAGCGTCAGCTCGACGATTACTATTCTAAGTTCTACGAGAAGGAGGCTAAGCGCTTCAAGGAGCTCTCTAAGAACGACAACCGTCTGGCTAAGGAGATTGCCCAGTGGAAGGAGACCGTTGCAGAGCGCTGGGATGCCGTTGATGTTGTCAGCTGTGAGTGGGACTTCCCGTCAGCAGGCGCAGAGGCTGGTACTAAGTACACTTTGAAGTATGTCATCAACGAGCAGGGTCTCGACGATGCTGTCGGTCTGGAGAAGGTGAACGTACTCGTTGACGCCGAGGGCAATGAGAAGGTATTCTCTGTAGAGCCTCTGACAATGACGGGTCATGAGGGCAACAACTACACCTTCGAGGCTAAGCTGGCTCCACGTCAGTTCGGTCAGTACAAGAGTGCCATTCGTATGTATCCAAAGCACAAGAACCTGCCTCACCGTCAGGACTTCTGCTACGTGAAGTGGCTGGAGCTGCCTGCATTCAACGGCTAAGCCGGTGAGACAGTCATTATAAGCGAAGCGCCCGGGTTCATTTGAACTCGGGCGCTTTATAATTCTCGTTGATGAATTTGCCTAACGGATTGTCCTTGTTGCGTTGAGCGGTATTCAGGATACAGGCAGACATCTTGCGGTGCAGACTGTCCACATTTGTTACTAACGCCTTTTGGGCAGTTGTGTCAGCTTCTGGATGGCGTAGCAACAAGGCCACCTGATTGCCCAGTATCGCTACCGAGTCAGTGAGCTGCTGCCACTCATTGTTAAGCTTTGTGCCTGATACACGTGAGGTGCCTGGCTCAGTTTTCAGTTCGATGGTGGTGATACCTGGTTCCGTGAAGAAACTTACCTGACAGTCAGGTGCCTGTTTCGCCATCACACTGTAGAGCTCTATCTCCTTGACCTCACCATAGAAAGCAAACTTTCCCTCCTTAACGGTGGTGATAGCTATCGGCTGCAGGCCGCCTTCCTTCATCAGGCAGATCGTGTCGCCCTCTGTGTAGGCATTGGCGTAGCCGTCAATCTGATACGTATTGGACTGGCAGGCACAGAGTAATATCCCTGCAGCTGCCAGTCCATAAATAGATCTGATGTTCATCACTTGAAACTTAGGCGATATAGAGGTCGCTGATGCTCTTATTGTCGATGACGCGACGGATAGCCTCCGCAAACATATCGGCTACAGAGAGCTGTTTCACCTTTGGACAGTTCATAGAGAAGGGGATAGAGTCAGTAAAGATAATCTCCTCGAGAGCTGAAGCCGTTACGCGATCGCTGGCAGGACCGCTCATCACGCAGTGACTGGCACAGGCGCGAACGGTGGTGGCGCCATTCTCCTTCATGATGTCTGCAGCCTTGGTGATGGTACCTGCTGTATCCACCATATCGTCGATGATCACCACGTTCTTTCCTGCTACATCACCGATGATCTGCATCGATGCCACCACGTTGGCACGGGCACGTGTCTTGTTGCAGAGCACGAGCGGACAACCTAAGAACTTGGCATAGGTGTTGGCACGCTTAGAGCCGCCTACGTCGGGAGAGGCAATCACCAGATTGTCAAGGTTCAGGCTCTGCAGATAAGGCAGGATCACACCCGAAGCGTAGAGATGATCCACGGGCACATCGAAGAATCCCTGAATCTGGTCAGCATGCAGATCCATCGTGATCACACGGTTCACACCAGCCACGCTTAGCAGATCAGCCACCAGCTTGGCACCGATGCTCACGCGGGGCTTGTCCTTACGGTCCTGTCGAGCCCATCCGAAGTAGGGAATCACGGCATTGATAGTGCGAGCCGAAGCACGCTTGGCAGCATCGATCATCAACAGCAGCTCCATCAGATTGTCGCTGTTGGGGAAGGTGCTCTGCACCAGGAAGACGTCTCTTCCTCGAATGCTCTCCTCATAGCTTACGGCAAATTCACCATCAGAGAATTTAGTAATTAGTAACTGTCCTAACGGGCAGCCCAGACTTTGACAGATTTTCTCTGCCAGGTATTTCGTCGCAGTACCCGAGAATACCATGTAAGAGTTGTTATCAGACATTATTATATGCTTTAAATTAATCAATCATTTTCAGTAGTCGTTCGAAATGGTTCAGCAGTGCCTTGTAGTCGATCTCGTTGTGGATGTTAAAGCGGTTCCACAGATCGCCGCAGATCACCACACCGCCGAAACCTAAAGCTTTCATCTCCTTCACATTGTCGATGTTCATGCCCCCTAAGGCATACACCTTCTTGTCGATCAACCCCTGGCTCGAAGCAGTCTCCAGTTCCTCACGGGTAAACGATGATTTCTCGTCCTTGTTGGTCTGACTGTCGTAGATAGCGTGCAGGAACACGTAGTTGCAGTGCTTCTTGGCATCCTTCAGTTCACTGATGGCGTGACAGGTTCTCGAGATGTTTCCCTTGTAGCCTACGGGTGGTTCCGTGTGGGCATCATCAATATGGATACCTCTCAGGCGGTATTCCTCTTTCAGGTAGAAGTGCCCGTGAACAGTGATCTTGTTACGATAGTCGTCACCCAGCAGCGTCAGCAGTCTCTCAGAGAACATCGGGGCGGCACCAGGTTTGTAGAGATGCAGATTCTCCAGCCCTTCCTCAAAGAGGTCGGCCAGTATCTTGTCTTCTTCAACGAAGAAGGTGGGTTTGGTCATTACGATGAGCTTCATTTTTAAGTATCTCTTCTCTTTCTGATGTGCAAACTTACACATTTTTTTCGATATTGGTATTACTTTCGGCAAAAAAATGTCTTCTGAGGTACATTTTTCAGAAAAATGTCGTACTTTTGCACACTGAAATAGGAAAAATCGGAATAAAAGTTTAATTATATAAAAGAAATTAGAAAGATGAAAGCATTTGTTTTTCCCGGACAGGGAGCACAGTTTGTAGGAATGGGTAAGGATCTGTATGATAACAACCCATTGGCAAAGGAACTTTTTGAGAAGGCCAACGATATTCTTGGCTATCGCATCACCGACATCATGTTTGCCGGTACCGACGATGACCTGAAGCAGACGAAGGTGACACAGCCCGCCGTCTTCCTTCACAGCGTTATCTCAGCCCTCTGCATGGGTGAGGCTTTCCAGCCCGCAATGGTAGCCGGTCACTCTCTGGGTGAGTTCTCTGCCCTGACCGCTGCCGGAGCCCTCAGCTTCGAGGATGGTCTGAAACTGGTCTATGCCCGTGCGATGGCTATGCAGAAGGCTTGCGAGGCTCAGCCCTCAACGATGGCTGCCATCATCGCCCTGCCTGATGAGAAGGTAGAGGAGGTATGCGCCGAGGTGAGCAAGCAGGACAAGGGTGTGGTAGTTGCCGCTAACTACAACTGTCCAGGTCAGCTCGTTATCTCAGGTAACGTAGAGGCTATCGAGGAGGCTTGTGAGCAGCTCAAGGCAGCAGGTGCCAAGCGTGCCCTCGTGCTGAAGGTGGGTGGCGCTTTCCACTCTCCGCTGATGCAGCCCGCCAAGGATGAGCTTCAGGCAGCTATCGAGGCTACGGAGATCAATACCCCGAAGTGCCCCGTCTATCAGAATGTGGATGCCAAGCCTCATACCGATCCTGCTGAGATCAAGGCCAACCTGATTGCACAGCTCACTTCTTCTGTTCGCTGGACACAGAGTGTTCAGAATATGATTGCCGACGGTGCCGACGACTTCACGGAGTGTGGTCCTGGCAAGGCGCTGCAGGGCATGATCGTAAAGATTAACAAAGAAGTCTCAGCTCATGGCATCGCAGAATAAGCTTATCGTCTATCAGGTCTTCACAAGGCTGTACGGCAATCGTTGCGCCACCCGTAAGGAGAATGGTACGATTGAAGAGAACGGCTGCGGAAAACTGAACGATTTCACGCCCACCGCCCTGAAACATATCAGGGAGATGGGCGTGAGCCATATCTGGTACACAGGTGTGATCCGTCATGCCACCCAGACCGACTACTCCGCCTATGGCATCCCCCGCCAGCATCCAGCCGTTGTGAAGGGTAGGGCAGGCTCGCCTTACGCCATCACCGACTACTACGACATCGACCCCGACCTGGCTACCGATGTCAACCAGCGCATGCAGGAGTTTGAGGCACTGGTGGAGCGCACCCATAAGGCAGGCATGAAGGTCATCATCGACTTTGTCCCCAATCATGTGGCGCGCCAGTATCACTCTATCTGCAAACCCGAATGGGTGAAGGACCTCGGTGAGGAAGACAACCCCAAGAACGGCTTCGACCCCCAGAACAACTTCTACTACTGCCCGGGACAGCGCTTCACGCCCTATTTCGACCTCTATCACGGCGAGAATGAGCCTTATCTCGAAGAGCCCGCCAAGGCTACGGGTAACGACTGCTTCCACAATGCCCCAGGCATGAACGACTGGTATGAGACGGTGAAGCTCAACTACGGTCTCGACTATTATGCCGGACGCGTGGGCCACTTCAGTCCTATTCCCAACACCTGGACGAAGATGACCGACATCCTGCTCTTCTGGGCATCCAAGGGTATCGACGGCTTCCGCTGCGATATGGCAGAGATGGTGCCTGCCGCCTTCTGGCAGTGGGCCACCGACAAGGTGAAGTACCAGTATCCCGACATGCTCTTTATCGGCGAGGTGTATAATCCCGCTGAGTATCGCAACTACCTGGCTGCGGGCTTCGACTACCTCTACGACAAGGTAGGCATGTATGACACCGTGCGCGACGTGATCTGCGGTCACCAGTCAACCCACGCCATCACAGGCGCCTGGCAGCAGACCGATGATATCCGCGACCATATGCTCTACTTCCTCGAGAACCACGACGAGCAGCGCGTGGCGAGTGATTTCTTTGCCGCCAATGGGCGCAAGGGTGTGCCTGGTCTCGTGGTCTCAGCCCTGCTGCAGCAGAACCCCCTGATGATTTATGCAGGTCAGGAGTATGGCGAGCGAGGCATGGACAAGGAAGGCTTCAGTGGCAACGACGGACGAACCACCATCTTCGACTATTGGAGCGTTGATACCCTGGTGCGTGCCGCCAAGCACAAGCTTACCGATGAGGAGATAGCCCTGAAGGATATATATAATAAGGTGATTCATATCGCCACCACCGAAAAGGCTGTCATCGAGGGCGTCAGCTTCGATCTGATGTACGTCAACAATGACTATCACCGTCAGTATGCCTTCCTGCGCAAGGCAGGCTCAGAGCTGTTGCTCGTGGTGGTCAACTTCGACGAACAGCCTGCCACGATGGATGTCACTATCCCGTCGCATGCCTTCGACTTCCTGAAGATACGCGAGAAGAAAGCCGCCAAGGGCGTCGATCTGCTCAGCGGTCGCACCCTCAAGCGTCAGCTGAAGCGCGATGAGGCAGTCACCGTAGATGTCGATCCTCTGAGTGCCGTCATCCTAAAATTCTGAACCGATGGACGAGTATATCCTTAACGAGCACAACAAGGAGGAGTTTCCTCCAGCGCACACCGCCGAGCACCTGCTGAACCAGACAATGCAGCGCCTTTTCGGCTGTGAGCGCTCCTATAATGCCCACATCGAGCGCAAGAAGAGCAAGATGAGCTTCCACCTCGACCAGAAGCCCAGTCGTCAGGACGAAAAGGAGATAGAGCGTCGCATGAACGAGCTGATAGCCGACGACCTGCCTGTCACCTTCGAGTTCTGTTCCCGCAGCGAGCTGCCCGAGGAGATCGACCTCGCCCGACTGCCCGATGATGCCTCCGACACCATCCGTCTGGTGCGTATCGGCGACTACGACGTGTGTCCCTGTATCGGGCGTCATGTGCGGAGCACCTCTCAGATAGGCCGTTTCGAGCTGCTGGGCACCAACTGGGATGAGCACGAGCGCTCCTTCCGCGTGCGGTTCAAGATTGTGCAATAATTAAAAAACTAATTAGATATGAAGAAGATTTTTCTACTAACACTGTCTCTCATGTTCATGGGGACGGTTGGCAATGCGAAAGTGAATCAAGCCAGCAACGACGATAAGACACCCGATGGTGTTGAGGCTGTCGATTTAGGACTGAGTGTGAAGTGGGCCAACATGAATGTGGGCGCTAAGAAAGACACTGGTTTCGGCACTTACTTCGCATGGGGTGAGATCAAGCCCAAGCAGGTCTATTCCTGGGGTACCTATGTGTGGAGTAGGGGCGACACCCAGTTCCTGCTCAAATATAACGTCACCGACAGAGCCTCTCGTCTGTCTCCCTCCGACGATGCGGCACGTGCCAATTGGGGCGGAGACTGGCGCATGCCCACAGCTGACGAGTACGAGGAACTGCTCAACAACTGCCGATGGGAGTGGACCACGAAGGATGGTATCAACGGCTATAAGGTGATCAGTAAGAAGAATGGCAAGTCCATCTTCATGCCTATCACTGGTTTCCGTTACTATGAGGGTGTTCAGTTCCGCGCCATCAAGGGCGTTTACTGGACTTCCGACCTCTACACCGTCGCGCCCAACAAGGCCTGGTGCCTGGAGTTTGATTTCTCAAATGTAGAGCTGCATTTCGGCAATCTCTCCAGCAATCGCTTCAGTGGCCGCTGCATCCGCGCCGTAAAGTAACCACAGCCATCAAGGCAAAATTAGAAGGCTTTCCCCAATCGGAAAGCTTTTTTTTGTACACTTGTGTTCAGTACGTCAAAGATATTTCGTGATGCTGCGAGGGTGGGAGGAGGCGAGGAAAATGTAAGAATAAATAATAAATGGTAAGAGGTGATTCTCTTACCATTTATTTGTATTAATCTTCTTCTGTTTTTGGGGTTACTTTCAGGAAGACCGGATAGTGGTCGGAGTAGGTCAGTTCCTTTTTATAGTAGGTGAGGCCCTTCAGTTCCTTGGCGTGGAAGATGTAGTCGATACGCACCTGCTTGGTACCGCGGAAGGTGTTCATGAAGCCGCTGCCACACTCCTTGAAGCCGTCCACCAAGTCGCCCAGCATCGTGTTATAGACATAGGAGTAGGGCACATCGTTGAAGTCGCCGCAGACGATGATGGGCACTTCTGACTCACGCATGTCCATTACCAGCATGTTGGCCTGACCAGAGCGGGCTATCATACCTACTGCATAGTTGCCGTACATGGCTTGGAGTACAGCGTTACTCTGCACATCGCTGCCGCGCAGCTTGCTCTTAGCGGCTCTGTGAAGGGTACCGTTGATACCGGTGGTCTCAAGGTGGGCATTATAGACGCGATAGACTTTGCCTTTGATGTCGATCTCTGCCCACATGGCACTGTTGTTGGTCATCTCAAAGGGGAAGTTCTTTGTAGCCTTGATGGGGTAGCGGCTGTAGATGATCATATCCTCCTTACCACGTTCGCTATAGGGGAAATATTCCTTGTAAGAGTCAGAATTTTTCTTGTCCCCAGCGAAGTCGTTATACTCCTGAAAACAGGCGATATCGACCTTCTGTCGCTTCATCTCGGCGAGGATGTCCTGCGCCATGAAACCTGTGGTCTCACGTGAGAACATGGCCACGTTGTAGGTGGCAATCTTGAAGCCTGGAGTCTTCTCGGCTGCTTCATCGAGTTCACCAAACTGATACATCGTGCCTATGTAGGGGAGGCAGCAGAGCAGGGTGATGAGGGGCATGAGCATCCAGTGGAAGCGGCGCAAGATGAGCCAATAGAGAAGGAAGAAGGCATTGCCCGTGATCATAAGGGGCAAGGCATATACCAGCATGGCGCGTGCCGTGTTTCCTGCAGGTTGCACATCACCACCAAACAGTCCTATGAGTGTGAACACCATCAGTAGGAAGGTGACGATGAGCATCATGAATGAAAAATATTTCTGTACAGCAAGTTTTCCCATGATAAATAAAGTATTTAGTATGTAAAAGGGGGAGTATCGTTATTCGTCGAGATACTTTCTGACCATCTCAATCAGGTTCTCTACCTTGAAGGGCTTTGCCATGAACTCATCGCAGCCTGCAGCCTTTGCCTCACGGATATTCTCCTCGAAGGCGTATGCACTCAGGGCAACGACGGGCGTATCGCTGTTCACCTCTTTGATGATACGCGTGGCATCCAGACCGTTCATCTCCGGCATACGGATATCCATCAGGATCATGTCGGGATGCTCGTCTTCGTTCATCATCACTGCCTCGATGCCATTATGGGCGCGAAGCAGCTTGTAGCGCTTCTGAAGCACAATCTTCACCAACTCGTAGTTGCTATCCTCATCTTCGGCAACGAGAATCTTCTTCATGTTACGCTCGTTGGCATGGGCACTGACGCGGATGGTGCGTATATTCTGGGTGGTAGTGATTCGCTGCTGGTTCTTGCCGCCAATCGTACCCTCGAACGGCATGTTAAAGCGGAAGGAGGCTCCCTTGCCCACTTCTGACTCTACAGAGATGGTGCCGCCCATCTTCTCTACGATAATCTTACAGAGTGCCAAACCGAGGCCGAAGCCGTTCAGGTTGTTCTCTGCGTCGCCTGATACATAAGTCTGGAAGATGCGCTGCTGGTCTTCTTTGGCGATACCAGAACCGGTATCTTTCACAAAAAACTCAATCTTGGCAGCCTCTTCGAGAATCTGATAGCCGTATGTGATGCTGCCTTTAGGCGTGTGCTTCAGGGCATTGCTGATAAGATTGGAGAATACTTGTGTCAGACGGTTGGGGTCGGTCTTGAACGTAACGTTCATTAAGGGCTTGTTCCACTCCAGTTTCACGGAGTCGGGGCAGCGGAACTTGAAGAGGTTCTTGATACTTGTGCAGAACTCGTTCAGGTCGATCGAGGTCTTCTTGATAACAATCTCTCCGGACTCCACACGCGAGAGGTCGAGAATCTCGTTGACGAGACTCTGCAGACGGTTGTTGTTGCTCTCGATAATCTCATAGAATTTCATGCGATCTTCCTGAGAGTCGGTCTCAACAAGCACGCGCGAGAAACCTTCGATGGCATTCAGCGGGGTACGGATCTCATGGCTCATGTTTGCGAGGAAAAGCGACTTCATCTTACTGGCCTTTTCAGCCTTCTGAGCCTTTTCCTCGTATTCCTTTAGCTTTTGGTTGGCAATCGACAACTGCTCTTTCGCAAGGATTAACCTACGATTCAGATCAGCGTACTTTTGCAGCAATATGTCTTTCTCATTCTTTTCCATGAGTGTGTTGTATGCACAAATTTGGGGCAAAGGTACATATATTATCTGAGATAAACAAATATTTTTGAGTAAATTTTAACTTCTTCGTGCTTTTTCCCAGGCGCCGCTGTTGCTGTGGCTTTTCAAATAGGCCATTCCGCGGAACACATTGAGGTTCATAAACACGAAGTAATAAGCGATGTAGAGCAGCTTGTTGCTACGACCAGAACGGCCCAAGATCCATCCGGCAACAGCCATCAGATAGAAGAGTGCCTGCAAAACCAGTATGATGGTGTAGAGGGTACCTGCACCCCGCATCACCAGGATGATGTTTACAAGCAGGAGGAGCAGCATGGCTACTGGGGTGATGCTCCAGCGGAGCACACGGTGACTGATGTACTGGAAGGCCACCAGCGGCTGATGGAGGGGGTTGAGCATGGCGCGAAGCCACCAGATGCTCTGCAGACCGCCTGCCGCTATACGGCGCTTGCGCTTTGACTCTTCCTTGAGATCGGCTGAGCCATATTCCAAAGCATAGGCATCGGGGGTATAGGCAATGCGTTTGCCGTCTTTGACAATCAGCATCGACATCATAAAGTCGTCGAGGAGTGCTTCGTTGGGCACTTCTTGAACCAAAGTGGGGTCGATGGCGTAGAGTTCGCCTGCAGCGCCCATCGCCGAGTAAAGCTCACTGTCCCAGCGCTTCAGCGTACTCTCATAACGCCAGTAGATGCCTTCGCCCTCAGCTGCCATCTCTCCGGATGTTTTCGCTGCTACGCGCTTCTCACCTGAGACACAGCCCACGGTGGGGTCCATAAACAGACGGGCTATCTCACGCATGGCTGTGGGATTGATCATCGTATTGGCATCGGTGAAGGCTACATAACGGGTTTTCAGCTCCTGGAGTCCGTGTTTCAGGGCTGCGGTCTTACCGCGACGCTCAGGGCTGAACACGATATCCACCTCGGGATAGGCTGCCAGCAACTCGTTGGTGCGGTCGTTGCTGCCGTCGGTAACCCACATGATGCGGAACTTGTCTTTCGGATAGTCGAGTGCCAACGTATTTTCCATCTTCTCTGCCACAACATCCTCCTCATTATAGGCACAGATCATGAGGGTCATCGTGGGCAGCTCATCGTCAGCCGGCAGAACAGCCTCCTGCGGTTCCCCGCAGAAGAGCCGTTTCACTCGGATGATGATATAGAGTAATATCCCATAACCTACATAGGTATAGAAAACGATCAACAAGCAGACCCAAAACAGGATTTTTAATGTTAACATAGTGTAAAAGTTTTTAGGGGTTGTAAAAGGTGCTTATTTCGTTTCAATCTCTTCCTGCATGTCGATGAACTGCTTATTGGTATCATAGAATTCATACTGCAGGAAGGCGAGTTTCTGAGAGGGTATCACATGGACGCCAAGTCCATATTTCATCTGCCATTGTAGCTTCAGGCTGAAAACGCCCTTGTTGATGTAGGCCGCCACATAGGGGTGTACGTGGAGGAAGAACTTGCGGATTCCGATCTTATTGACCAGGCTGTCAATTTTATTCTCCAAAGTATCTGTGAAGAGGAGGCTCGATTTGATGGTGCCCTTTCCGAAGCAGGTGGGGCATACCTCTTCTACATTCACGCTCATGGCTGGGCGCACGCGCTGACGGGTGATCTGCATCAGTCCGAACTTGGAGAGCGGCAGGATGTTGTGTCGGGCTCTGTCCTTCTGCATGTTCTTGCACATGCGTTCGTAGAGCAACTGACGATCCTCGGGCAGTTTCATGTCGATAAAGTCAACGATGATGATGCCACCCATATCCCTGAGTCGCAACTGGCGTGCCAGCTCGTCGGCAGCTCCCAAGTTGGTCTCGAGGGCATTGGTCTCCTGACTGTTCTCTTTCTTGATACGCGTACCGCTGTTCACATCCACTACATGCATCGCTTCAGTGTGCTCAATGATGAGGTAGGCGCCGTGCTTGTAATTGACAGTCTTTCCAAAGCCTGACTTCAACTGTTTGGTAACGTCGAAGTTGTCGAAGATAGGCAGTGTTCCTTGATACAACTTGACTATCTCCTTCTTCTCTGGAGCAATGAGCCCCAGGTAGTTCTTGATTTCGTCGTGAATACCGCTGTCGTTGACGTAAATGCCGTCGTAAGAGGGATTGAACAGATCGCGAAGCAGTGCCACAGCCCGGCTTTCCTCCTCAAAACAAATCTGCGGGCGTTCGGTGGTTTTCTGAACTTTCGTGATGGTGTCTTCCCAGCGTTTCAACAGGATTTTCAACTCTGCATCGAGTTCGGCAGCCTTTTTGCCTTCAGCCACCGTACGCACGATGACACCGAAGTTCTTAGGCTTGATGCTTTGGATGAGCTGTTTCAATCGGCTACGCTCCTCGCCACGCTTAATCTTTGTTGAGACAGAGATGCCGTTCTCAAAGGGGATCAGTACCAGATAGCGCCCTGCGAAACTGAGTTCGCATGTCAGTCGCGGCCCTTTGGTGTTGATAGGCTCTTTGGTGATCTGAACCAGAATCTCCTGTCCAACAGTCAGTGTGTTGGCGATGCTGCCGTCCTTCTTCAGGGCGGGCTGGATGCTAGCTTTCTGAATAGGGTAGAGCTTCTTGCGGTCGCTCGTCACCTGTTTCAGATACTTCTCGTAGGAGTGGAATTGATTTCCCAGATCAAGATAATGCAGGAAAGCCACGCGCTCGGCACCGACATCGACGAAGCAGGCATTGAGGCCAGGCATGATCTTCTTGACCTTTGCCACGTAGATGTTACCTACCGAGAACGACACGGTGCGCTGCTCCTGCTGGTACTCTACCAGCTGCTTGTCTTCGAGCAGGGCTATCGAGATGTCTTTCGGCTGAACATCAATGATTACTTCACTTGTCATTAGCTTCTTGCTATTCTTGTAGGGTTTCTTTTAACTCAAAAGGGTGTGCCGCTATCCTTTTCAGGATTAGCAGGCACACTCCTTTCATTTTCTCTCTTTTGTCACTTAAAGCTTACTTGCTCTTATGACGATTCTTGCACGGTCTCTTCTTACGCTTGTGTATAGCCATCTTGTGGCCCTTCTTTTTCTTTCCGTTTGGCATAATTCTAGAATTTATTTAAGTTGTTAATTACTTCATCTTCTCAATAAAGCTCTTTGAGGGCTTGAAGGTGGGGAAATCGTGGGCGTCGATAACGATCGTCGTATTCTTCGAGATGTTACGAGCTGTCTTCTGAGCGCGGCGCTTCACGAGGAAGGTACCAAAACCGCGGAGATAAACATTCTCCTTGTTCTCAGCGAGGCTCACGCGGATCTCCTCCATAAAAGCTTCGACAGTGGTTGCCACATCTTTCTTGGCTACACCAGTCTGATCAGCAATTTTGTTGATGATGTCTGCCTTGGTCATTTCTTTTTCTTATATATTAATAATGTGAGAATTTGTATTTTCTCGATTTCGGACTGCAAAGTTACTAATTTTCAGTGGATTACCGAAATATTTCCCGATTTTTTTTCAAAAAAAGGCAAAAATAGTTGCTCTATTTGGTTTTTTGTACGCTCTCGCACCACAAAATCTGCTCTCTTCAGCTATTTTTGATGATGAGTGTGGAGTTGGTGCCGCCAAAGCCGAAAGAGTTGCTGAGGAACAGGTCGAAATGCTGCTCCTTACGCTCTGGCAGTACGTTGACAACGGCAGTCTCCTCATCAGGGTTCTCGAAGTTCAGGTTGCCTGCCATGAAGTCGTTCTTCATCATCAGGATGGAGTAGATCACCTCGCTGGCACCTGCCATCCACATCTCATGACCTGTGAGACTCTTGGTGGAGCTGACGGGTACTTTGTAGTCGCCAAATACCTGGGCTATCACCTGTGCCTCGCGCTGGTCGCCTATCAGCGAACTGGTGGCGTGGGCATTTACATAACCGATATCGTGGGGCGTAACACCTGCATTCTTCAGGGCGTTCGTCATACTCTTTGCCGGACCTTCGATATTAGGTGTAGAGATATGGTCGCCGTTGCCGGAGAAGCCCCAGCCTAACACTTCTGCCAGAATTGGCGCTCCTCGCTGGATGGCGTGCTCAAAACTCTCTAATATCAGAGAGGCACCGCCACCACTGGGCACGAGTCCGTCACGATCCTTATCGAAGGGACGACTGGCTTTCTCGGGGGCATCCTCACGGATAGAGAACGACTGCAGTCCGTCGAAAGACACCACACCAAGGTGATTCACCTCTTCGGCTCCACCACAGATGATGCAGTCCTGTAAGCCGTTGGCTATCAGTGTAGCTGCCATACCGATACTCTGGGAACCAGAAGAGCAGGCGGCGGAAATCGTCTGGTTGATACCCTTCAACTTGAAGATACAAGCCAGATTCATGGAGATGGTGGAGTTGAGGCTCTGGAAGAGTGAACCGCTGCCACAAGCCAGACTGGTGTGCATCTGGTGGAACTTATCTACCGCCTTGCTGCTGGCTTCTACGACAGAGTCGTTGCCATAGATGATGCCCACATCGTGGCGCTCCAGATAGTCCATATCGATACCAGCCTGTTGTAAAGCCTGCAGCGTAGCCAGATAGGCATACTGGCTCTCTTCGTGCATATAACTTCTTGTATTGCGGGGTAGCAGGGCTTTCAGATCGGCCTTCGGTACATTTCCCACCAGTCCGGAACGAAAGCCCGCCTCCTTACGCACAGGATCGAGGATGATACCACTCTTTCCTGCATAAAGGGCGTCTCTGACTTCGTCGAGGCTGGTACCGATGCACGACCAGATACCCATGCCTGTAATTACAACTCTATTCATGCGATTTATCGTCTGTTTGCTCAATTTGGCTGCGAAATTACAAATAAAATATGAGATATGTATTAGATTTCGGCTTTTTTTTGTATTTTTGCACAAAAACTGAAATTTACTCAAAAGTATGGCAACAGTTGACGACAAGAAAGTGATTTTCTCGATGGTCGGAGTGAGCAAGACCATTCAGCAGAACCAGAAGCAAGTGCTCAAGAACATCTACCTCAGTTTCTTCTATGGGGCGAAGATCGGTATCATCGGTCTGAATGGTGCCGGTAAATCTACGTTGATGAAGATTATTGCGGGACTCGACCAGCAGTATCAGGGCAACGTGGTGTGGAGTCCTGGCTACTCGGTGGGTTATCTGCCGCAGGATCCGCCACTCGACGAGACCAAGACTGTAAAGGAGAATGTGATGGAAGGTGTGCAGCATGTATATGATGCACTCGCCGAATACGATGAGATTAACGTGAAGTTCGGACTGCCAGAATATTATGAGGATGCCGACAAGATGGACAAGCTTATGCAGCGCCAGGCAGAGTTGCAGGATATCATCGATGCGACAGACGCCTGGAATATGGACTCGAAACTGGATCGTGCGATGGCAGCCCTGAACTGTCCTCCTGGCGATTGGAACGTACAGACGCTTTCGGGTGGTGAGCGCCGTCGTGTGGCTTTGTGCCGCCTGTTGCTGCAGAAGCCTGATGTGCTGTTGCTCGATGAGCCCACCAACCACCTCGACGCAGAGTCGATAGACTGGTTGGAGCAGCATTTGCAGCAGTATGAGGGAACGGTGATTGCTGTGACCCACGACCGCTATTTCCTCGACGATGTGGCTGAGTGGATTCTTGAGCTGGATCGCGGTGAGGGCATCCCCTGGAAGGGTAACTACTCTTCCTGGCTCGAACAGAAGTCGCAGCGTCTGGCTCAGGAGGAGAAATCAGCCTCTAAGCGCCGTAAGACCTTAGAGCGTGAGTTGGAGTGGGTTCGTATGGCACCCAAGGCTCGTCACGCAAAAGGAAAAGCCCGTCTGAACTCTTACGACAAGATGCTGAATGAGGAGCAGAAAGAGCGCGAGGAGAAACTGGAGATCTTCATCCCCAACGGTCCGCGTCTGGGTAATAAGGTCATCGTGGCAGAGCATGTCGCCAAGTCGTTCCCGGAGAAGCAGCTCTTCAGTGACCTCAACTTCATCCTGCCGCCAAACGGCATTGTGGGTGTGATCGGTCCTAACGGTGCGGGTAAGACAACACTATTCCGACTGATCATGGGACTTGATACCCCTGATGCAGGAACCTTTGATGTGGGTGAGACGGTGAAACTATCGTATGTGGATCAACAGCACAAGGACATCGATCCGGAGAAGAGTGTCTATCAGGTGGTGAGTGGCGGCAATGAGACGATCCGCATGGGGGGTAAGGATGTGAATGTGCGTGCTTATCTCTCACGATTCAACTTCAGTGGGGCTGATCAGGAGAAGAAATGCGGGGTACTCTCTGGTGGTGAGCGCAACCGTCTGCATCTGGCTATCGCACTGAAACAAGAGGGTAATGTCTTACTTTTGGATGAGCCCACTAACGATATCGATGTTAATACGTTACGAGCCCTTGAAGAAGGTCTTGAAGCCTTCGCTGGTTGTGCGGTAATCATCAGTCACGACCGCTGGTTCCTGGATCGTATATGTACCCATATCTTAGCTTTCGAGGGTGAAGGGAACGTGTTCTACTTCGAAGGCAACTACTCTGAATATGAGGCCAACAAAGCACAGCGCTTAGGTCTTGAAGAACCCAAGCGTGCACGTTATCGTAAACTCATGGAGGAGTAAGGGATTACCGACAAAGCATCTGATAGGGGCATGTCTTACAGCGATCGGCATCCTCTGTCGGCGAGAAAGCGAGGTCTTGGGAAAAGATCTCGCTCATCTTTTCTGTCAGCAGCTGCATAAACTCATTCGATACGTTGGCGATATCCTTGACGGGCTCCTTACCTAGTTTCAGGGTGGGATCATAGTTCTCGGCTCCCGTATGTTGAATGAACAGGAGGAGCGGGGATACCGGGATGTTCTTCTCCTGTCGCACGATATGACTATAAAGGAAAGCCTGTAGGTAATAGTCGCTATGCTCTTTCACATTCGCGGGATCGAAGATGGCAGCCATATCGGGCAGGTCTTTCTGTTTCTTGGCACCAGTCTTATAGTCGATGACACGCACCAGCTCTTCACCAGTCTCGGGATCGGTAATCTGGTCTAAGCGATCTATGATTCCTTTGAGAACCGTATTTCCGAAAGGCATTCTGATAGGTTTCTCCAAACCTAAGATACTGAAGGGCGTCAGTTTCCTGTCGGCTTCCAATAGCAGACGGAGATACTTGATGATCACCTCTCTGTTGATAAGCTGCAGCCCATCGTAGTCTGGTGTCTTGCGGTTCTGATCCTTGATCTGGAATAGTTCGGTTCTGAAGGCAGCATCTACTGCCTGCTCAATCTCTATCTTACTCTTCAGGTAGTCGTCGATGACTAAGGCAGTGATATGGTTGCCTGTCAGCACCTTCAGTTTCTCATAGAGTGTCTGGGCTGCCTTGTGGAAGATGTTACCGAAGATGCGGTTGTCAATGAGTTCCTCGTCATTTTCGTCTGGCTCTATCAGGTTTGCTACATAGTGGTAGAAGAAGCGCAGCTGACAGCGCAGATAGGTGCTGATGGCAGTGGGACTGATACCTCCTTTCTCCTTCTCCTTCGAGAATTGATTCTTCATAATCGCCATTACCTCATCGGTTTTTGCGATAGCCTTGGGGCGACGGAGACTGGTCTTTTGTCCTGCCTGAAGGGTACGATATAGGATGGGCTTTTCGCGCTCCACCATCTGTTGCAGCATGAAGCGTGACATCTCTCCCGCCTGTCCGTCGTTGGTTGAGTTGTTATAGACCAGTGTGACATCTTTAGCACGCTGCAGGAGACGATGGAAATAGTGTTCATAGATAGCCACCTTATGATCTACGGTAGTAAGTCCGTAAGCCTTTCTGATGCTATAGGGAATAAACGAGGTGTCGCTTACGCCGCGAGGCATGTTGCCTTCGTTGCAGGAGAGCATCAGCACGTGATCGAAGTCGAGGTTACGGGTTTCGAGCACGCCCATGATCTGAATACCTTCTGCTGGTTCGCCGTGAAAGGGAATAGAGGTTGACTGTATCACTTGTGTCACCAGACGCTGAAGGGTGATGATATCGACTTTCAGGATGCTGCTGTCCACCAGATCCGTCAGACGATTCAGCACTGTATAGACTCTGAAGAGACTTTCTGTAGCCAACTGATCCTTCGGGCTGGGGTCTTTTGCCACATGGCGCACGATACCCAACAGGGCATGTAGCAGTTCGCCATTGTCGGTATAGTGGGTGTCGGCATAATCCTCGGGCATCATCTTCGCAAAGGGATGGCGCTTCATCAGTTCGAGCCAGTGGCGTCTGAACGAATGGGTATTCAGCGAATAGCCGTTGATCTGCAGATTGAAGAACTGACTCACCAGTGTGGCGGCAGCTGTCTGACTCAAGGGATAGCCTGTGGTGACGTTTACTTTCTCCACTTCCTTCGGCAGACAGTGTATCACCGTCTGCAACAACTTCTCGTCGCAGAGTACGATGGCGGTTTTCCTGCCTGCAGCAATCCGTTCTGGTGTGAGCCACTGACTCACGTAGCGTGCCTGGATATTCTCCGTAGGTGCTGAGATATAGGTCAGTTCCTCTGGCGGCAGCTCTTCGGTATCTTGATAGAAGATGGCCTTGCCTTCTCGCTCCAGCCGCTTGAAGAGTATCTTCTCCACCTCCTGCAGATGGTTAAAGCCCACAAAGGCATAGGTGTCGTAACGGAAGTCGATAGCTGGATTCTCTGCTACCTGGCGGTAGAGGGCTCCCTCATAGCAGAGCTGTTGACTGGCGAGCTGTTCGTTGAAGCGATGATAGATGGTGCCGATACGACTCCAAAGTCTCAGGAACCGCTGTTTCAGTTCACTGTTATGGTCCTCAGAGAAGTTGCTGAAGAATCGCTTGATCATCTCCCGCTGTTCATCCGTGAGGTAGGAGATGTCATCGAGCTCATGGATATCGCGCAGGTTCTTAAACACTTGGTCGGCAGGTCCCATGTTCTTATCCAGGTCGTCGAAGTCGGCTAAGAGCAGTTGTCCCCATCCATAGAAGTGATCCAGCGTCTCGTCAATCCCTGTTGTCTCAACAAAACATTTGTGGAGTTCGCAGACCAGTAGGATAGGGTCGGCCACCTTCCACGAAGAGTGACTGCGGAAGAGGTCGCTAATGGTGATATAGGCAGGGCTCCATAAGGGTTTTCCCGCCAGTCGTGCCAGATGCTCATTCAGGAAGAGCGAAGCGCGTTTGTTGGGGAACACTACCGCTACTCTCGACAGGTCGGTTCCATATCTTTTCAGCAGATCGGCTGCTACATGCTCAAGAAACAACATATCATTATTCGTCTTTAATCTCCTCAATCTTATTACTATACACAAACCAGAGATAACCGCTCACCTTGGCGTCAGGCTGCATGGTTCTGATCAGCTGCATATATTCACGCACCTGATCGATGTATTCCGGTTTCTGACTACCGAACTTGAAATCTACCACCACCCACTTGTCGCCGTCGTTCATCACGCGGTCTGGCCGTCGTTCCTTCACCTCGCCGTTCTCTGTTGTGAGGATGGTACATTCGTTGAAGAGTGTCCAGTGGGGTGAGAACCAGTCAGTCACCCGCTGATCCTGCAGTCGTTTTCTCAGCATCTTGGTGATGCGTTCTGGGGTGATCTGCTCATCGTAGAGCACCCCCTCAAACTGCAACTGCTTCAGGGCATCCTCTATATCATCGGTGGTGCGGATGGTAGAGAATATCTGGTGCAGTACACTACCTGTCTGGATGTAGTTCAGGCGCTCTATCTCATCACTCTCATCAGCCTCGATAAACGCCTGACTGCGGTTACTCTGGCGGAAGTTTACCTGACTCTCCATATAGCGGAAGTCAACATCGATGGGCTCTGCTGGCTGAAGGAAGGGGTTGCTAGAAGAGCTAGACTTACTAGGCTTACTAGGGCTGCTAGGGCTACTAGGCTTACTAGGCATCTTAGGGCTGCTAGTAAAGATCAGCTTTTCTTTCTCATCCTCTAGGCCTTTGAGGGTGGCTTGGGGCATATCCTTTGCCACTAAAGGCAGACATTGCTCAATCAGTCCGGAGCGTGAATTCTTAAACCCACGCTTACCTATCACGTAGAGCCCTTTCTTAGCACGGGTGAAAGCCACATACAACAGATTCAGATTATCTACTGTGTTCTGCAGATGTTCATGCAGATAGTCCTGTTCGTAGATGGTGCCCAGCATCTGTTTCTGGATATAATCGACAGGTGCGATGGGCAGATCGCTGAAGGGCTGTTCCTGAGGCTGGCACCACAGGATGTTTCCACTGGTCTTCTCCAGCTGCCAGTCGCAGAACGGACAGATCACATAGTCATATTCCAGTCCCTTCGACTTGTGGATAGAGAGAATCCTCACACCATTGGTCTCTTTGCTCTGAATCGTCTTGCTACAGATGCTCTCATCCCACGCTGCAAGGAACAAGTCGATGTCGGCGGTGTTCTCACTCACATAACTTGCCAGCTGGTCATAGAAAGTGAACACATAGGCACTCTGCTCGTTCAATCGCTCCAGTTCAAAGATGGCGTGCAGGCGTTCTGCCAACTCATAGAGTGGCATCGTGAGCAGCACCTCCCGTTGGGTGAGGAATGCCTCTGGCAACAACTGATCCAGATCGTTTGTACTCAGCAACAGACTGTTGTCTTCTGCTTTTTCCTGCAACACGTCGATATGGTAGAGTTTCACAATGGCGGCTTTTGTCAGCTGGTCGTCAGGGTGGGTGAGAAGTCTGAGGGCTGATACCAGGAGGTTGACTGCTGCTGAAGCATCCAGTCTGAAGGCCTCGTCAGACACGATGTTGATTCCTGGCATCTGCTCCAGGAAATAATTGGCGATTGTGGGGATAAGGGAATTGGTACGCACCAAGATGGCGATTGACTGCTGGGGGACGCCGCGTGAAATTAGCATGCTGATGGTGTCTGCCACCTGTTGGAGTGTCTGTTCCTGATAATCTTCTGCAGGCAGAAGCATAACGCTCACCTCGCCAGCATCCTCACGATCCTCTGGTATATTCTGCACCACATCAGCATAAGCTTTCTTCAACTGCTCTGCAGCCTCACCACTCAGTTCTTTCTGTGCCAGATATTCTAGGTCTGCCGCATGGGTGAAGAAGTAGTTGTTGAAGTTGATGACCTCACGTTCGGAACGGTAATTGGTTTTCAAGGGCAGTGTGACAATCTGCTGTTGACGGAACTGCTGTTCGATGTCATTCAGCAGTCGCCAGTCGCCTGAGCGCCAGCGATAGATGCTCTGCTTCACGTCGCCCACAATGAGGTTTGAGCCACCTTCATGACTCATCGATTCGTCGAGCAGCACGCGGAAGTTCTGCCACTGAACGGTACTCGTATCCTGAAACTCGTCAATCATCACATGCTCCAGTTGGGTGCCGATCTTCTCAAAGATAAAGGGCGAGTCACTGCCTTCTATCAGGGCGTGCAGCAACTGCTGGGTGTCGCTCAACAAAAAGCGGTTGTTGTTCTCATTCAGTTCTCTTACCTTCTGCTCGATACTGCCCAATAGTCTGAGCTGGTTCAAGTGCCTCAGGGTGAGGTCTGCCGACTTGAAGAGTTTCCATTGGCGCGGACGTTCCTCTACCGCATAGCGCAGGATATCGCCTAACACCCCTTCTGCCAACGAGATGATGTAGTCGCGCTGAGGGTGCGTTTTAGCGCACCATTTCTCAGGATTATCTAAACAATTGGCAACAGTAGTATTTTCGATAGAAGCATCAAACACGCCATTCTGCAGTTTCCGGAAGAAACTGGCTATACCTCGGTTCTTGTTCGACAGATCATCCGTGCTGAGGCCTTCACCTTCAAGTGTTTCGAAGAAGCTCTCTCCAATCAGCTTCATCCTTTCCTCTGCGGCTTTTCTGATCTCTCGCAGGTGGGTGGTGTATTGCTCAAAGAACCCTTTCTCTTCCATCTTCAGTTTCAACTGCTGACTCACCGCCTTGTATTCGTCATTGAAGATGGTACGCCCGAAACGTTTGATCTGTGTGATAACGTTCCAAGACTTATCATCCGAGATACTCTCCATGATGTATTTCAGGATCCACTGCAGCATCACGTCGGTGGTGCTCAGGTCGGCAATCAACTGATCTACCGCCATTTCTTCCACCTGTACGTCATTGAGGCCGATTTTTAGATTGGTTGTCAGGTCGAGTTCGCGTGCCATATTCCTCAGTACACTCTGGAAGAAGGTGTCGATGGTCTCCACGCGGAAATAGTTGTAGTTATGCAGCAGGTTGGCGAGTCCTTGTCCGGCTTGCTCTCTGATGAGTGGCTCCTTGAAGCCAGTCTTCTCTGC
>JAEEGL010090189.1_pt1 | contig 30396 bp, 27 predicted proteins | sample 9134231 | NCBI WGS metagenome assembly JAEEGL01 (sample SAMN16246548, study PRJNA631951) | gut metagenome | biome: gut microbiome; feature: rumen; material: fiber-attached | host: Bos | place: Iran: Karaj | collected 2018-10 | reverse complement strand
GTCATGTATTTCTTTGTGAAGCGGCTGTTTTCCAGCGGCAGAATTGCCGTCCTCAGTTCTGTTCTTTTGGCCTCCGGATTCATGCATTATGTACAGACAAGAATTGCGACGATAGACAGCTTTGCCGTGTTCTTCATCCTCCTGATGTACTATTTTATGTATGGATGGCTTTCAACGGGCAAACGCCTGGATCTGGCATTATGCGGTTTCTTTTTCGGGCTCGGTGCCGCCTGCAAATGGACCTGTTTATACGCCGGCGCAGGGCTTGCAGTTCTCTGGCTTTCTGATTGGCTCCGGAACCTGAGCAGGGAAGGGAAACGGGTTCTCCCCGCTTTTCTGAAAAACGCCGCTTTCTGTATGCTTTTCTTTCTTGCTGTTCCTGCTCTGATTTATTATCTTTCCTATGCTCCGTACGGCAGATCGGAAGGCGTGACACTTTTTACCGGAAGTTTCACGAAAACTGTTCTCGAGAATCAGCGTTTTATGTTTCAGTATCATGCTTCGATCGTAGCGGAGCATCCGTATTCTTCCCGCTGGTATCAATGGATACTGGATATTCGGCCGATTCTTTATTATCTGGAATACCTTCCCGCCGGAAAACGAATCAGCATTGCCGCATTTGTGAATCCCGTGATCTGCTGGGGCGGGCTCTTTTCTTTGATGATTCTACTGTATCTGGGTATTTGGCGCAGAAACCGGCTGGCATTTTTTTTAATTGTTGCCTATCTGTCCGGGCTGCTTCCCTGGATGTTTATTTCGCGCTTGACGTTTGAATACCATTATTTTGCATCCGCTGTATTTCTGATTCCGATGATCTCCTATATATTCTGGATTATGGAATACAATATGCGGCAGGGAAAGATATTTTCCCTCAGCTTTACAGTAGCAGCTCTGATCCTTTTTGTTTTGTTTTTCCCTGTTCTGAACGGGCTCCCGATTGACGATGTCCTCGGCTCGAAACTTCTCGGCTGGCTTCCGAGCTGGCCGATCTGAGAAATGATGAAAGAATATTTATTTTACGCCGGAGTACTCTGCTGTATCGTACTCGGCATCTGGTTGCTCATCAAAATATTAGCGGCTCCGATCAAAGGAATACTTAAATTCATTCTGCATGCGGCAGTCGGACTTCTGATTCTGATTGCCGTGAATGTCATCGGCGGCTTTTTCGATTTTTATATCCCGCTCACCTGGATTTCCGTCATACTTGCGGGAGTTGGTGGAATTCCAGGGGTGATTTTGCTGATCCTGATCCATCTTTTGTTTTAATGGAGGAGACCATGGCGAAAACTCCGGCAAAAAAACAGCAATCCGAAGAAAAACTTCGTGCGTTATCCGGTTCTTCCTCATCGGAGTACGGTAATGAAAGCATCTCGCAGTTACAGGGTCCTGACCGTGTCAGATTGCGTCCGGGGGTCATTTTCGGCTCAGACGGTTTGGACGGCTGCGAGCACGCCGTTTTTGAAATTCTTTCCAATTCCATTGATGAAGCGCGGGAAGGATATGGAAACCTGATCACGGTTACCTACTACTCTGACTGTTCTATTGAGGTGGAAGATTTTGGCCGCGGATGTCCTCTGGACTGGAATCCCAGAGAAGATCGATGGAACTGGGAACTGGTGTTCTGCGAACTGTATGCAGGCGGAAAATATAACAATAATGCAGTCGGAGGAGACTACGGTTTTGCGCTCGGTCTGAACGGCCTCGGCTCCTGTGCGACGCAGTATGCATCAAAATACATGGATGTAACAGTTCGCCGGGATGGTTTTCGCTATGACATGCGGTTTGAAAAGGGTTATCCGGTCGGAGAAAAAGGGAAGGAACTGCAAAAATCTCCCGCTGACCGCCGGAAAACAGGTACCCAGATCCATTGGCTGCCCGATCTGGACGTATTCACCGATATCCGGATCCCTGAGGAGTACTTTGATGATATCCTGCGCAGGCAGGCTGTCGCCAACGCCGGAATCACTTTCCGCCTCAGGCTTCAGCAGGAGAACGGCAGTTTTGATATCCGAGATTATCTGTATGAAAACGGAATACAGGACTATGTTTCAGAAATCGCCGGAGAAAACCCGCTGACATCAACTCATTTTATTCAGACTGAGCGGCAGGGAAGAGACCGTGAGGACAAGGACGACTACAGGGTGAAAATTTCCTGTGCGTTCTGTTTTTCGAACCGTGTAAACCGGCTGGAATACTACCATAACTCCTCATGGCTGGAAAACGGAGGCGCTCCCGATAAAGCGGTACGTTCCTCTTTTCTATCCGCCATTGACGCTTATATCCGCAATTCCGGAAAATATCAGAAAAATGAAACCGCCATCCGTTTTCAGGATATTCAGGACTGCCTGGTTCTGGTTACAAACTGCTTTTCCACCCAGACATCTTATGAAAACCAGACGAAAAAAGCGATCAACAACCGTTTTATTCAGACGGCGATGACGGAGTTTTTCAAGGAGCAGCTGGAAGTATATTTTCTGGAAAATCAGGCCGAAGCCAACCGCATAGCTGATCAGGTTCTGATTAACAAGCGAAGCCGCGAAGCTGCAGAACGAGCCAGAACCGTCACAAAGGGGAAACTTTCCGGCAAAGTTGACATTGCCAACCGAATTCAGAAGTTTGTGGACTGCCGCAGCCGTGATGCGCAGCAGCGTGAACTCTACATTGTTGAGGGTGATTCCGCACTGGGTGCCTGTAAACTATCAAGGGATGCAGAATTTCAGGGCATCATGCCGGTGCGCGGCAAGATTCTGAACTGTCTGAAGGCGGATTATGTCCGCATTTTTAAAAGCGACGTCATTACGGACCTCATCAAGGTGCTGGGCTGCGGTGTTGAAGTCAAGGACAAGCATGTAAAGGATCTTTCCGCTTTTGACCTGCGGAATCTCCGCTGGAACAAGATCATCATCTGTACCGATGCCGATGTGGACGGTTATCAGATTCGCACTCTGATACTTACCATGCTCTATCGCCTGGTTCCCACTCTGATTGACGAGGGATTCGTGTATATTGCGGAATCCCCCCTGTATGAAATCAATGCGAAGGGGAAGACCTGGTTTGCCTATACAGAAAGGGAAAAAGCTGAGATCCTGTCCGGACTGAAAAACACCAAAGTCAGCATCAATCGCTCCAAAGGCCTTGGTGAAAACGATCCCGATATGATGTGGATGACAACCATGAATCCGCAGACGAGACGGCTGATCAAAGTCATGCCGGAGGATGCACAGCGTATGGCGGAAATGTTCGACCTGCTCCTCGGCGATAATCTGGAAGGTCGCAAAAACTATATTGCACAGTTCGGCTCGAATTTTCTGGATCAGGCAGACCTGAGCTGAAAGACGGGAAGAATGCTTTATGAGAAAGAAGAAGGCAGAAGAACTGAAAAGAATATCCGATAACCCAAACGTACTCGGCCTGCACGGTGAAACGACCGAACAGATGATTACGGACACGCTGGAACAGAACTATATGCCATACGCGATGAGTGTGATTGTGTCGCGTGCCATCCCGGAAATTGACGGCTTCAAACCATCGCATCGTAAACTTCTGTATACCATGTATAAAATGGGGTTGCTGAGCGGATCGCGTACCAAAAGCGCCAACATCGTCGGCCAGACGATGCGTTTGAATCCGCATGGTGACGCTGCAATCTATGAGACAATGGTTCGCCTTTCGGCAGGAAATCAGTCCCTGCTGATGCCTTTTGTAGATTCGAAAGGGAACTTCGGCAAGGTTTATTCCCGTGATATGTCATATGCGGCGTCCCGCTATACCGAAGCGAAGCTCTCCAAAATATGTACTGCCGTATTTGACGACATCGATAAGGACAGCGTCGATTTTGCCGACAATTATGACGGCACGATGAAGGAACCTCTACTCCTTCCGACGGCTTTTCCGAATGTTCTGGTTTCCGCAAACAGCGGCATTGCAGTCGGCATGGCCAGCCAGATCTGCGGGTTTAATCTGAATGAGGTATGCAATGCCGCGATTGCGCTGCTTCAGGAAGGAGAAGCGGATCTCCTGAGTATCATTCCTGCACCGGACTTTCCCACGGGTGCTGAAATTCTTTATGATCGCTCAGCCATGGAAAGCATCTACCGGACCGGCCGCGGGAGTGTGGCACTGCGGGCAAAGTGGCGGTACCTCCCGAAAGACAATCTGATCGAGATCACGGAAATACCGTATACGACGACCTGCGAAGCCATCCTCGACAAAGTCGCAGATTTAATTAAAAGCGGGAAAATCCGTGAAATCAACGATATGCGGGATGAAACAGACCTTTCCGGTCTTAGGCTTGCCATTGATCTGAAGCGCGGGACAGATCCTGAAAAGCTGATGCAGAAGCTCTTTAAGTCCACAACACTTCAGGATTCGTTTCCCTGTAATTTTAATATTCTGATCGAGGGAAACCCCCGTGTCATGGGTGTTCAGGAAATTCTGGAGGAGTGGATCGCCTGGCGGACAGAATGTGTTCGCCGCAGGATTTATCACGAATTGTCCGGGAAAAAGCAGAAGCTGCATCTGCTCCGCGGTCTGGAACAGATCCTGCTGGATATAGACCGTGCCATCGAGATCATTCGCAATACCGAGATGGAAGCCGATGTGATACCGAACCTGATGATGGGATTCGGAATTGACGAAGAACAGGCTGAATTTGTGGCGGAAATCCGGCTCCGCAATATCAACAGAGAATATATTTTAAAACGTACGGCGGAAACCGAAGCGCTGGAAAAAAACATCGCCGAACTTGAGAGCATCCTGAACAGCCGGCGAAAACTGAAGAAGGTTCTGATTGATGAACTGACCAAGATCAATCAGCAGTTTCCGACTCCGCGGCGGAGTACCATCGTATATGCGGATCAGCTGCCGGACATTCCTGATACGGAACCTGTGCCGGAGGATCCGGTAACGGTCTTCCTTTCAAAAGAGGGGTATTTCAAAAAAATTTCGCCGCAGTCTCTTCGGATGAGCAGTGAGCAGAAGTTCAAGGAGGGCGATACTCTTCGGCGAAGCCTGGCGACCAACAATGCGCGGGAGATTCTGTTCCTGACAGATCATGCGCAAATCTATAAACTTCGATTGTCGGAAACAGAACTGAGCAAAGCATCGTCGCTTGGCAGCTATCTGCCCACGCTCCTTAAGATGGACGAGGGCGAAAGCATCCTGGATATGATCGATCCCGCAGACTACAGCGGAACGGTGCTTCTCGCCTTCGCAAACGGGAAAATCGCCCATGTGCCGGTTTCAGTCTGGCAGACAAAAACCAATCGGAAAAAACTTGTGAATGCATTTTCCTCAAAGAGCCCCCTGATCGGTGTGCTCTGTCTTTCGGAGGCAGCCGATATTGCTGTTTATACGGATGATATGCGCGCGCTTGTTTTTCATTCTTCCATGATTCCCTTAAAGCCCACGCGCAGCAATCAGGGGAACACTGCCGTTGTTCTCCGCGGGAAAAAGCAATTGAAAGAGCTTAATCTTCTTTCTGATACCGTGATAAAAGATCCTTCCCGTTATCGTGCGCGCAGCATTCCGAAGTCGCCGGTCATCCTGAGGCCGGAAGATACCGGTGAGGAACAGTTGAGTATTTTATGAATAGGGTAACTGTTAAGCTGGCTCTTCTGATCCTGGTGCTTGTTCTGCTTTCCGGCTGTTCCGCTTTTGATAAAACTTATGTGGTGGAAGCAGATTATCCGCTGGCTGCCAGAAAGGAAGTATCGCCGGATGATACTCTGACGGTTTCCGGCCTTTCCGATCTCCGTGACGGGATCCGCAGTGTGGTTGCCGACGGGCTTGAAAGCCGCACGATCCTTTTTGACGCTTCCTATGCCGGGAACCCGGCAGAGGATCTGGCGGCTGCATGCTGGCAGGTTCGTACGGAAGATGCTCTCTGCATCTACTGCGTTGAAAACATTGCCTATGAACTCACCCAGATCGTATCGGTTACGGAGGCAAAAATCAGCATCACCTACAGCCCCAAGGCGATCCCGGTAGCGGATATCGTCAGCATGCCTTATGCGACGGAACTGAATGAATGCATTGCGGATGCCATCAGTTCCGGACGGTCAAAAATGGCGATTCTGATCTCCAGGTCGACTTTAACCGCTGAGGATATGGCCGCAAGGTTTTCGGAAGTATACCGAAAGAATCCCGGCCTTTCTCCGGTGGAACCCTCTGTTTCCGTTGTGATGTTTTCCGGCAACGGAACGCAGGGCCTTTATGAGGTTGAAGCTGACACCGGACTGACAGCGGAAACATTTCAGGCTCAAAAGGAAGCCATGGATTCCCTCGCATTTGAACCGGAAGAAGGCGCCAATGAATTAACCCTTGCGGAGAATGCTGCGAAGTTCCTTTTAGATGCCTGCCATACCGATGCCCCCGGCACGGTTTATTCCGCATTGATTGAGAAGAATGCCTCACCCGAAGGAATTGCTCTGGCTTATGTGGAACTTTGCCGGAGAAGCGGGCTGGACTGCAGAATCGTTTACGGTCAGAAAGACTGGCAGGATCACTGCTGGAATATCGTTCGGATTGATGGGGAGTATTACCATGTCGATCTGTTTGCGGGGATGGATAATGGTTTCCTGAAAAATGATTCCGCCTTCTGGGGCAATTACCGCTGGGCGGTAAACGAGTATCCCAAATGTAATGGGAGTAATGAAATATGAAAACTTCAGTAACCCATAGGGAAAGGGAAAAAGAAAGGCTTCCCGTGTGGGCCCTTGTCGTGATTGATGTCCTCGCAACCTGTTTTGCGCTCGGGCTTTTTATGCTGTTCCATCTGGTCCTGCCGAGAATTCAGGATCAGAAAACTGCCGAAGCAGAAGCATTTTATACCACGTCCATTTCCACCGCTCCTTCCCCGGAGCCTGCTGCTGAAACGTCGGAGCTGTCAGAACGGCCGCAAACTCCGGAAGACGACTGGAAATTTGCAAACCTGACAACTGACGATGTTGTGATATCGGATACAGGTTATTCCAGCCATGATATTCATATAGACATTCTTTCCTATGACGAAGGGGAAGGGATTATCTCAAGCCCTTATACCGTTGCCGATATCTATGTTCGGGACGTGCGGTGCCTGCAGTCATACTTTGCGGGAGGGAAATACATCCCGACCGGCCATGGGGAACCGATGCTCAGCCTGATGGAAAAATCAGGTGCTATTGTTGCCTCCAACGGGGATTATTACAGCATGCAGCTCGGATCCGGAGTTCTCAGAAATGGTGTTCTTTACCGGTACCCGGTTGCGGATTTCGATGTATTTGTTCTCTATGATGACGGATCTGTGAAAACCATCCGCAGAAAAACCATAAGGACGCAGGCCGGGTGGGAAGAGGCTTTCGACCACGCCTGGCAAGCCTGGTCATTCGGTCCGTCCCTGCTTGATGAGAATGGAGTTCCGTATCAAAATCTGCGTGATAACCTGTTTGGCTTTGTGGTGAACAGAAATCCCCGAACCGGGATCGGATATTTTGAGCCGGGCCATTACTGCCTGGTTGTGATTGACGGGCGTTCCGATGAAGCTCCGGGAGCAACCATCGAGGAATTGGCTGCTGTTTTTGAAGATCTGGGCTGTGTACAGGCCTACAACCTGGACGGCGGCGGCTCGAGCGTCATGGCATTCAACGGGGAAATAATCACCAACCAGAGTGCGGACAGAAAACTTCCGGATATTATTCTGGTTGCGGAATTCGAAGGCTCGCCTGCTGAGCAGGATCTGAAATTGGGATCGGAGGGATAATCAACATGTTCAGGCGCATTCTTCCACATGTCTGTATTGTATTCTCCCTGATGTTCCTCGTTCTCCTGATTCTGCATGCGTTCAATCCTTATATCGGTTTTATTTCTGGCACGGTTTCGCTGTGCTGTCTTGCCCTGTTCTGTATTGTTGCATTTGCCACTGCGGTCGTTCTGGTATGGATGGACCGCCATGACGATCGATGAAGAGGATCTTATCTGATAACAGAATCATCCTTTTGCTTTTTCTCGTTGTAGCGGCTGCTCTGACAGCATGCGGAAATGGTTATGCTGAGAAAACAGCAGAGCTTCCGGCCGATCTGTCCGGAGATACGGTTCCGTACTCGGAATCTTTTAAAGAAGGGCAATCAGCCCTGAACATGCTGAAGATTTCTGAAGCAATGCCTTCGAACAAGGATTGTCTTTTGGATGAGGACGGGGACAGTTCCGATTGGCTTGAATTGGTCAATCTTGGGGAAGAGCCCGCTTCTCTGAAAAACTGCTGGCTGTCTAATGATGCCGGTGAGCCCGAAATGTGGCAACTTCCCGATCTTGTACTCGGAAGCGGTGAGAGAATCCTGATTTTCTGTTCCGGGAAAAACAGAACGGAAGGGGAGTATCACACCAACTTTACCCTGTCGAAAAGCGGCGGCTGCATTTGTTTGTCTTCAACCTCATCTGTGCTGGATAACGCATACTATCCTGTTGCGGAAAAAGATGCTTCGTTTGTATTTCTCTCTGAAAAGGATCAAACACTGGAGAAGGCAATCATGACCTGGCAGGTTACTCCGGGTTTCCCTAACAACGGGGAAGGTTACGAGGCTTATCTGTCGCAGTATGATCGGCATGGAGCGCTGGTAATCAATGAAGCCGTTTCCTATAACCGGACATTTCCGGAGAAACCGGGCAAGTATTATGACTGGATAGAATTGAAGAACACATCCGATAAGCCGGTTTCCCTGAACGACTATTATCTTTCCGATCAGGACAGCGATCTCTATAAAACCCAGCTTCCGGATAGACAACTAGGACCGGGTGAAACCTTTCTCATATTCTGTTCAGGAGATGAACAGCTCAGTTCCGGCCAGTTCTTTCACGCCGGGTTTGCGGTAGGTGCGGAAGACCGGCTTTATGTTACGGATTCCGGCGGTCTTCTTTCAGATCAGCTGTATCTGCACGATATCCCGCTGTACGGCAGTATCGGAAGAATGGATCATCAAAGCGGGTTCTGGTATTTTGCCAGCCCCAGCCCGGGAAAAGACAATCTGGGCGGTTTTCGAAGCATCACCAGAGCACCGAAGGCTTCAGTTGAGCAGGGAGTTTACAATGATCTGGAATCTTTGGAAATCGAGCTGACCGGCAACGGGACTATATACTATACTTTGGATGGTAGTATTCCGGACCAGTCTGACACGAAATACGAAGGCCCGATTCCCATCTGCAAAACTACGGTTCTCCGCGCGGTCTGTGTGGAGGACGATAAATTGACCGGGTATCCAGCCACGTTCAGCTATATTTTAAATGAAAATGATACGCTTCCCGTTACAAGTCTGGTGTGCGAGCCGAAAGACATGTTCGGATACGGCGGGGGATACAGTGCTGCACGGCTGCTGGATGCCAAATGCGATGCTTCGGTTTCATTCTTTGATTTCGCCGGAGACGGTTTTTCTGCTGAATGCTCCGTGGAACTGCACGGCGCGCATTCCAGAACCGTTTTCAAGAAAAAAAGCTTTGAACTGAAGTTTGCCTCCCGTTACGGCGGAGATGTGGAATACGATCTTTTCGGAGACGGAATCAGGACCAGGTTTTCCACCCTGCTTCTGCGAGGCGGCAGCTCAGTAAACCTGGATACGGTACGGGACTGCTTTGCATCAAAGCTGATGGTAGAGTTCATGCCATGGCTGTATCCGCAGAATACCCGCTATACGGCAGTGTATCTGAATGGAGAATATTACGGGATTTATGCGTGGCGTGAAGCCTACTCGGAACAGTATTTTGCCGATCATACTGGAATGACGGAAGACGGGATTCAGATGGTAAGAGGTCCGGTCAGCGGCGGAGAACTGTTTCATCTGCTGAATGATATCGGATCGCACAGCATGAGTTCTTCTTCGCAGTATGAGGAAGCTGCCAAACAGTTTGACATGGACTCTCTGGCCGGCTGGATGGCAATTCAGTCCTATTTTGACAATCAGGATATCAACGGGAATATCCGATATGTACGTCTGTCTGATTCTGCGAAATGGCAGCTGATCGCTTATGATCTGGACTATTCCTGCCTGACATCGACGACTGGTTGGGGTACGGTATTATCCTCCTATCAGTTGGGGAACGTATGCCGGTCGCTCCTCGGAAATGAAGAATTCCGGCAGCTGCTGCTTGTTAACTGCGCGGAATTATATCAAAGCGGGTTCAGCACTGAACGCATTCTGGAGAGTTATGACGAACTGCTGGCGCCGCTCGACGAAGCCAGTGTACGGAAAGACTGTCTGAGATGGAATGATGACTATCTGAAATGGCTGAAAAATACAAAAGCCATGCGGAACCACCTGAGTGATTCCCGCATGGTGAACTGGTTGGCAGGCCTGAAAGAGCTGACCAAAGCATCGGATGAAGAGATGCATCTGTATTTTCCGGAATATTACTGACGGAGAATATGGTGCGGGCACGGGGACTTGAACCCCGACGCCTTTCGGCATAAGAACCTAAATCTTACATGTCTGCCAATTTCATCATGCCCGCACATGGAATAACAACTGACCCTATTGCGGATGCAATAGGGTCATGGAGCGGGCAACGAGGCTCGAACTCGCTACCTCCACCTTGGCAAGGTGGCGCTCTACCGGATGAGCTATGCCCGCATCAACAGACGGTATTTTATCACAAATCCTTTTTTTGTCAATAGTAAAAAATCTGCCATATCATGATCGCATCATGATATCAGAATATTTTTGAACGGAGGTCATTTTCATGGAATTAAAAGATGTTCTGAAAACCTGTGACCATACCCTGCTTCGTGTGGATGCAAGTTCGGGAGAAATCATGGAACTCTGTGATCAGGCGGTTCGGTACGGCTGCGCGAGTGTCTGTATTCCGCCTTGCCATGTGGCGGGGGCCAGGAGATATCTTTCCGGAAGGATGAAAGTCTGCACGGTCATCGGCTTTCCGAACGGATACTGCACGACTGCAGTCAAGGCGTATGAAGCGGCTGATGCGGTCCGCAACGGTGCTGATGAGATTGACATGGTTGTGAATCTTTCCATGGTGAAAGACGGTTGCTGGGAAGATGTAAAAAATGATATTCTGGCCGTACGGAATGCATGCAGGGGCAAGGTACTGAAAGTGATCATTGAATGCTGCCTGTTGACGGAAGAAGAAAAATTAATGCTCTGTGACATTGTTTCGGAATGCGGGGCAGAGTATATTAAAACTTCCACCGGTTTCTCAAAAGGCGGAGCAACTCATGATGATGTCAGGCTGATGCGCGCACGCTGCCCGTCATCCGTAAAAGTAAAGGCTGCCGGCGGAATCTCAACCTTGGAAGATGCCGAAGAATTCCTCTCTGAAGGCGCTGACAGGCTCGGAACCAGCAGAATTGTTAAGATCGCCATGGCCCTGGAGCAGGATGGGGATGCCTGAATATCAGCTGCTGAAAACAGAGGGGCGCGCCAGACGCGGAATTCTCCGTACGGCCCATGGTTCCATCCAGACACCGGTTTTCATGAATGTTGCAACTCAGGCCGCCATCAAAGGTGCAGTTGCAGCCTCGGATCTTCCCATGCTGAACTGTCAGGTTGCGCTTGCCAATACCTATCATTTACATGTCAGACCGGGGGATGAGCTGATTCGCGAACTGGGAGGACTGCATCGGTTTATGAACTGGAACGGCCCGATTCTGACTGACAGCGGGGGATTTCAGATCTTCTCCCTGGCAGGGCTCAGAAAGATTCGCGAAGAGGGAGTTTCTTTTCATTCGCATGTCGATGGAAAAAAGCTCTTTATGGGGCCGGAGGAAAGCATGCGGATTCAAGCGAATCTCGGTTCCGATATCGCGATGGCATTTGATGAATGTGTGAAGATCCCTTCTCCGAGGAAATATGTCGAAGAATCTGCGGATCGTACTTTTCGATGGCTTCAGCGATGCAAGGCTTCCTGGCTTCAGCTGCGTTTTGAAGAACACGCTGTGAATCCCGGTCAGATGCTGTTCGGGATCAATCAGGGTGCCGTGTATCACGACATCCGGCGCGAACACATGAAACGAATTGCGGAGCTTGATCTTCCCGGATATGCAATCGGCGGACTTGCTGTCGGAGAAACCCATTCCGAGATGTATGATACCATTGAAGTTGTGGAAGAATGGATGCCGAAGGATCGGCCTCGTTATCTGATGGGAGTCGGGACGCCTGTCAATATCATTGAATCGGTCGCAAGGGGAGTGGATTTCTTTGACTGTGTGATGCCCGCGCGTAACGGACGTCACGGTCATCTGTTTACGAAAGACGGAGTTCTTAACATCCGAAACGAAAAATACGCCAAAGACCAGCAGCCGATCGATTCACGATGCAGCTGCCCGGTATGCAGAAACTATTCCAGAGCTTATCTCCGTCATCTGTTTCAGGCGAAAGAAATGCTTTCGATGCGCCTGGCGGTCATGCACAATCTTTACTTTTATAATCAGCTGATGGAAGAAATCCGTACTGCATTGGATACGGGCACGTTCGAGCAATATCGAAGAACTTATTCAAATATCCTCGACAACAGAATTTAATCTTGAAAAGTAAAGCACGGCAGAGTATAATACAAACACCGTTACATTGGGAGGTTTAGTATGAATCTTATTCTTACAGCAGCGGCAGGAGCCGGCGGCGGAAGCATGATTATCATGCTCGTTGCCATGTTTGCCATCTTTTATTTTCTGATTATTCGCCCGGAGAACAAGAAAAAGAAAAAGACGGAAGAGATGCGCAGTTCTCTTTCTCTGGGAGATGGGATTACAACGATTGGCGGAATTACAGGAAAAATCGTTCAGATTACGGAAGACACCATCACCTTTGAGACCGGGGAAGACCGTGTCCGTCTGCAGGTTAAAAAATGGGCGATTTCAACCACGGACAAGATGGAAGCAGCGGAAGCTGCAGAAGCGTCCAAAGGCAGAAAACGCTGATAATTTCCGATAAAACAGCGCCCGAAAGGCGCTGTTTTATGCATTTTAGTAGTTTACATAACATCATTATTGTAAGTATTTGTCCTTCATATTGTCACAGCTGCAGAGTTTGCATCACAAGATATAGACCATCTCCAAATATCGAAAAAAAGGAAGTAAAAATTTCAAAATAGTTTCGTCAATTTACATAATATTACATAAATGTTGAGAACGGCTCTTGATTTAAACCCGGAAATGTAATATATTGTATCCGTAATTAACATAATATGTCTTTTTTGAAGGAAGGTGAACCTGCGTGTCGGATCATGAATTGCTCGAACAATACAGACAGTACCTGATTACGGTAAAAAATGCCTCGAGCAACACCGAGAATTCCTACATGCGGGACCTTCGGCAGCTTCAGTCGTATCTGTTCGGAGAACTGAAGATCAGTCTGACCGATGCAGACGAACCATCTTTGCGCAATTATCTTGATTACCTGCGCGATTCCGGAAAATCTGCGTCAACCCTGTCAAGGAATATCGCATCCTGGAAGAATTTTTATCAGTTTCTGCTTCAAAGGAGTTTAATTGAGGAAAACCCCGCAGCGCATATGAATTCCGAAAAGAGCGAGCAGAAACTGCCCAGTATTCTTACCAGCAGGGAAGTGGAACTTCTTCTTCAGCAGCCTCAGACTACAGAAGCAAAAGGGATTCGCGATAAGGCAATGCTTGAATTGATGTATGCGACAGGTATACGAGTCAGCGAACTGATCGGCCTGAATCTCACGGATGTCAATTTTGCTTCCGGAAGCATTCGCTGCAGCAGTAAAAACCACGAACGTTTTATTCCGATGTATCCCTACGCGATGTCAATCCTTTCTGACTATGTGGAAAAAACACGTCCGCTTATGATGATTTCAGCAGAGCGGGATGCTCTGTTTGTCAATATGAACGGAGAAAGGATGTCGCGTCAGGGCTTCTGGAAGATCGTAAAATCATATCAGCAGAAAGCAAATATCAAAAAAGAGATTACCCCGCATACACTCCGGCATTCTTTCGCTGCACATCTTTTGGAAAACGGTGCCGATCTGCATTCCGTACAAAAGATGCTGGGGCATTCCGATATTTCAACTACGATGATGTATACAAAACTGGTCCCGAATTCGATTCGGGATGTATATCGGCAGGCTCACCCGAGAGCATGAACTACCGGCGAAACAGCCGGTAGTTCTTTTATGAAGACAATATTGCAAGAATTCGGCAAATATGTTAAGATTCAGCAAAAGGTGTGATGAATATGCGAATCTTTGGAATAGATCCGGGAATAGCAACAATTGGTTTTGCAGCGCTGGATTCTGACGGAAATCAGTTTCAGCTCCGGACCTGCGGCGTGATCAAAACACCGGCTCATACTTCGCTGTCTTCCAGGCTGAACAGGATTTATACGGATCTCGAAGAGTTGATACGGAAGTTTCAGCCGGATTCAATAGCCATTGAGGAACTTTTTTTTAATACCAATATTACAACCGGGATTGCCGTTGCACATGGCCGCGGCGTGATATTGCTCGCATGTGAACGTGCCGGTATCCCGGTTGCCGAATATACGCCTCTGCAGGTAAAGCAGGCTGTAGCGGGCTATGGATATGCCGAAAAGAAACAGGTTATGGAAATGGTTCGAAGACTTTGTTCTCTGAGTGCGGTTCCCAGACCGGATGATGCCGCGGATGCCGTTGCAATTGCGATTTGCCATGCGCGAAGCTCTGCTTCCTTATTGAGCCAAAAAGGAGTTCAGGATTCATGCTCTACTATTTAATCGGAACCGTATCTGAAATCGGCCAGAACAGTATTATTCTCGAGGTTGGCGGGATCGGCTTTCAGGTCAACACGTCACTGCAGACAATTTCCGATGTAAAAACCGGCAGTCAGGTAAAGCTCTATATATCTGAATCGATCGGCGAAAACAATTATGACCTTTACGGTTTTTCAGAACAGCGGGAAAAACGCTTTTTTGAACTCCTGATTTCCATTTCCGGGGTTGGTCCAAAGGCAGCAATTTCAGTTTTGTCGGTTATGAATACAGACGAGCTGGTCCATGCCGTCATGACCGATGACATCAAAGCTCTGACAGCAGCTCCCGGAATCGGGAAAAAGATTGCCCAGCGGATTCTCCTGGAGCTGAGAGATAAACTGGGTGCTGAACTCCCGAATCTGGCTTCTTCCATATCAGACAGTGTCAAACAGCCTGGGAAGCTTCCTTCCGAGAATCAGGCCATATTTGACGCAATGGCCGGCCTGAGCGTTCTGGGCTACAGTTCCGCTGAAGTAAGCACGATTATCCGTCGTTCTGACTGGACAGGTATGACGGCCGAACAGATTATTCGCGAAGTCCTGAAAAATATGGTTTAATCTCTGCGAGGAACATCATGAGCATACAGTTTTCAGAAGACAACAGTACTCCGATCACCAGTTCGGCCAGGCTTCAGGAAGATCGGGCGGAACCCTCACTCAGGCCTAAAACGATTCTGGAATATATTGGGCAGGAAAAAGCAAAAGAAAATCTGCAGGTCTTTATTGATGCAGCAAAGCTTAGAAATGAACCGCTAGATCATGTTCTGCTGCATGGCCCTCCGGGACTCGGAAAAACGACACTGGCAGGGATCATTGCCAATGAAATGCATGTCAACATGCGTATTACATCCGGACCCGCCATTGAAAAGCCCGGCGATCTGGTTGCCCTGCTGACAAATCTTTCCGAAGGGGACATTCTGTTTGTAGATGAGATCCACCGCCTGAACCGAGCTTATGAAGAAATCCTGTATCCGGCGATGGAAGACTTTGCAATCGATATCATTTTGGGCAAAGGCCCGTCAGCCAGCTCCATTCATCTTGATCTGCCGCACTTTACTCTGATCGGGGCTACCACACGCTCCGGTCAGCTGACTGCGCCGCTTCGTGACCGCTTCGGCGTCACCATCAGGCTCGAACTTTATACACCGGATGAACTGAAGCAGATTGTAGAACGTTCCGCCGATTTACTGAATGTGAAAATCGACTCATACGGTTCTTATGAAATAGCTTCCCGTTCAAGAGGGACACCGCGCATTGCAAACAGATACCTGAGACGGGTTCGCGATTTTGCTCAGGTCCGTGCGGACGGGATGATCACGCGTGAAGTTGCCGATGCCGCCTTATTAAGCCTGGATGTTGACCGCTGCGGTCTTGATGCCATTGACAGAAGAATGCTGCGGAGTATTATCGAATTCTATGGCGGAGGACCGGTCGGCCTCGATACCCTTGCGGCAACGATAAATGAAGATGCGGTTACGCTGGAAGACGTTTATGAACCCTATCTTCTGCAAAGCGGATTTCTGACCAGAACACCACGCGGAAGATGCGTGACCCGAAAGGCTTACGAGCATCTCGGGCTTTCATTTCAAAAATCAGAACAGTTGGAATTTTGAACATTTATGTAAAAAATGTGAAGGATATCAGAAAATAGCATATTGACTTTGCATCAATGTGTTGTATAATATGGTTTGCAAATATGTTCCCGGAGGGGACAAACAAAAGAGAGGATTCAAAATGTACGAAGACAAAACCTTAGTTTGCAAAGAGTGTGGAAAAGAATTCGTATTCACTGCCGGTGAGCAGGAATTCTATGCCGAGCGCGGCTTCCAGAATGAGCCCCAGCGCTGCAAAGCATGCCGTGATGCACGGAAAAATGCAGCTCGCGGACCGCGGGAGTTCTTTACAGCCGTTTGCGCAGCATGCGGCGGCGAGGCCAGAGTTCCGTTTGAACCGAAGTCTGATCGCCCTGTTTACTGCAGTGAATGCTTTGCAAGAATGAGAGAGCAGGCCTGAATAGAAAAAGAGGAAACAGGGCGCTGGGAAGCGCCCTGTTTTTGACTATTTGAAAGGAAATCGATATGGAGATTACGCGAGATACCGTGATCGGTGAGATTGTTGACAACTGCCCGGAAGCAATGCCTGTTTTTCAGGAAATCGGCATGCACTGTCTTGGCTGTGCGATGGCAAGCGGTGAAACGGTGGAGCAGGCATGTGCCGCACACGGGGTGGATCCGGATGAATTCCTGGTCTACCTGAAGCAGTATCTGGAAACTGTATTATGAGCTGAAAGGCCGGAAGTTTTCCGGCCTTTTTTGGAGATAACATGACAAAACGCTTGTTACAGCTCTGCCGTTTGATTCCGCCGAATGGAAATGGTTTTGCAGATGTCGGAACCGATCACGGTTTTGTTCCTGTCTGGCTTGCAAACCATGGCTATTCCGGAAGAATCTACGCTTTTGACATCGCGGAAGCTCCGTTAAATAAAGCGATATCCCTGGCAAGTGAACACATGGTGGATGATCGGATCTGCTTTTCCGTAAGCGATGGCCTGGACGCATGTCCGCCCGGGCTCGTTGACTGTATTATGATCGCAGGCCTGGGCGGGGATGCCATCTGCCGTATTCTGGACAGGGCTGAGTGGATTTTGGACAGGGGATACACACTGATTCTCCAGCCGATGACTCATGCCGAAGTCGTTAGATACTGGCTGATTCATAACGGTTTCCGGATCACAACGGAAGCACTGGTGTCGGAGGAGCGCCATATTTATCAGATTTTCACCGCCAAGGCAGGGAACTGCGGTGCGGTTAGCGATGCAGAATACTGTACCGGAATCATCCATGCCGACCATATTGGTGAGGACATCAGTATTTTATATTCTGATCTGATGCACAGAATCGAGCAGAAGCTTGTCGGAATGCGACGGGCAGATCAGATGGACAGCAGCACATTTCGCTTTTATGCCGGGATCATGCAGGAGTTGGAAAAGCTGAGTGCGGGTTCGTTCACGACTGCAGCGGAACAGGATTGAGAAAGAAGAACCGAATGGCAAATCAGAAAACAAAAACAGTATACTGCTGCGCGGAGTGCGGGTATGAGTCGGCAAACTGGGCCGGAAAATGCCCAAGCTGCGGCGCCTGGAACAGTATGAAAGAGTTTCGGATGCAAAGCGGCGCAGGGATGCACAAGGGCGGTTCAGCAACGGAATCCATCGGCAAACCGAAAAGATTGTCCGAACTGGACACTTCAAAGGAGATCCGTTTTTCAACGGGAATCTCCGAGCTGGACCGTGTTCTTGGAGGAGGTGCGGTCTGCGGATCGCTGATTCTTGTGGGCGGCGCACCCGGCATCGGCAAGTCAACGCTTCTGCTGCAGTTATGCGGTAAAATCTCCGAAGACCGCGTCATTCTCTATATCACCGGGGAAGAAAGCGAGCGGCAGATTAAACTGCGCGCGGAAAGGCTCGGGATCGAACATGATTTGCTGTACGTTTACACCGGAACGGATATGGAAGGAATTCGTAAAACTCTGGATCTGGTACAGCCGGAAATCATGATCGTGGATTCCATCCAGACGATCTCCGATTCCGGTGTCGGCAGCATGCCCGGCAGCCCGAATCAGGTGAGAGAATGCACCATGCAAATTCTCAGGCTGACAAAGGATCGCAGCATGACGGTTTTCCTGATCGGCCATATCACCAAAGAGGGGAGCCTGGCCGGACCGAAAATACTCGAGCACATGGTCGACTGCGTGTTGTATTTTGAAGGAGAGCGTGAAACAAGTTTCCGAATCCTACGTGCAGTAAAAAATCGATTTGGTTCCACCAACGAAATCGGCGTATTTGAAATGCATGCTGACGGCCTGATCTGTGTGGAGAATCCGTCTGCACTGTTGCTGTCAGGCAGGCCGGAACACAGTTCCGGTACCTGTGTGACCTGTGTCATGGAAGGGAGCAGGCCGATTCTGGCCGAAATACAGGCACTGGTCAGCCCGGGCGGACATAATGCTTCCAGAAGAAGCAACGGGATTGATTTTAACCGCGCGTCAATGCTGATTGCCGTTCTGGAAAAGCGTGGCGGAATCCCGGTCACTGCTTGCGATACCTTTGTAAATGTTGTCGGAGGGCTCACAGTCGATGAACCGGCGGCAGATATGGCAACGATTCTGGCACTTGCTTCCAGTTATCTCGACAGGCCCTTAGGCTCGGAATTGGGTGCAATCGGGGAAGTCGGCTTATCCGGTGAACTGCGTCAGGTCAGTTATCTGAACCAACGGCTTTCTGAAATTCACAGGCTCGGTTTTCGGCAGTGTGTCGTTCCGGCCAATATGAAGGAAATCCCCGCAGATTTGCCGGGTCTGGAACTGATACCTGTCAAGAATATCCGACAGGCCATTCAAATGTCACTCAGCAAACAATCCACCGATTAATCGGTGGATTGTTTATGAGATCCGCGTCCGATCGGATTCGCTTTTGCAGCTTCCCGTAACGCCGCGTTATCCAAATGTGTATAAATCTGTGTGGTATTCAGATTGCTGTGTCCGAGCACTTCCTGAAGAGCCCGGGTGTCGACGCCGTTCTTCAGCATCAGCGTTGCTGCCGTGTGTCTCAGTTTGTGCGGAGAATACCTGGACGCGTCCAGCCCTGCAAGTTTTAACTTCTTATCCAGCATCATTTGTACGCTTCTCACGTTAATTCTGCGATTCTCACGGCTGATAAACAGGGCCTTCTGATCATCTCGGGGCAGTTTTTCCGGGTTCCTGACCATTAAATAATCATCAATTGCCTCTCTGCAGCCGTCTGCAAAGAATACGACACGTTCCTTATTGCCTTTTCCGATCACCCGAAGATGATCCTCATAGATATCGGTGGTATTCAGGGAAACCAGTTCTGAGACGCGAAGTCCGCAGCTGAGGAGAATCATCAGGATGCAGTAATCTCGAATTGCGAACGGTCCGTCACATGCCTTCAGCAAAGCTTCGCATTCCGATTCTTCAAGATATCGCGGCAAAGAAGCCTGGCGTTTCGGCATGTCAAGTTCTTGACAAACATCATAATCCAACAGATGCCGCTTCACGGTAAGATATTTAAAAAAGGATTTAACAGAAGAGGTCCGTCTGCAGCGGCTTGCAGCAGAAAGTGAACTGGAAGACTGGATCATCTCCGGTGAAAAGGACTGATACCGATACAGTTCTTCTATTTTAATGGATTTAATAAAATCCAGATCAATATCCGAAATATCAATTTCTGAAAACGGAGTTTCCGGATCAACCAGTTTGCGACGCCTTTTTAAATAGCGAAACAATATTTTTAAATCCAGATAGTACGCTGCAACGGTCTGATCGGAATGACCGCGTACGGTGGAATGATATTCCAGAAATTCCATTAAAATATCAGGAGCGTCCGTTATTTGATCGAGATTCATAAAAAGGCACTTCCAATTTCGTTTAATTTATATTATGCGAAATTCAAAGGAAATTATACTGCAATTCCCCATTTCTGTCAAGCGGAATTCAAACAATAAAAAAGAACCCGATGATACGGGTTCTTTTTTATTTACGGGATTCTATTCCTCCGAATCGCTCTTTTGAAGCAGCGACGGAGTCGTGACACGAATCGCATTCAGAATTGTTGCCGCTGCTGCAACCGTATCCATAAAGACTACAAACCACAGATTGCTGTAACCGATAATGCTCAGGAAGATCAGAATCGCTTTCACGGCAAATACAAAGATCGCATTTTCGCAGATCAGTTCTTTGGTCCGTTTGCAGATTTGGATTCCCTTTGGAATATTCAAATAATTCTCCGGCAAAACGAGAACGTCGGCATACTTCCCTTTTCTGCTGACCCGAATATCAAGATTCGCTGCGCTGTGGCCCTCGATCCCATTTGCATAAATGAATGCAGTGTTGTTTTGACCGGCCTGGCTGATATCACTGATCAGGCGCAGCTTTTTGTCCATATCGCATTCGCCGACCACTTCAGTAAAATGAAGAGCTTCCGCAGCAGCCTGGCTCTGCTCGTTCCCGTCCTCGGTAAGCAGAATGCAGCGGGAAACGCCGACCTGATTCATTTCACGTACAAGGGTTTCAGCTTCCTGATTGATTTCAGAGGAAATCACCACACGCCCGACATATCTTCCGGCAACGGTCATATAGTACGGAATCCCCTCAGACATGCCCCTTTCCGGAACATCAATCCCCTGCTCATCGTAGTAGCTCTTTGTGGCAAGCACGACCGGCGCATGGCCGATTTCAAGAGAAACACCGCTTCCGGGAATATCAACAAAATTATTGATCAGTTCCAGACGGTATTCCTGATTGTAATAATCGGAAATTGCCTTTGCAAAAGGCTGATCGGAATAATACACCGAATGGGCCAGGAAATTCAGGAAAGTCTTTTTATCAAGCAGATCCGACTGAAGCCCGATGACATGCGGCGCTTCTTCTGAAAACACACCCGGTTTATCAAACAGTGCAACGTTTACATCGGTGAGCTGCTCCATCGTGGAAGCATCGTTAAACAGGAGACCGTTTCTGGCGCCGTAACACAGGCCTGTGACACCGACGACCGGAAAAGATGCTGCAACAGACAGCGGGCTTGAAATCAGCAGGATCATCAGGGCGCGATGAATGGACACTCGGAAACTGATCCCGGTTAAAAACGGGAATGCCAAAGCATAAATCAGGGCAAATATGATCACAAGGCGCAGAACAAATTCAGCGCTGCTCTGCAGAGTATGCTGGATTTTCATATCGCCGGCATGATCGTTGGCAAGAATTTCTTCCAGACGACCGCGAACATCCTCATTCTGGTAATCCGCAAGGCTCTTTGCAGAGCTCAAAGCTCTTTTCCGCGCGTACTCAAGAAGGAGTTTGGAACACTGGTGAATCAGAACCATCAGTGCAGCTTCCAGGGAAAAACCGATGACGAAAGCCAGAACTGCAGCAAAAAGAACGACAACGGCAGTGGAGAGATATTGTTTTTCCGCAATCGAATCCACTGCAGCAAGAAATACGTCGTAACCGGCGATCAATGCAGAAAGAATCAGGAGAATTGTGCGAACCAGAACTGGCATTTTTAACAGCGCAGAAATGATTACCAGAACCAGAGATATTCCGAGACGGATCGGTAATGCGATCTCAAAGCTGCCCTGTTTGCCGTTGGTTTTTTCAGCGCTGTGCTTCGCACGCGTTTTTTCAGGGCCCACTTATGTCTCCTCCTTTCGGCCTGCCTTAACGGTTAAGCTTTCCCGTCACATCCAAGAACATCAACGATCTTATGCTTGACCATTTCGCGGATGGCATCTCTCGCCGGCCCCAGATACTGCCTGGGATCGAAGTGTTCCGGATGAGCATTGAAGTACTGGCGGATGCAGGCTGTCATGGCAAGGCGGAGATCCGAGTCAATATTGATTTTGCAGACTGCTTTTTTTGCGGCAAGACGAAGCTGCTCTTCCGGAATGCCGATGGCTCCGGGCATATTGCCGCCGTTTTCATTGATCAGCTTGACAAATTCCTGAGGGACGGATGATGATCCGTGCAGAACGATCGGGAATCCGGGAAGCCGCTTCTCAACATCTTCCAGAATATCCAGCCGGAGTTTCGGATCGGTACCGGGCTTGAATTTATAGGCTCCGTGAGAGGTGCCGATTGCAATTGCAAGGGAATCACAGCCGGTGCGTTCCACAAATTCCTGTACGTCTTCCGGTCTGGTATAGGAACTGTCTTCAGCGGAAACATTGACTTCATCTTCAATCCCGGCAAGAGTGCCGAGCTCGGCTTCCACAACCACGCCGTGATCGTGTGCATAGTCAACTACCTGTCTGGTAAGTGCAATGTTTTCCTCAAAAGGCTTGGAGGAAGCATCAATCATAACTGACGTAAATCCGCCGTCAATGCAGGACTTGCAGAGTTCAAATGAATCACCATGGTCAAGATGGAGAGCAATCGGAAGACCGGTTTCAATAACTGCGGCCTCAACAAGCTTCATCAGATAAGTGTGGTTTGCATACTTGCGGGCACCTTTGGAAACCTGCAGAATCAGAGGTGCACGAAGCTCGGCAGCGGCTTCGGTAATCCCCTGCACGATTTCCATGTTGTTGACGTTGAATGCACCGATTGCATAACCGCCGTCATACGCTTTTTTAAACATCTCAGTTGTCGTTACCAGTGGCATATTTCAAACTCTCCCTTAAAAAAAATAAAATTTGTACAAAAAGTATATTTACAAATTTGTGTATCTATTATATCCTCATTTCCAGCCATAATCAATAAGATGCAAGAAAAATTTAGAAAAAAATTGTAAGGAGAAAACTATGTCAGAAAAACTGATCGGTTCCTGTATTTTCGGCCAGTCGGGCGGCCCTACATCTGTCATCAACGCAAGCGCTTACGGTGTCATCAAGACCGCTCTGGAAGCGGAGGAAATCACTGCGGTTTACGGTGCATCCCACGGTATTGTCGGCGTTTTAAATGATGAACTTTTTGTCATGGAAGAGGAAGATCCGGTTGAACTCAGTTACCTGCTTCATACTCCCTCTTCGGAACTCGGTTCCTGCCGCTACAAGATTGCCGATCCCGAAGTTGACGATACCGATTATAAAAAAATCCTGGAAATCTTCAAGAAATACAATGTCCGCTATTTCTTCTATAACGGCGGAAATGATTCCATGGACACCTGCAACAAGGTCAGCCGTTATATGAAGTCCGTCGGGTACGATTGCCGGGTCATGGGTGTTCCCAAGACCATTGACAACGACCTGTACGGGACCGACCACTGCCCCGGATTTGGGAGCGCTGCAAAATACATTGCCACTTCCTGCATGGAAATCGGCAAGGATGCCCGGGTCTATGACAACAAAATGGTCGTCATTGTTGAGATTATGGGCAGGCATGCCGGCTGGCTTGCTGCCAGTGCTGCTCTGGCGACTGCATACGGCTCCGGACCGGATCTGGTCTATCTTCCGGAATGTGATTTTGATATGGATCAGTTCCTTTCGGATGTCGATGCCCTGTATCAGAAAAACGGCAAGGTTTTTGTTGCTGTCTCCGAAGGAATTCATTATGCAGACGGCAGCTTTGTATCCGAGGCGAAAACTTCTGCAACCGATGGGTTTGGCCATGCCCAGCTCGGCGGTCTGGCAGCGATGCTGGCAGAGATCGTAAAGAATCGTACCGGCGCGAAAGTGCGCGGGATTGAACTGAGCCTTCTTCAGCGCTGCGGTGCGCATCTCGCTTCCGCAACTGATATTGATGAAGCGTTTACAGCCGGAAAAGTTGCCGTAGAAAAGGCAATTGAAGGCAATTCCGGTTACATGGTTGCTTTTGAACGGGAAACGGTTGACGGTCAGTACCATTGCGCCTATCGCCTTCTTCCGCTTGATGCAGTAGCCAACTTTGAAAAGAAAGTTCCGCTTTCCTGGATCAATGATCAGAAAAACGGAGTGAAGGATGAATTTATTTCCTATGTTTTACCTCTGATTCAGGGCGAAGCAAATGTTCCCAAGGAGGATTCACTTCCCCGCTATGCCAGACTGAAAAAAGTCCTGGCGAATCAAAGATAACAGAAATCATCGGCGGCTGATTTCTCAATCAGTCGCCATCTTTTCATACAGGTAAAAAGCCATGAGAGCAGAACTGAAAAGGCCATATGCAGCTGTCAGAATTCCGGGCGGCTACTCTGTCGGCGGAAGCCAGATGTGGCTGGATAACAAAGTGATTCGGAAATGCGGCTGCGGTGCTGTTGCGGCGTATGATCTTTTCCGTTATCTGGCCGAAGCGGATGATACCCGTTTTTCCAGGGCGGAACAGACGAAAGAGGATTATTGCAGGGAACTCGCACGAATTCAGCACCGCTACTTCCCTCTCTTCTATCCATCCGGTATCAACGGCTTTCTGCTTGTCGCAGGGCTGAATCGTCTGTTTCGGGACTATGATCTTCCTTTTCACGCCAGGTGGGCGGCTTCCAGAAATAAACTGTTTGAGCGAATTGCGCGTATGCTCAGCGAAGATTATCCGGTTATTCTGGCGGTTGGTCCCAATTTTCCCTTCTTCTGGCAGAAGCACGGGGTAAACCTGTACCGCAGAGAGAAAAATGGATTGTTTCGTTCGGCAGTGAGGATATGCGGGCATTACGTGACAGTCCTTGCAGTCAATGAGGAATGGCTGAGAATTTCCTCCTGGGGTCAGATCTTTGAAATCAATCTAAGGGAATATATGGATTACGTAAAAAAGTACAGCAACCATCTGTTCAGCAATATCGTTCTGATAGAAAAAAGAGGGGCTGATTGAATCAGCCCCTCTTTTTTTACGGAAGCATTGCCTCGATCGCCGCTTTCGGCTGCACACCGACTGATGTTCTGACGGCTTCCCCGTTTAGAAAGACCATCAGAGTCGGGATGCTTGCAATCCCGTATTTTGCAGCAATTTCGGGTGCTTCATCAACATCCAGTTTGCATACTTTGATCTGCCCCGCTTTTTCCTCCGCAATTTTGGCTATCGTAGGAGCAAGCATCCTGCAGGGGCCGCACCATGTCGCCCAAAAATCAACAAGAACCGGCAGTTTGGACTGCAAAACCTCGGCTTCAAAATTATCAGCAGAAAGAACAACTTCACTCATCGTGTCAATACCTCCCTCTTGAGATTTATAAGTTATCTTAGCATGGATACCGGCAAAAAGCAAGGTGAAATGGATTGCAAATATTCACCATCAATGGTAGAATAAACCGCAGAAAGGAGTGTTGGAATGATATGGATGATCCGAAAGTCAGAAAGAAAAATCTGATCATGTTTCCTCTCGGTACCGTCGGGAGAGACATGATCTATAACCTTGTAACAAGTTATCTCCTGACCTTCGTACTGTTTACGCACAATCTATCAGCCGCGCAGCTCTCGGCAATTACGGCAATTATGGTCGCTGCTAGAATCTTTGATGCCCTGAATGACCCGATTATGGGCAACATTATTGAACGCACCAGAACTCGCTGGGGTAAATTCAAACCCTGGCTGGTGATCGGAATCGTTACAACTTCCATTGTAATCTATCTTGCCTTCAATGTTCGGCTGCAGGGCTGGAGTTTTGTATACTTCTTCGGCGTAATCTATTTTCTGTACAGCATCACATATACGATGCATGACATCTCCTATTGGGGCATGGTCCCTGCCCTCAGTTCAGACGCCAACACCAGAAATCAGTACACCTCCAGAGCTACCCTGTTTGCCGGAATCGGCGGAATGCTTGCGGCATCTTTCATCCCGATGTTTACAGCCGGCGACAATGCAATCGGCGGGAATGCGGTCACCGCTTACGGTCGAATTGCGCTTTTGTTCGCCATTCTCGGGCCGGCGTTTCTTGCATTTACCATTTTTGGCGTCAAGGAACAGCGAAATTACAATAACGAACCCGCTCCTCCTATCAGCTTTAAGAAGATCTTCGGAACGATCTCGGGCAATGATCAGCTGCTTTGGATTTCGCTGATCTTCCTGCTCCAGCAGATCGGAAACGGAATTGTTCTTTCGGGCATCGGCCAAACCTATATCTATGTGGAGTTCGGGTATGAGGGTGTTTTCTTCACCCTGTTTCAGATGCTCGGAATGTTTGTGACCGCGTTTCTTATGATCTTTTATCCGATGATTTCCCGCCACTTGAGCAGAAAAAGACTGATGAGTATCCTTATGGTTATCTCCGCGGCAGGCTATATTGTCATGCTGTTAGCCGGGCTTTTGTTCAAAACCGGAAACATCAAGTTTATCCTGATCACACTCGGATATATGGCTGCGAATTTCGGACAATATGGTTTTTATCTGATCATGATGATTTCCATCATGAATACCGTAGAATACAATGAGTATCTGCACGGTGTTCGTGACGAGGGAATTGTTTCCTCTCTTCGCCCGTTCCTCACCAAGCTTGCTTCTGCCCTTACGGTTGCCATTGCGAATTTCACATACATTATCTTTCACATTATTACTTATACCAACGGCATTGCCGGCCTGGAACAGGCTGCCAACGCCGGAGACATCAGCTCCGAGGAGAAAGCAGTCCAGATCACAAATCTCCTTCAGGGAGTCAAGCACGGCCAGAGTGCAGGACTGCTGCTGGTGATGACGGTGCTTCCCCTCCTCCTGATGTATCTGTCTTATCGTCTCTATCAGAAAAAATATAAACTGGACGAAGAGGAATATAACCGCATCTGCGCTGCGATCAGCGAGCGATAAAGTTTTCAATAATCAACAATAATCAATAAGATAAAACGGAAACGGGATCTGACAGTTTGTCAGATCCCGTTTCCGTTTATGCATCAGTTTTCACTCTTCATCAGTTCATCGACTGCCATCATGATTCCCAGCTTTCCGGACTCGTATGTGAGTCCGCCCTGCAGGTAAACATTGTATGGCTCACGAATCGGCCCGTCTGCTGAGAGTTCTATGGAACTACCCTGTACAAACGCCCCGGCGGCCATAATGACCGGGTCATGATACCCGGGCATCGCCCACGGCTCGGGAGTAACATAGGAATCGACCGGTGCTCCCATCTGAATTCCCCTGCAAAAACGCTTCATCCGTTCTGCATTTCCAAGTCTGACAGTCTGAATGATGTCTGAACGCGGGTCATCCACTCCGGGAAAAGTCGGTATTCCAAGGCTCTCCATAACAGCCGCACAGAATACCGCTGTTTTAAGAGCCTGTGCAACGGTATGCGGTGCAAGAAAAAGACCCTGAAACAGCGCTCGGTTGTTTCCGAGCGTGGCTCCGCACTCTCCGCCGATTCCTGGGGTAGTCAGCCGCGCGGCTGCACGTGTGACCAGTTCTTCCCTGCCGGCGACATAACCGCCTGACGGGGCAAGACCTCCCCCCGGATTTTTAATCAGAGAGCCGGCAAGAAGATCCACGCCGACATGCCCCGGCTCAAGCGGCTCCGTAAACTCGCCATAACAGTTGTCAACCATGATTTTGACTTGAGGATTGACCCTGCGTACAACCTGTACGATTTCTTCAATATCCTTCACGGAGAGGGCACGGCGATCGGCATACCCCCGGGATCTTTGAATCAGTACTGCGGCCGTACCGGGCAGAGAAACAGATTCTGAAATGGCCTGCAGATCCGGCGATCCGCCGCAATCCAAATCAACCTGCTGATAACCGATCCCGTAAAACTGCAGCGATCCGAAACCCGGGTTGCGGAATCCGAGCACTTCCTGAAGGGTATCATAAGGCAGGCCCGTCACTGACAGAAGATGTTCACCCGGTTTTGCCAGCGCAAAAAGAGCTGCAGTCAGTGCATGCGTACCGTTGACAAAACCGATCCGAACCAGAGCGGATTCCGTCCCGATCAGGTCTGCGTAAATTCTGTCCAATGTTTCCCGCCCAAGATCATCATATCCGTACCCGGTTGTTCCGCCCAGGCAGGCTTCCGATACGCGATGTTTTCGAAAGGCTGACAATACCCTTTCCGTATTCAAAAAAGCGACATGGTCGATCTCCTGGAACCGTCCGCGGCAGCGTTCTTCCGCTTTTTCTGCGATCCGGAGGATTTCGTCCCTCATAATGACATCACCAGTTCCCGAAATACATTTCCGCGCTCCTCAAAGTTTTTAAAAGCATCAAAAGAGGCGCAGGCTGGGGACAGAAGCACGGTATCCCCGGACTCCGCGATCGCGGATGCAAGCCGTACAGAAGACTCCAGGCTCTCGGTACGATAGACAGGCAACCCCTGATAACAGGAGGAATTCAGAATCGAATCCTCTATTTTCTGAGCAGTAGCGCCGCAAAGAATTGCTGCCTTGGAGCGCTGGCAGAGTTCATCCCCAAGGCTGTCAAACGGAAGGTGCTTGTCATATCCGCCCAGAAGCACAATAGGCTTCTGTTTCATGGCACGTAAACCTGCAATGGTGCGGGTTGGGCTGGAGGCAATGGAATCATTGATATATCGAACGCCGTTGAGAATTCTGATTTCTTCAAGCCTGTGCGGAACGCCCGGGAACGTTCGTGCCACTTTACGGCAGATTTCCGGAGCAACATCATAGCGGACTGCTTCAAAAGCGGCCAGCATGTTCCGTATATTATGCTGTCCAGGGATCCTGATTTCATCGGCAGGCATAACAGGTTCACAGGATCCGTCAGAGGAAACGAAAGATATGATGCCCTCTCTGCAGACACAGCCCTGAACAACCTCAACGGTATCCGAAAACATGGATATGGTTCCGGGCGCCTGAGAGAGATAGTAAGGCGTCAACGGATCATCCGCAAACAGAATCAGCCTGTCTCCCGGTCTCTGATTGAGGAAAATCGAGCGTTTCGCGTCAATGTAATCCTGATAATCCCTGTGTTTATCCAGGTGGTTTGGAGAGATATTTGTGATCACCGCAACATGAGGGCGGCAGTTCATGGAATGAAGCTGAAAAGAAGACAGTTCAAGAACCGCTATGTCATCTGAAGAAATCGACGGGAGTTCGCATAAAAGAGGCTTTCCGATATTTCCCCCGAGATGTACCCGGTATCCGGCCGCTTTCAGGAGTTCGGAAATCAGGGTCGTGGTCGTGGTCTTCCCGTCACTGCCGGTCACAGCAAAGATTCTGCATGGACAAAGCGAAAAAAAGACCTCCATCTCAGAGGTTACAATGCTTCCCCGCCCTTTCGCCGCCTCCAGGTTCGGATCAAACGGCAAAAGTCCCGGTGTGCGAAAGATCAGTTCTTCCGTAAGCGAATCCAGGTATGCCTCCCCGAGCTTCAGTTTTGCCCCAATGGACACAAGATGTTCCGCAACATCGCCGAGCTGCTCAGCTGTACGGCGATCACGGGCTGTTACGTTGCAGTGATGCAAGCAGAGCAGTTCAATCAGCGGCAGATTGGAGATTCCGATCCCGATCACGGCAATGGTTTTATTCCTGATGGAATCAATGTACTGGTTAAGTGTCATATTCAGTAATTCAAATAGATGAGCTGACCTGTAAGCCGGGTTCTGTCGAGAACGACCATCTATCTAGGCCTGCCGTTGCCGACAGGCTCAAGCCACCTCCTGAGAACGGCCGGGCAGGCCTTTTGTTCTCCCACGGTGTTGCTCCGGATAGAGTTTACAGCATCCACATGTCTCCATGCGATGGGTGAGCTCTTACCTCACCTTTCCACCATCCCCTGCTGCATGCTGAGCAGGAAGTCTATTTCTGTTGCACTTGTCCGAGGGTTGCCCCTGGCGGGTGTTACCCGTTATCCTTGCCCTGTGGAGCCCGGACTTTCCTCATGTACAGGCTTTCGCCTTATACCCGCGGTCGTTCGGTCAGCTCATTTACTCCCTGTTAAATTATTCTGCGTCTTCCCAGTTATGCCAGACGTTCTGGACATCGTCGTTTTCTTCGAACATATCCAGCATTTTCTGCATATTTTTGATATCCTCTTCATTTGTCAGGGTAACCGTTCCGTTCTGCGGAAGCATTTCCACCTGAGCGGAGAGAAGCTGATATCCCTTTGACGTCAGGGCATCCGCGACTGAAGCGACGTCGTCAACGCCGGTATACACGGTCATGACATCTCCATCCGACTCAAAATCATCGGCCCCGGCATCCAGTGCGTCCATCATAACGGTGTCTTCATCCAGTTCCTCGTCCTCATTGTCAATGACAATGACGCCTTTTTTATCAAAAGACCAGGAAACGCAGTTTGCAGGCCCCATAT
>JAEEGL010296618.1_pt1 | contig 30400 bp, 23 predicted proteins | sample 9134231 | NCBI WGS metagenome assembly JAEEGL01 (sample SAMN16246548, study PRJNA631951) | gut metagenome | biome: gut microbiome; feature: rumen; material: fiber-attached | host: Bos | place: Iran: Karaj | collected 2018-10 | reverse complement strand
GTTACAAGATCAACAGAGCAGCAGATGATGCAGCAGGTCTTGCAATTTCCGAAAAGATGAGACGTCAGGTAAGAGGTCTTACACAGGCTTCTGCTAACGCTCAGGATGGTATTTCTGCAGTACAGACAGCTGAAGGTGCCCTCAACGAAGTTCATGATATGCTTCAGAGAATGAATGAGCTTGCTACAAAGGCTGCAAACGATACTTTGACATCAAAGGATCGTTCTTACATCCAGTCAGAGCTTAACGCACTCTCAACTGAAATTGATCGTACATCTGCAGCAACAGAGTTTAATAATCAGCATCTTCTTGATGGTACATTCACTGGCAAAGAACTTCAGGTTGGATCAGAGACAGATTCTCAGAACCAGATTCAGGTTTGCATTAAGCAGATGAGCGCATCTCAGATTGGTGTTGCTAAAACTAGTATAGCTGTTAGCACACATAGTGCAGCAAAGGAAGCTATAACACATATTAAGAATGCTCTTGAATCAGTTTCTACACAGAGATCTGACCTTGGTGCTATTCAGAACAGACTTGAGCACACAATCAAGAACCTTGACAATGTTGTTGAGAACACACAGGCAGCTGAATCTGCTATCCGTGATACAGATATGGCTACCGAGATGGTTAAGTATTCTAACAATAACATCCTTGCACAGGCTGGACAGTCAATGCTGGCACAGGCTAACCAGACTAATCAGGGTGTTCTCTCACTTCTCGGTTAATATTAGATTTGTTCATGTGAACAAGCAGTCTATTGCAAACATTGCAGGCTACCAAAAAGGCTCCGGTATTCCGGGGCCTTTTTTTAACTAAAGTTGTCAAGAGAGTCGGAATTTCGTAAAATAATGATTGAAGGGAACACTATCCTTGGTGGAATAGTCAGTATGAAAAAAAAATACAGTGTAATCATTTCTTATAACAACGAAAAAGATGATATTTTGCGAACATATTTCTATCTGAAAAAGCAGACAATAAATTTTGAAGAGATAGAAATTATTATTGTCTCTGGCATTGATCAAGAAAAAAATAGGCTTGTCCTATCAGATATTGAATCGAACTCTCCTGATTCTGTGATTTTAGTGTGGACGGAAAAAGGGCTTTCGAATGATGCTTTATTCAATATAGGAATTGATTATTGTTCCGGAGAGTATATTTTGTTTTTACTGGCCGGCGATGCATTGAATGTTAAACTGTTTTCCTGCATAGATTCTTTTTTGGATGCCAATAGTGTGCATCCGGATATTATATCTTTCCAAAAAACATTGGCATACAAAGATTTTGATTTACTTGAAGATGATCCGTTTGATTTGGAAAAGTCAGCTTATTGTGTAATAGATTCAGTAGAAAAAAGAACAGAATTATTACACAATTCCGATCTGCATGAAGAGATAATATGTCATGCAATCAGAAGAGATTTTTGGAACGGTGCAGGAATACAAATCACAGATGCCATGTTTTATGCTTTGCTTTTTATGGCGGAGACTGTGCTTACTATTCCTGAGCATGGATACTGTAAATTTTATAAAGATTCAGATATGACCGATGTTTCAGGATGGATAGCACAAAATATGCAGATTCAGCTGAATACATGGGAATTCTTGGCAGGAATTCCTGAAATTATAGAGAATTACAAAGAGGTAATAACGGCCAATTTTATAAAAAAATACTATTTAGATACCTTGAATGCTTTAGTAGCTCGTGATATTGGACATATGTTTTCAATAGAACAATTTCAGGCAATGCAGTTTGTATGCCTTAAAATAGAGCCAAATTGGATTGAAAACCGGTATATATACGGACTTAGCAGATATGAAATAGAATTACTTAAGCTCCTTTATAAGAATTTTAAAGATGGAAAAGAACTGCATGATGCTCTTTATGATAAGCAACTTGTCAGTGTAATCATAACAACCTACAACAGGGGAGATAAGCTTGGCAGGGCAATCGAAAATATTCTGAAACAAACATATCAAAGATTTGAACTGATCATCGTTGATGATGGTTCAACTGATAATACAGAGGATGTTGTGAAGTCATTTGCAGATGAGAGAGTACGTTATATAAAGAATGACACAAACAAAGGGGTATCTTTTGCCAGGAATGTTGGGATAGCAAATTCTCACGGAAATTATATTGTATATCAGGATGACGATGACCTTTGCAGATTGGACAAGCTTGAAAAGCAGACGGATTACCTTAAGAAACATGAAAACGTAGGCATGGTTTACCATGAAACGATAAACCATATAAACAGGTTGGAAAAAAAATCTGATGAAAATATAGTCATGCTTCCATCCCGAAAAATGCCGGATGTAAAAAAACATGGTTTTATCTTTCCGGCGTTGCTTCCTTGGAATTTTGTTGCATGCACATCGATGATGATAAGGAAAGAATGCATTGATGATATTGGATGGTTTGATGAAAAGTTATTCGCTTTTGAAGACTGGGATCTGACATTGCGTATAGCAAAGAATTATGACGTGGGTTTTATCATGGAACCTTTGTATGATTACTATCAAAGCTCTGATGGGCTTTTGTTTGGCTCAGATGAGGAGCATCGAAAAAAAGTTGTTCATGCACTCGAAATCATAGATAAGAAATATGAACAGGATAGAAAAAGTTTCGGAATAAAATCTATAAACAGGGAATGAAGTGGTAATTAGATGAATATTATCTTTTGCAGGTACAAAAACGTATGCGAATATGACTATATTGACGCATTTAAAAAACTGGGAGTCAACGTAGTCGAGCTGAATATAAATGATATAAGGGCAAATTCCATTGAAGAAAAGGCAGAAATTATTGGGAATGTGATGAGGGAACATACTCCAATTTTTGTTTTTTCTATTAACTATTTTCCCTATGTATCTATTGTATGCAACAGCCTAAAAATCAAATATGTTTCTGTAAGTGTGACTTGCCCTATGGTTGAAATATACAATGTAACCATAAGAAATGTATGTAACAGAGTATTTTTGTTTGATTATGAGCAGTATCTGTCGGTAAAAGATGAGAATCCAGATGGAATATTTTACTTGCCCCTTGGTACGAATGCCGAGCGTTTGGCGAATGCAACGGGCAAGATTGAGGCATGTTGCTATGATGTTTCATTTGTGGGCTCTTTGTATAACGAAAAAGATCCATTTAACGAATTAAAAATTAAACAAGAAAGAAAAACTTATTATGAGAATCTGATGAGAACTCAGATCATGAATGCATCTTCCGGGCAGGATTATCTGGAAGGAACAATAACTGAAGAAAATGTTGAAGAGATAAAAAATGCAGCAAGTGATTTTTACTCAACTGCTCTTAGTGTAAAAAATATTGATACATATGTTGCAGTAAACAATTATCTAAGCCCGCATATGACTTACATTGAACGTGTTAGGATTCTTAATAGTATAGCGAAAAAAAATGGAGAAAAATGCCTGCATCTTTTTACCAATAGCGATGCGACAGAATTGGAAGATGTTATAGTACATGGTGGCGTTGATACTCTTAAGGAGATGCCTAAAGTATTCAGGCAAAGTAAAATAAATCTAAACCTCTCAACAAGATCAATCAAAACAGGAATCCCACAAAGGGTATGGGATATTTTGGGGGCTGGAGGTTTTCTGATTACTAATTACCAGAATGAACTAAATAAATATTTTGAGATAGGGGAACATTTGGAAGTATATAAAGATGAAAATGAACTCCTTGATAAAATAGAGTATTATCTGCAAAATGAAGAACTCAGGGAGAAAATTGCCAGGAAAGGACATGAGCTGGTAAAGGAGAAACATACAGTATTGAACAGAGTAATAGAGATTGTTAGAGCAATTGCAGAGTAGTACATCATGAGGAACTGATTATGGATGAAATGGAAAAAAGACTTATTCAATTAGAAAGTGAGAATGCTTCATTGTTAGAGTGGCAAAACGAAGTAAGCAAGCTGTTGCCTCAAGTAATCTCAATCTTGGAAAAGAACGGAAAAGATATAGAAGTATTGCAAAATTACTCTTTCATAAACAGATTAAGAGTTGAAAGTCTGCCTTATGAATTGCTTGATAAGGATTTTGAAAGCGATGTTTTTATCCCGAGGTTTCTAACTGTAAAAGAGACAAGAAATAAAATAATAAATGAGAAAAAGAGTATAGCCAGATTTGGAGATGGCGAGTTCGGAATTATATTCGGGAAAAAGAGATGGAATTTTCAAAGTGAATCTGATTTTCTTGCAAGTAAGTTGAGAGAGGTTCTTACTTGCGATGATGAAGATTTGCTTATAGGTCTTAATCCAAATTTTTACAGGAATCTTGGAAATCTTTCTGAAAACGATGCGGATGGAGTAAGGGCATATATGCGACCGTCTGTCAGAAAAAAACATGCGGAACTTTTAGATAAAAGCAAAGTCTATGCAGATGCACTTATGCATAGTATTGAAAATGATGACGATGTTGCTGAATTAAAACAGCTGTGGGATAAACGGGAGTGTGTGTTTGTAGAAGGAGAGTACACACGAATGGGCGTTGGCAATGATTTGTTTAATAATTGCCTGAGCATAGAAAGAATATTGGCCCCTGCTGAAAACGCGGTTGATAAATATGATGAGATAATAAAAGAGGTTCAAAAACAGCCGAAAGAAAAGCTGATTTTGTTGGCACTTGGACCAACGGCAACAGCCTTAGCGTATGATTTACACAAAGAGGGGTATCAGGCTGTTGATATTGGGCATATAGATCTCATTTATGAAAGGTTTTTAAGATCACTTCCGAGCATAGAGGATGTGGATATACCATTCAAATATTGCAGCAAAGATGAATTAGGCAATAGAAGACCAATACCGGATTTGGATGATACTGTTTATTTATCCCAGATAATATCAAAGCTTTTATAAATGTGCTATATAACAAGAGACATCATATTCATCATGCTTATAAATCGGCATTCGTAATTGTATTTTTGGCTTACGGTTTTATAGCCATTTAACGCTATTTTTAGGCGGATATCATCGTGAGAGAGGTAATATATAACTTTTTCTTCCAGTTCCTCTATGTTATGATATACTTCAATGTCTGTTCCTACATTGAATAAATCATCAATTTCAGGCTGATAATTTGTGAGCATAAAGCCACCTACCCCCATTATGTCAAAGACACGAAGTGGTACACCGGAAGTTATTGAATGTAAAGTTATGTTCAGGTTGATTTTACTTAGGTGATATGCCTTGGGCAATTCATTTGTATAGTCCAATTTCGGGAGTAAATGAACATTTTCTATCGGGATGCCTAAGCTGCCTGTATACAATCGAAAATCATATTCTGAAAGAGTTTGGGCTATAGCAGTCCTTTCGAGGAAAGCGAGTTTTCTTGAAAAAAGCCTTGCTCCCAAAAAAATTTCAGAATCCATTTTATTGGGGATTTTTTTCTCAAGATTATCTATAGATAATAATTCACTAAAATCTTCATCAGATATCGAATTAAGTAATCCATTTTTCTTATCCCATCTTCCGAAATTTTCAGAGATAACGCGATCCATTTTATTTTTTAATCGGTCAGAAGCAACGGAATAAACAAGGTCATAAAAATCATCTTCATATAGATTTCCTATAAAGGAAATATCACAACTGTATTTTTGAATATCTTCATCTGTAATAATCAGGGCAGAATTTCTAAGGGTATTAGTTGCAAGCGGAAGATGATGAACATTGACGCATCCAAGCTTTCTTATTTCCTGTACCTGTTGCTTATCGAATGAAAAAATGTAGTTGCAACTATTTCTTATCTGATCAGAATAAAGCGATTGCTGGGGGTTATCGTATATCCAGGCAATATATTTTATGCCATTTTTTTCGCAGGCGTCAGATATTGCAGGACAAAAATTCATTGTTATTGCAATATCGATATGCTTATCTTTTAGCATTAATGATACTTTTTCTATGTCCTCAAGCTTAAAACTGTCTATAGAGATACCACTGTCAATGACATCAACGTCTATTTTTTTACTTAACATAGCCCAAGCTAAGTCATCATATGCTATTTCGTTCACATAGAGTAATGCAAATTTCATGTGACCTCCCAATAATTATGTTTGATGAAGCATATATAACATTATATAATAAAGATAATAAAAAAACGATATATGGAGAACAAACATGAAAGTAGTAATTTTGGCTGGTGGTTTTGGAACACGAATTTCTGAGGAGTCTTATCTAAAGCCAAAACCTATGATTGAAATAGGAGAAATGCCAATTTTATGGCACATAATGAAAATATATTCATTTTATGGATTTAATGACTTTATCATATGTGCAGGATATAAGCAGCAAATGATCAAAGAATGGTTTGCTGATTATTTTTTTCATACTTGCGATGTTACATTTGATTATACAGGGAATAAGAGCGAAATAATCCTTCATGATAAACAAACCGAACCATGGAAGGTTACTGTTGTAAATACAGGGATAAATACTCAGACCGGAGGAAGAATAAAACGAATAAAAAAATATATTGGTGAAGAAACGTTTATGCTCGCATACGGAGATGGAGTTGCTGATATCAATATTTCGGAGGTAATAGAATATCATCAGTCCCATGGCTGTCTTTGTACATTGTCTATGTATAATTATGGGCAGCATAAGGGTGTGGTAGATGTATTGCCCAGTGGTATTGTTGACTCATTTAGAGAAAAAGCCGATTCGGATGGAGAATTGATAAATATTGGCTTTATGGTAGTTGAACCTCAGGTTTTTGATTATATTAGCGGAGATGATACTCCGTTTGAAAAAGAGCCTTTGGAAAGACTTGTAAAAGAGAAACAGCTTGCAGGATATGTTCATAAAGGATATTGGCAATGTATGGATACTTTGCGTGAAAAGAAGCAGATAGAACAGCTGTGGGAAGGAGGAAATGCACCTTGGAAGCTATGGGGGAACTAGGAATGAACCGGGTGCTTGTGACCGGAGCAAACGGATTCGTAGGTTCAGCCTTATGTAATAGACTAGCTAAGAATGGCATTAAAACTATTGCGATTGTAAAAGATGAAAATTCTGATATATCAAGATTAGTTGAGAATGATAACTTGACTATACGTTATTGCAACATGAATAATTTCAGAAATCTTGCTGATATTACAGATGGGCTTAAAATAGATATTTTGTATCATTTTGCGTGGACGGGAAGTGCGGGTGAACTTAGAAAAAACTATGAAATTCAAACAAATAATGTTAGATATACGTGCGATGCTGTAATGGCATGCAAAGAAATGCAATGTGAAAGGTTTGTATATGCGTCAAGTATTATGAAATATGAGCTTCAAAACGCAGAAAAAACCGGTAATGCATTACCTGCCGTAACGATATATTCCAGTGCAAAAAGTGCTGCGGATAGCATGGCACGTGCAGTAGCTGGCAGTATAGGAGTGGAGTATATAAGTGGAGTTATATCAAATGTTTATGGCCCGGGAGAATATAGCGCAAGGCTTATCAATTCGTCTATAAGAAAACTTATAAAAGGTGAACATTGCTCGTTCTCAAATGGAGAACAGCTATATGATTTTATATATGTAGATGACGCAGCAAGGGCCTTTGAGCTGCTGGGACAAAGAGGCAAGAATAATAGATCATATTATATTGGAGATAGGCCCCAGAAGTTAAAGAATTATTTAATCGAAATGAAGAATGCTATAAATACGGAAGCAGAGCTTGGTTTGGGTGAGTTACCATCTCCAACTACTACTTTGAACTATGATGAATTTGATTATACTGTAATGAAGCATGAATTTGGGTTTGAGCCAAAGGTAAGCTTTAGAGAAGGAATCATCAAAACAGCTGAATGGGTTAAAAATAGTGAAAATATCAGATTATTGGAAGGACTATGAATATTACGACATCATTTGATAAAAATTACATATATTATGCAATTGTGATGTTTACATCACTTTGCGAGACTAACAGGGAACATCATAATATATATGTTATGAACAACAGCCTGTCCGGTGATGATTTTAAACTTATTGAGAAATGTATGAAAAAATATGATGTAGACCTTTTTTCTATAACAGTAGATTTTTCAGAATATGAGAATCGATTGCCTGTAAGTGCCAACTGGACAATAGAAACATATTATATTCTGAGTTTGCCGTTTAAGTTGGAAAGTGATATAGAGAGAATTCTTTATCTTGATGTTGATGTAATTGTTCATGGAACTTTAGAAAAATTATACAATATGGATTTTGGCGGGATGGATTTATTGGCAGCTCCTGATTCAAATGATAAATATACTTTAGATGGATATTCTGAGAAACAGCAGCAGATGCTAAAAGATAAATTGGTAAATAGCAAATATTTTAATTCCGGTGTTATGCTTATGAATCTTAAGCAGATAAGGAATAGATATAGTTTTGATACTTATATTGATGCTATGAAACAATGGAATTTTGAGATGACTGCGCCGGATCAGGACATACTTAATTATGTTCACGCTGGAAATGTTGGATATATTGACTATAAAAAATACGATCTGTTTGCAAGGATGGCTTATAACGACGGGTGGGACGAGGAAAAATTAAAAAAAGAGAATATTATAATTCACTACGCAGGTGATAAGCCATGGGGAGGGGCAAATACCCATTATTGCTTGGAAATGCTTTGGTGGGAATATGCCAAAATGACTCCTGTAAAAAATGAAATAATGGAATTATTTGTGGCAAATACTATGAGTTCTTCAAGATTGGAACAAGAGGCGATAAGGCTCAATAGTGAAAATAGACAGTATCGTGAAGCTATTTTTGAAGCTGGAGAAGTTATGAAAAAGATTAAGGGCTTAGGAAAAATATGAACATAATTACAGCTTTAAACAAAAGATATATTCCATATACAGTAGTGATGATAACATCTTTGGCAATAAATAACAAAGTACCTATTGATGTATATCTTCTTCATAGCGAACTTTCAAAAGAAGACTTAAGTAGTATTAAAAAGGCACTTGATGATTATCATATAACGATACATGAATTATTTGTGGAAAGAAGGCTTTTTAGCAGTAAATTACCATGTAACGACCAGTGGAGTGTTGAAACTTATTACAGGCTGATGATGTTGGATCTTTTACCTGAAAATGTCGATAGAATATTGTATTTGGATGGCGACATGGTAATTAATGGCTCGCTGAAGGATATATATGACTTAGATTTCGCAGGAATGGACATTATTGCTTGCGATGATAAATGCGGATTGAATACAGTTGAAAGTTATGGTCCCAAGAATAGAAGTATGCTAAAAGAGGCATATGAGAGCGGATATAGGTATTTTAATGCCGGAGTGATGCTAATGAATCTCAGGCAGATGCGAGATAATTATTCATTCAAAACATATCTGGATGCGATAGAGGCCTGGAATTACGAAATGGAGGCACCCGATCAGGATATTTTAAATTGGGTTCACTGGAAAAAAGTGGGGTATATTGATTGTCAGGTATATGATCTTTTTGCCAGAGTTGCGCATAATGCCGGGATTACTTATGAAGAAGTAAAGAAGGCCGTGATAATAGTGCATTTCGCTGGGGCAAAGCCATGGGATAATGATGGCTTTCACTTTGATATAGAAAGATTATGGTGGGATTATGCGAAGTATACCCCATATTATGAAAAATTGCTGAATGACTTTGTAGATTCGGCAATGAAAGATAAAACAATTGCAATATTTTTGGAAAAACTGCTGCAAGATAATAGCGAATTAAGGCGAACGTTAAAAAGCATTAAAGAGCAGATGGATCGTTTAACCAGGGAAAAATTGGAGTTATAGAATTATGACAAAAGAAGAGCTTAGTGTATCACGGCAATTTCTTAGTACATTACAACCAAAGCCCGGTTCTTCAGCGGTTGTAAGGCGGAAACTGAAAAAAGAAACACATGATCTTGATATTATAATTCCATGTTTTAATACACAAAACTATGTGAGAAGATGCGTTGAATCTGTGCTTGGACAAGGAGGAAAATATAAAGTTAGAATAATAGCTGTAGACGACGGGGCAACAGATGCTTCAGGAATGATTCTGGATGAGTATTCGTCAAGGGATGATTTTTGCGTGATACATCAGGAAAATATGGGATTTTCAGGTGCAAGGAATACCGGATTAGGTATAGTTGACGCAAAATATGTGAGCTTCCTTGATTCTGATGATTATATGTTTCCGGGGACTGTGGAAAAATTGTTAGATACAGCAATTTCTTGTGATGCGGAAGTGGCGGAAGGATTCCTTGTTCATTTTACTGATGATATAGATGTCAATCTTAATAACTTTTCATTTGAAGTATCAAGCATTGGTAAAGAAGATATAGTTAGATTTATGCCTGGGAAAGTATATAAAACGGAACTTTTTGACGATGTTTGCTTCCCGGAAAATTATTGGTTTGAGGATTCTATTTTATCATATCTTATTATTCCAAGATGTAGCAAAATAGTTCGTGCTGATATGCCTGTTTACGCCTATAGACAAAATCCTGAGGGAATATCCGCAAAATCTCATGGAAAAATAAAGTCTATAGATTCCTATTGGATTATGGAAATGCTTCTGGAAGATATGAAAAAGCTTGATATACAGATTGATCAAGATATGTATGAGGAAATACTGGATGAAATTGCACTTACTTATGTGAGGACTCATGAATTGGGGATAAATGTAAGTGTGTCTATTTTTTATTTAACGCTGGAGTGGTTTAAAGGTATTCATAGTTTATTTACATCAAAAAATAAGTTTCAAGAGGTCCTTGAGAAGGGACTTGAACTTGAAAACTATAAGACATACTGTGATGGATGCGCTATTTTGTGGAATAGTAAGTTGGCAGGTATAAAATGAATAGGAGAGAGTGAGAACTACTGCGAAGATGATGTAGGAAGGGATTACCATATGATAGCTTATGTGCCTGATAATGATATATCTGAGTATATAGATTCTGAAGGTTCTTTTACGCCGGAGGGGGCAAAAAAACTCAGATCATCTACAGACAGTTATTTTGAATACTGGGATAATCTTAAGAAGACTGATGATATAGAGCATGAACAAATAAAGCGGAATATAAATGAAATATTGGGAAGTCATGGTTTAGATAAGTACTCTGAGATAGCTCAGATTGTTTCAGCTAACGACTTCATTAGGTTATCGGGATGGTATGAAGATTTTAAAGTTTTTAAAACCTCCGCTATTATATGTAAAATTGAATCGCAGTATGGTATAAGACCTGTGATATATGATATCTGCAAGTCGTTGGAGGAGTATGAAGCACTGAAAAATAAGGCATTATATTTTTTCAGAAGAATAATGATGCTGTGCAATGAGGAGGATATAGCCCATTCATTTAATGAATTGATGGATAAAAACGTTTCAGTTATTTTTATTATTCAGATGTTACGGGATTTAGAAAAAATTGGGGACAAGGGATATGTGGGATTAAAACTTGCGGATCTTTTCAACAATATTGGAAAAAGTAAAGATGCAATTACTGTAATGACATTTGTAAAAGAGAATTACTCTTCTTTTGATCCGACCTTTAGGATTGTTGTTAATGAAAAGGATTTATATATTTGTAAGAAAAAAACAACGATTTGTTTTATTACTTGCGTAAATGATACCAGAGCCTATGAAGAGTGCCTGTTTTATATAAATAGGCTCTTAGTGCCGGACAATTGCAGTGTGGATACTATTGCAATATATGATGCAACGAGTATGGCAGCAGGCTACAATGCGGCAATGAATGAGAGCAGCGCTCATATTAAAGTGTACTTGCATCAAGATGTCTGTATCCTAAATCCATTCTTTTTATATGAAGTCATCAGGACGTTTGAATCAAATGAAAAAATTGGGATGATAGGACTTGTGGGATCTCCAATACTTCCTCCGGATGCTATGATGTGGCATGGGTATAGAATAGGCAATTTATATAAAGAAGGTTCTGAATTGACGTTTACAGCTCCTTTTTACGGGGAAGAGGTTGAAAGGGGATATGTTGAGGCGATAGATGGCCTTTTGATGATTACAAATAGAGATATAAATTGGAGAGACGATATTTTTGATGGATGGCATTTTTATGATATTTCTCAGTCAAAAGAGTTTATAAAGGCGGGGTATTTTATAGTAGTGCAAAATCAAATCTCGCCATGGGTTGTTCATGATGATGGAATACTCAATTTACAAAAATACAATGGGTACAGAGTGAAATATATGCAAGAGTATGCATATGGGGAATAAGCTATGACAATAAAAGAAGCAGTTGAAAAAGGCCTTTGGGAAGAGGGCTTAAAGCTCATTTCGATGATCTTAAAAGATAATAAAGAGATGAATACAGAGGAATGTATAGTAGGCGCTACAATATTGGAGCATTTCGGCGATTTAGAGTCTATGTACTTCCTTATTGAAAAAGGTCTTATGCTAGAACCAACGAATTACGAACTATATTTGCTTTTGGGAAATTATTATCTAAATCAGAACAATAATCTTGCATATCTGTGCTATGAGAATGCACTGTTTTGGGCAGAGAAAAAAGGGGCAAATGATGATGCGCTACTGATAAAGGAAATATTGGATAATTGTATTAAAGATTATGATACTTCAGTGAATAATGTGTCTATTGTGATATTGTCTTATAATACATTGGAATTTACCAGAAAATGCATAGATAGTATTAGAGAAAATGTAAGAAAACAAAGTTGCGAAATAATAATTATTGATAATGCTTCAACCGATGGAAGTGTTGAGTATCTAAGGAGCCAAAAGGACATCCTTTTGATAGAAAACAAGAGGAATGTTGGTTTTCCGGGAGGATGCAATCAAGGAATAAGGGCAAGTAATGCTGAAAATGATATTTTCCTATTAAACAGTGATACATTGCTTATGCCAAATTCGTTATTCACATTGAGACTTGGATTATATGCCGATGAAAAAAATGGAGCAGCAGGAGCAGTAACAAATTATTCATCAAACAGGCAAATTGTGGATTTTTATAGTGAAAATCTGAAAGATTATTTTGACTATTCGTATAAGAATAATATCCCTTCTATGAATTCTTTGGAAACAAAGAATATGCTTGTTATGTTTGCGATGTTGATAAAACGTGAAGCATATGAGAAAACCGGCGAGTTAGATGAACGCTTTTCTCCCGGGAATTATGAGGATGATGATTATGGCATCAGATTAATTCAAAATGGTTACCGTAATGTCGTTTGTTGGAACTCTTTTATTTATCATTATGGAAGTAGAAGTTTTGCCTCAAAACCGGATGAATATTTGTCTTTACTTGAAAGGAATAAAGAAAAACTTATTGATAAAGTAGGTTTTGACTATGAGTATTACAAAGATATAGATGTTGGCATTTTGAGCATGATTAACAGTGATAGAGATGCAAAAATAAACATCTTGGAAATTGGATGTGGTTTGGGCGAGCTTTTTGGGCGGATAAAATATTTGTATCCTAAATCCAATGTTCATGGAATAGAATATGATAAAGATGTAGCTAAAATAGCAGGAACATTCAACATAGTATATAGCAGTATCGATGAGTGTGTTAGTGATAAAACTATTGGTATGTACGACTATGTAATTTTTAATGAATTTCTTGAAAAGACAATGCATCCTGAAAAAGTGCTTAAACAAGCTAAAACACTGCTTAAATCTGAGGGGTGTATATTAGCCAGTATTTCAAATGCAATGAATGCAGAGGTGCTGTATGGACTTTTGACCGGAGATTTTCATTATACAAAGAAAGGAGCTTTGGATCAAAACAAAGTACGATTGTATACACATAAAGAAATTCTTGAATTATTTGATGAACAGGGATACTACGTAGAAAATATATGCGGAAGCATCTCTAAAAATATAACAACAGATACGTATAGAGAACTATTTGATAAGCTTCTTCAAATAGATAAGGTTGCGGAAAAGATATTTTTTGACATAGACCGATTCTATATTAGAGTAAAAATCAAAAATTAAATGTAATATTACCGGTATCATCATCGACAAATCTTTTGGTGAGTATATTGTAAGTATCAAGAAGATCATCAAGATCCTCGCCATGATAATTACTTGTGAAACTTTTATATATCAGGCCAACTGACATTTTTTGCCATGCACATAATGATTGACGTAGCTTTGGTAGTGAGTCGAGGTATTGTTTTTCGTTCCAGGCATGCTGAATTATCAGAGCCATTGAAATTGCTCCTTCTATCAATGTTTTAAAATTTTTATGGTCATTAACTTCGTGTTGCCTGAAAAAGCTCAATGGATCTGCTATATATACCATATCTCCCTTTTCAAGAATGCGCAGCCATAAAGGGTAGTCTAATATGAGATATTTTTCATTTCCTGACCAACCGCGAAAGAAACCACTTGTATATGATCTGTTAAAAAGTACAGTTGTAGGTTCACCGATCCAGTTGACACAGTTTAATAGAAAATTGGTACCAGCCTCCTTACCGGAAATAATTGAATCTTCTGAGGAAATAGGAGAATTAAATCCACAGTCATCAAGCGGATTGCCATCTTTATCAATAAGCATCCTATATGATGTTACCAAGGCCAAATCAGGCATCTTGATAAAATAGGCCATCATCCTGTCAATTTTGTCTTCGGCAAAAATGTCATCATCCATTAGAAAGTTAATGTATTTGGACTCAGCAGAAATATTATCCCAACACATTTGCCAATTTGAATGCATATCAATACCCGGAGAATGAAAATAACGGATATTGGGGTATACTTTTTGAAATTTATGAACTATCTGTTCGGTTTCATCGTCAAGACTGTTATCTGAAATGATTATTTCAATGTTTTTGTAGGTTTGGTTGACAGCACTGGCTAAAGCCAAACTAAAGAAGTGAGGCCTTTCATGTGTTGGAATAAGTATGGAAACCAGAGGCATTGAATCATTTGTGCACATAGTTTGCTCCTTGATCTAATTTAAAAGTAAGAGCTTCATCTAAATCTTTTTTGCAAAATTGTTCAGAAAAAATTCTGAAAACAATTTTTAAATCTTCAAAGTTTTCACCGTGATAGTCTTTTTTGTAGCATGAACTAATGTTGTCAATAACAGCGTTACACCACAGATAGAGTGACTGACGTTTTTGCTCATCGGTAATCAAGAACTTTTTTTTATTCCAGGCGGTTTGTATCGCATATGCAAGTGATAAAGGAAACCGAATGGAGGTGTTGAAATCATTGGTGTCATTTGAACCGTGGATTCTAAAGAAGCTTAATGGCTCCGGTATATAGATGACATCACCTTTTTCCAACAGCCTAAGCCATAGAGGATAATCCAGAATCAGATATTTCTCTTCTCCTGTCCAACCCCTAAAAAAACCATCAGTAAAGCTATTCCTAAAAAGAACAGTAGTTGGTTCACCAATCCAGTTATTATGCATGGTAAGAATATGCGTTCCTGCAAGCTCACCTTTTACTATCGTGGTTGCGTCAAAGATGGGAGCATTAAAAGGTTGATCCGGCATGAGATTACCATCAGCATCAAGGAGCTTTCTGTAGGATGTTGCGAGTGCCAGATGTGGATTACTTTCCAAAAGCTTAACCATGATTTCAATTTTGTTTGGAGCAAAAAAATCATCATCCATCAAAAAATTAGAATATTTTGACGAGGGAGATTTATTATCCCAGCACACTTGCCAGTTATCATCCATGCATATCCCCGGATTATGAAAATATTTTATATTTTTATAAGTCTTTTGAAAGTCGCTTACTATTAGCTTCGTATCATCATCGTTACTATTATCAGAAACTATAATTTCAATGTTTGGATAGGTTTGATTGATTACACTTGCCAAGGCAATGCTAAAGTATTTGGGCCTCTCGTGGGTTGGAATCAGTATAGATACCAAAGGTTCTGAATGGTTATTCATAGGTTCCATATTCTTTTACCCTTTCTTCAAACTCGCTGAAAAGCATCAACGACTTATCTCGATCAGACAAAATAGCTTCAGAGTCAGAAATTGGCCAAGTAATATTTAAAGCAGGATCATTGTAAATTATTCCTGTATCGGTCTCTTTGTCATAAGGCCCTTCGCATTGATACATCATAGTAGTATTGTTTTCTAAAGATGCAAAACCATGTGCGAAGCCGCGTGGGACAAAAACAGCATTTTTTCCATTGCTGTCAAGATCAATGCTTACCCATTTTTTATAGGTAGGACTGCTTTGGCGCAAATCAACAATGACATCCCATGCTTTTCCTGACAGTAGGCAGATTAGTTTTGATTGTGGAGCATTAAGTTGGAAATGAAGACCTCGAATAACGTTCTCAGAGCTGACAGATACAAAAGTCTCTGAAATATCAAATTTAATACCACCATATGAATATATCTGTTTCTCAAAGCTTTTTATAAAGCTGCCTCGTTGGTCACTGTAACAAAAATTTTTTATTGCATAAGCGCCACCAAGGACTAAAGGCGTGAATTCAAATTGTCCCATTAGAAATTCCTTTCTATACCAACAATTATTATTAATTATAAAATATATTCGATATAACATCAAATACTTAACAACAAGCCGTGGCGTGAATTATAATAGTATATATGCTGTTACAAGGTTATGAGGTCTAAAAGGAGCGATAATGGGCAGAAGTTTATCTGACTTTGACACTTTGGTAGTTGTTACGCCGGCAGATTGTGAACGGTTAAAAAAATTATACTTTAGATTATTAAATAATATTAAATATGGAAAAATAATTTTTGTCGGAAGCCAAGGAGTATTGGATGTCTTAAAAACAGATGCGCTCCTTTTTGAAAATGTTAAGTGGCTTGATGAAAATAGCATTATTCCATTTGATGAAGTACATTCATGTATTGAAAACAAAATGAAGAATATTCTTGCAGGCAGAGATCTTCCACGGGGAATTACAGGCTGGTACTATCAGCAATTTCTTAAAATGCAGTATGCTTTTACTTGTGAAAATGAGTATTACATGGTTTGGGATGGGGACACTATTCCTTGTAAAACTGTAACTATGTTCCAAAAAGAAAGTGGTAAACCCTATTTTGACTTAAAGCATGAGCATCATCCGGAATATTTTGAAACTATAGGCAAAATACTTCCGGGATTTGGTAAGGTAATAGGACAATCTTTTATTTCAGAGCATATGCTCTTTAAAACTGAGTATATGAAAGAATTGGTAAAGGACATTGAGAATAATAAAGCAATAGAGGGAAGGAAGTTTTGGGAAAAGATAATAAACGCCATTCCTGCGGAAAAAATTCAGGATTCTGCATTTAGCGAATTTGAGACATACGGAACTTATGTGGCAATGAGACACTCTAGTACATACAAACTTAGAGAATGGCATTCCTTTAGACAAGGCGGGAGTTTTTTTTCAATCGATACTATTTCGGATAATGATTTTAATTGGCTTTCAATTGATTTTAATGCTATATCTTTTGAAAAGGGGCATACAGTAAGGGAAGATAACAAAAATCTTTTCGATAATCCTTATTATCAGGAGAAACTGACTCCAAAACAGATGCTTTTAGCTGCGCAGCTTGAATATAGGGAGGGATACAAGGAAGTATGGGGAGATGAAGATAAAAACGTCAATTATAGCAACGGAGCCTATAATGGCGGTGATGAATTAATACATGAAGATCGACTGAAATATCTAAGCAATAACACTTACAAAGATTATGAAAAACTTGGTGATGAACTTGTAGAAAAAAATATAAATCAGGCTTTTTTGTGTTATGAGAATGCCGAGTATCTTTGTGATGAACAAGTTGCAAAACTACGGATTAATGAGAAAAAGAAGAAACTCAATTCAGATGGAAAAGTAACTGTAAAGAAGACTGCAATTATAGTACTTTCCTATAATAATTCCTATATGCTACAGCGATGCATAGAAAGTATTTGCAACAATTGTAATCCTGATAGTTATCGTTTATTTATATTCGATAATGCTTCTTTGGATGGAACAGCTAAATGGCTCATTGATTGGGGCGAAGAACATGATGAGGCTTACGTCATACTTAATAATGAAAATTTGGGCTTTTCAGGAGGCAATAATGCAGCTTACAGTTATGTTCCGAATGGATATGATCCCTTTTTTCTTAATAACGATACAAGAGTTCCGGCAAATGCGCTATTTTGGATGAGAATGGGGCTATATGAGGCTGATGATATTGGGGGTATAGGGGCTATTCAAAATTATGTTGATACTGTTCAAAGTGTTGATGTTATTTTTGACAGACCTGAAATGTACGTCGAGTATGGCGCAGAGAATAATGTATACATTGAAAATCCTCTTGAGGAACAAGCGAAAATCTGTGGGTTTGCTATGCTTATAAGAAGAGAAGCCTTTGAAACTTCAGGAGGATTTGATGAGGCGTTTAATCCCGGATTTGTTGAGGATGATGATCTTAGTTTAAATATAAGATCACATGGATACAGGTTGATGGTTTGTCATAATTCCTTTATATATCATGCAGGAAGCCAAAGCTTTGCAAGGAGAGATGATACTCATGAACTTTTTACTAAACATAGAGAGATAGTTGTTAGAAAATGGGGATTTGACAGCACAATTTATGCGTCTATGAGCTCTAATGAGTATTCTTTTATAAAATCTCTTGCAGAAAAAGGCTACACAAGAGAAAGTAAGTTTTCGTTACTTCATATAGGCTGTGGCTGTGGGAATATGCTTGGGCACATTCATTATCTTTATCCTAAGGCAAGATTGTGCGGTGTTGAAGAAAATGATGCCGTGCGTAGATTTAAGATTTCATGCCTTGATATATATGCAGATGAATCTGAACTGCCTCTAAATACGGATGAATTTGATATAGTCGTCAAAGATATTGGGTGAAAAAGCTATTTGACTGCCTAAGTGCAGTAAGGAGACTTGCGATGAAAAAAATTAGTGTGATAGTTCCGGCATATAATTCACATGATACACTTGCAAGGTGTTTGGGTAGTTTGGTTAACCAAACATTACATGACATTGAAATTATTGTGATTAATGATGCGTCTTCAGATGATACTTGGGAAATAATGACAAGGTGTAAAGCGCAGTTTCCGGATAAGGTTATCACAATAAATGAAAAGACAAACAGGGGAAGTGGTGGGGCAAGAAATGCAGGCCTTGCTGTAGCAACAGGGGAGTATATCGGATTTGTTGATAGTGATGACTATATTGCATCACAGATGTATGAAAAGCTTTACAATGAAGCTGTAAAAAGTAGCGCAGACATAGTGGATTGTGGGATATACACTGAAGCTATTGATAAAGCAACGATTTATATAGGGGATAATGCGTCAGGAAAACTTGATGATTCCAAACGAAAAATGCTTATTTTTGGGGGCGGGTACCTTGTTACAAAAATATTTAAAAGAGATCTTTTTTACAATCCGCCTATCAAAATGAGGGAAAAGATAAGGTGTCTGGAAGATAACGATATCTTAAAATATATGTTTCTCAGAGCTGATAGTGTTAGTAATGTGAAAGAGGTTTTATATAACTATTGTAATAATTCATGTTCTCAAACAAAAGATATGGAGTTAAGGACATATTTTGAGAGTGTGTATGGGGCAATGCAAGGAACATATGATATTTGTTCAAAGCTTGATAATTACAAGAGAGTATTTGATGTAATCGAATATTTCTATATTCTTTGGTACTCTTATGGAATAAACAGATGTATTTATGAAAATATTTCAGCTCTGGGAGTGACCAAAGAAAATATAGGCGCATATTTTGAAGCCATAGACAGCAATCGGATTGAGATGCTTAGTAGGATTGCAGATTTGAAAGCGAAAGTAGTATCAGAACAATGTTATGAAAATAATTATGTAAAAAAATATATATCGGATATTGATGTCATGATAATGAAGGAATGCGATATGAGATACTTTAGCAACCGGAAATGATTTGCATGACATTATGGATAAATGTAATCAGAAATCAGAGGATACAATGAAAATCTTATATCTTGACATACCAATTTTTTTTGCAAACATGGATATGCTGGACGCACTTAATCGTTACAGAGATGAAAAAGGAAATCAGCTTGAAGTAATCACTTTCAATTATGATTATGATGAAAAGAAAGCCAGAAATGATGAAGTATTTGAAAAAGCATTTTCAAATGCTATAAAAGACAACTCGCCTGATTTTGTGTTCTCTTTCAATTTTTTGCCTGTAGTATCCAAAGTCTGTAATAAAGAAGGAGTTATCTACGTTTCCTGGATCTATGATAATCCGGAGAATTTACTTTATTCATATCAAGTAATTAATAAATGCAATATAGTTCTTATGTTTGATTCTAAAGAATATGAGATTTTCAGAAATGGGCGTATTGATACAGTTGAGTATCTTCCATTGGCCGCATCTACAAGACGCCTTGATTCAATGATTCCTACTGAAACCAAGAGACAGAAATTTGAAGCTGATATATCTTTCGTTGGCTCTTTATATACAGAAAGAAAACAGTACTATGAAGAAATTGCATCAAGAATCAGCCCATATTCATTAGGATATATAGACGGACTTATTAGGGCACAACTTCAAGTCGATGGAATGAACTTTATAGAGGACTGCCTCCCTAAAACTATTGTGGAAGACATACAAAAAGCCAGTAACCTGTATCCATACCCTGATAGCGCTGAGACATTAGAGTGGTTATTTGCGAACTATATCATAAACAGACAGGCAACAATTCTTGAAAGAAAAGAAATACTTGCGATGATAGGTGAAAAGTTCGGAGTAAAACTGTACACTTATGGTCAAAATAATGCTTTTAATCCAAAAGGCGTCCAAAACATGGGACCGGCTGACTACTTTGAAGAAATGCCATATATTTTTAAACTTAGTAAAATTAATTTAAATATTACTCTTCGAAGTATCCGTCATGCTATACCGCTAAGATGCTTTGATATTCTGGGAGCGGGAGGATTTCTTTTATCTAATTATCAGGTGGATCTTGCCAGGCATTTTATCCCTGATGAGGATTACGTATACTACGAGGACAGGCATGATCTTATGAATAAGATAGTGTATTATCTTCACCATGATGATGAGAGGCTTGCTATAGCGCAGAATGCGCATAACAAGGTACAAAAGGAACACACTTTTGATGTTAGAATTGGACAGATTTTAGAATATGTAAACGCCAAAGTGCTATAAAAAGGGCTGTATGCTATGAATATACTGATGCTTGACCTCTTTGGGTCGTTTCAAACTGGAGATTTGCACTATTTTTTTCAGAAGATGGGAAACAAGTGCAAGTATATACAATATCTTTTAAAGGATAAAAATGGTGATGATACCTTTGAAGGCTTTTTGGTCAAAGAGCTTAACAGCAATTCTTTTGATATGGTTTTTTCTACTAATTATTATCCGGCTGTAGCAAGAGTATGCTATAGGATGAATATACCTTACTGTTCATGGACCTATGATAGCCCGCCTGAAATTACAAGCTTGGATACAATGGATTATCCGACAAATAGAATTTTCTTTTTTTCTAAATATGATTACAGCGTTTTTGCTGACGGGTATGGGCTGGAAAATGTTTATTATCTACCATTGGCAGTTAATACAGAAAGACTGGAAAAAATCAAACCTGTTAACAGCTTTTCTTCAGATGTAGCTCTTGTGGGCGGATTGTATAAATCTGATTCGTTTCTGGGGTTAAAAGCGATAATGTCTACTGAGCAACAGCAGTACGTAGATGCTGTTATAGCAGTCCAGCTGGAGCATAGTGGGAGCGGAGTGATAGATGCTTCTTTAACAGATGAGTTTGTTGAAGGAGTATGTGCTTATTATAAAAATCAATCGCCTACGGCTATACAACCGACTAAGGAACAGCTATTTTATTCTTTTTGTTCTCACATTACTCACATGGACAGACTTGCGCTTCTTAGATTAAGTGCGCAAAAAGGGTATCACACAAGACTTTATTTATCACAACTATCAAACCAGGATAGAGTTCTTCTTGAAAAATATAATGTAGAGTTAATGGGGAATGTTGGTTATGAAGAGGAAATGCCACAGGTATTTAAGAGTACTAAGATAAACCTAAATCCTACACTTAGAGCTAATAGAACTGGAATACCACTTAGAATTGTGGATATTCTTGGATGTGGCGGCTTTATGCTTTCTACGCATCAGGCAGAACTTGATGATTTCTTTTTTGATGGAGAGGTTGTTTACTACGAAACAACAGAAGAAGCTGTGGAGCTTATGGATTATTATCTTGCGCATGATGATGAAAGAGAAAAGGTTGCAAGTGCAGGCTTGCGTAGGGTAAAAGAAGATTTTTCTTTCGAGGATAGAATTGAAAAAATGCTTGGAACAATAAAGTAAAAAACTTAAGTATGGCGGATATTTAGCCATGTGTTTAGAAATACCAATGATTACCGGTGCAAAGAATATAAGGAGCATTTGCATATGAAAAAAATCAGCGTGGTAATTCCTGCGTATAATGCACATGATACACTTGCGAGGTGTCTTGGAAGCTTGGTCAATCAGACGCTTCAGGATATCGAAATCATAGTGGTTAATGACGCATCAACTGATGATACATGGGAAATAATGCAAAGGTGTAAGGCTCAGTTTCCTGACAAGATGGTGATCATCAACAGTAATGTTAATACGGGATGTGGTGGCGCCAGAAGCATTGGACTTGATGCTGCAACAGGTGAGTATATAGGCATGGCTGATGCAGATGATTATGTTGCAACTACTATGTATGAAAAACTATATCAGAAAGCAGTAGAAACAGGGGCAGATATAGTGGATTCAGGCTTTTATCAGGAAAAAACCGATAAAGCTCTTTTGACTGTCACAGATGAGCTTGCAGGTGAACTTAATGACTATAAGAGAAGCAAGCTTATCACCAGCTCGGGTTATCTTGTCACGAAGATATTTAAGAGTGAATTATTTAATAATCCGCCTGTAAGAATGCAGCAGAATATGGCAGCACTTGAGGATCTTGAGATTTTTATTTATATGTTTTTAAGAGCTGGGAGTATCGCGGCTGTAAAAGAAATCTTTTATAACTACTGTGACACTGAAGGTTCCAATACTAAAATGACTGATCTCGATAAGTACTATGATGCAATTTACAGGGCAATGAAGGGAACTTACGATAAATGCCATGAAATGCCGGCTTATGAAGGCAGTAGACAGGCAATCGAGTTTATGCTCACTAACATTTATTCTTATGGGATTAATCGATGTCTGTACGATCAGATTTCCAAGTATGGTGCAGATAAAAAGAATGTAAAAAAATATTTTGACAACGTCGGCAGTTATGAAAAAGATCTACTAAAAAAGCTCTGTGAGCTCAAAAAAACAGTGATTAAAGGAACATATGATACAAACAGCGAGGTTATGAAAAGAATGTCACCATTAGATATAGAAATTATGAAAGAATGTGACAGACTTTTCCGGTGCTTTTAAACAGTTCGCTGACGCCACAGTTACTTCCACTGTAATTATTGCTTACAACAATGGCAGGCGTAGGAGTAGGTAGTGTATCAAAAATACCGATATCATTATCAGTGTAGTATTTAACTAATTTGTGATATTCATCATAAAGTTCAGGACGCAGCCTTTCTAAGACCTTATCAAGATTAGGATAAGGTCTCCAGATAAGCACTTCGTCCTCTTTTTTATGAGAAAATGTATCAAAATAGTCACGCAGCTCATTTATTTTTGGACGGTTGTTCTCAAGAATATCCATAACTGAAGTGCATAGAAGCGTTGTTTTTTTATAAGTTCCATCAGGATTTTTGATTATTTTTAACCATTCGATAGGTAGAATATTTGAGGAATGATTGTATTTTTCTAGAATTCTAATTCTTGGATAATCTTTAAAGCTGATTCGGGACTCCCAATATTCTAGCTGCTTTGCACTTGCCCCTGCAAGAAGATGAAGATATACATCTTTCATATTTTGGGATTGAACAATAATATGGTCAACATTATTTATTCCTTCAGGAATAAGCATTGTCCTAAGATCTTCCAGATACTCATGGTTGTTAACGGGGAGTTCAGGCCAGCATGCATATTGAATATATGTAAGATTATCAGTAAAGTTTTTAATATTTGAAGTATAAAAATATGGATGCACAGTAAAACCCAAAGTTCCGGAGTCATTGGCGTTTTGAATGTAAATTATGTCAGGATGCTCGGCTTCCAGGTTATAGCTATTAATGTCGGTAATAGGGACTAAATCAGGATATCCGTTGGTCAAATATTCATCGCCACTTAAGTTATTCTCAGAATCTCTATTATATGTTGGAATAGGAATTACCTTAACTATATTTTCAGGGTTTTCAACAGCATCTTCCCATATTGTCTGGAAACCCTCCCACATAAGCGGTGAGATTGGAAGAAAAACTATTTTTTTCATAATTAAAAAATATCTCCTATTTGCCCAATCCTATTGTGGAAAAGAATCTTTCTTTCCTGGTTTTTGTAAAATGGGTAATCGTGACCTGTTGCTCCTTTGATTGGAGTCATGTAGTTATCGCCGTATTCTGACTTTAGAACTTCGTCATATCCTACAGGAATTGGAACTTTTATCATTTCAAAGTCTACCATTATTGTCTCTGAATATGCTTCTAAAGAGCGCTTTCTTCTGTCTCCGCACATGGCATATTCGGGATACCATGTAAGCCATTTTGCTTCTTCTTTTGTTGTCATCATAGAAATAGCATCGGTTAATTTCCATATCGAATCTCTTAAATATCCGTCTCTTGAGACGTGATAATTAAGTGTCTGCTCTAGTTGGGATAGAAATGAATCAAGCTCATTCGTTTGCAGATAGACTTCATAATCAATCCCAAGGTTATAAGAAATAGTGTATAGCTGGCTTAAGTAGTTCCAATAATCTGTGTTTGCAGGAATAAAATCCAGTGGAAATATGTCAATTCCGGTTGCATATGGGCAATTATAAAGCTGATTTGTGATAGAAGCTTCTTTTTCACTGATTCCTAGATCTATAACATCTCTGCAGCATACAAATGCCTTAGGGTATGGATAATTGTCACATGTATAGAAACTATAAACTTTTCTAAATGGAGGGAGCTCCTTTTGGAGAATAAAAAGAAACTTCATATAGTCTTCTCTTGGCATACAGATGTCTATATCATCGTCCCAAGGAACATAACCATTATGTCTTACGGCACCAATCAGAGAGCCGTACTCCATCCATATATTCAGCTCATGTTTCTTGGCAATACTCAAAACCTCATCCAGAACTGTAAGTTGAATGGCCCAGCCTTTCTTCATGGCTTCAGAAATGGTATATCCACATCTACTCTCTTCTTTAAAAAAATAATCAGATATGTTCAACATATAATAATTGTATCACTTTTTGTGATAAAATAAACTTAAATACGTGTATTTATATACCAAAAGGTGAATTGGCCAATGCTATCATTTTCAAAAGATTACTTTAATGAAGAGTATAGAGAAGGGTATCTTGTGAGTGAAACTATGAAACGTTCATGGGCCTCACAGATGCAGTTATTAGATGCATTAAAAAGTCTTTTAGAAAAATACGGTCTTAAGTATTACGCAGAGTGCGGAACCCTTCTAGGAGCAGTCCGCCATAAAGGATACATTCCTTGGGATGATGACCTTGATATATCAATGCCAAGAAAAGACTACATGGAGCTTCTTAAACACGCTGAGGAAATTGATGATGACTTATGCATCAGAAGTATCTATAACTCAGATTCTTTTATGAGTTTTCATGCTGTTATTACTCATAAAGCCGACAAATTAGAATGGGATGTTAATAGAATTAACAGATTTCATGGATGCCCTTTTATTTGCTTCATAGATATTTTCCCATGGGACTTTGTGTTTTCTGGCATGGAGGAATTCAAAAAACAAAAGTCACTATATACAAAAGCCTACAAACTTGTGTATGAATGTGCAGCTATAGAGGAAGAACTGTTTGCCGGAAGGCTTATAACTTTAAAAGATGTAAGAGATACAGTGCGCACTAATAAAAACGGAAATGATCGTGTAAAGCGTTTTTTAGTTGATCTAAGTGATGTACTAGGGCAGGCGAAAGCTTGTTTGAGCGATCATTCTGATATAAATGAAGAAGCTATGCTTCGGAAGCAATTATGCATTATCACTGACAGGATTGCTCAAATGTGTCCTGAAAGCGAGCTATTGGATTATGCTCCAAATCTGGCGTCACCGGATAATCATCCTAGGAAAGCTATTTGGAGTAATGAAGTGATAGAAATGGCATTTGAAAATACATCAATAGTTGTGCCTAAGGGGTATAAAGATGTTCTTAATAATCAGTATGGACCAGATTATATGCAGCCTGCAAGGTATGCATCTGCTCATGGGTATCCGTTTTTTAGGGATGAAATAAGGGTTCTTTGCGGAGGTGAAACGGGAGACAATTATTTTGAAACGGAAATCGAACCATCTGTTGACGATGTTCCAGAGCAGATACGAGATTTTTTAATAACTGCTGATGGGAAACTTAAGAAGATCATTATTTATGGTCTTTCTGCGACGGATATAGTTAACAATGGCACCATGGCTATAAAAAAGATAAGAAACTATTTGTTGGGATTTGATAATAAGGAAGATCAGATAGTTATTTGCTTTGCGCCCAAAGGGCTAAAAAGGTTTATGTCGAGGTGCTCACTTGAGCTTTTGAAAGAATACGAAAATCTCATGGATGACATTGAAAAAATGAATAATATCATCTTTGATAATGAACCAAGCTCACGTGAAATAGGGGCTTTCTTGGCACTGTGTGATGAATATATAGGAGATGAATGTCCGCTAGCAGATTGGTGTAGGAAGTATAATATTCCGGTAACAATCCAAGAATATCAGCCGGTGGAATATCGATTTCATGAGAACTTTTTCAAAGAGGAAGTCAGAGATGGTTTTTATATCTCTGAAATGATGAAAAGATTTTGGGCTGCTCAGTTGGTAGTTTTTGGAGAAATCCAAAAAATATGTAGACGGCATTCATTAAAATATCATGTCGACATGGGAACTTTACTCGGAGCTATACGTCATAAAGGCTATATACCCTGGGATGATGATTTTGATATATCAATGCTGCGGGATGACTGGGAAAAGTTTTTTGAATATGCAAAGACTGAACTGCCTGAGGGTTATATTGCTCTAACAGCTGTAAGTAATAAAGAATATGATCTTTCGCTGGGAAGAGTCGTTAATAGTCAGGCGATAGACATTAATGAAAGCCATTTGAAAGAGTTTTGCGGATGCCCTTATGTGATTGGAGTTGATATTTTTCCAATCGATAAGATTTATGCAGATCCCGATAAAGAAAATGACCGGAGAAAGCGTGCCAAGGATGTATATACAGCAGCGGAACTGCTAAACAAAAAAGGTATTTCTGATAGCGAAGTGAGATCTCTTTTAGCTAGCATAGAGAGAGCAAATCATATAGTTTTTCATAGGGATAGCCGCATTAGCAGAGAACTGGTTCTTTTGAATGAAAAAATAAGTTCAGAATGCCGGGATGAAGATGCCAAAGAGGCTGCATTTATGTTTCCGTGGGTTATGCAGAACCGTATGAACTGTGATATTGGACTGTTTCAGGATATTGTATGGGTACCGTTTGAAAATATTTCTGTTCCGGTTCCTAGGAGATATGATGAACTGCTCACAAAAGAATATGGTGATTATATGACTGTTCACAAAGGTGGCGGGGTGCATGAGTATCCTGTTTACAGGGAACAGGAAGATATGCTGAAAAGTCATTTAGATCATAATCCGTTCAGATATACTTTGACAAAAGAAGAATATGAGAAGGCTCTTGAAATGGCTGGAGATAGGGAGCATCTAAGCATGGCAGAACAGGTAATTTACACACCCGATCCCGGCATAGATGATCCGATTGATGATAATGATAAGGCTATAGTTGCACTTAAGCCGTATATAGAAAAGCCTGAGGTGGTTTATGCAGATAGGGTAGTGGTAAAAACACCAAGGATGAGGCAGCTATACATTGATACCTTGACCGGCATAATAGGAGAAGAATCCAGAGATTTTTGGGCGAAAAAAATATGTTTGGCAGACAATGAAGCTTAATAGTGAGGGTTAAATGGATTTCATCGGAACAAGAGATATTTATTCAAAACTTCAGGATGATTACAGTCGCTTTTTGTATGAAAAGAGAGCTATGTATTGTATCACCTCAGATGGCAGGTACATGGATGATATTTTGGAATCTGTCATTGATCGGCATATCTTTCAAAAATTGATGAGAGAACTTGAAAAGGTAAAAGACAAATTGGCTGTAAGAGGAGCAGGGAATGACTACTATGTTTTAAAACGTCTGAATCCGGACTTTGAGTTTGCATTTTTTGTAGACTATGACGTTACGAAACAGGGAAAAGTCATTGATGGAAAAGAAGTTTTAACTCCGGATGATTTTTACGAGAAATATAAAGATTATTATGTACTTGTTAATTCTGCAGCAGCCAATGAAGAAATTGTAGATGATTTAAAAAAGCATGGTATATCGGATGATAAGATTTTTAATCTTGCTGTTTGTTATGAAGGAATATGTGATAAACAGTACTTTGAAGAAAATATTATGAAAAGCACATCCGGAGAGATTTTTGTAGATGGTGGTTGTTATGACGGAAGAACAGTCAGGCAGTTTGTAAAGTGGTGTAAGGGAGATTATAAGAAAATTTTTTCTTTTGAACCTGATAGTCAAAATTACGAGAATGCTAAACGAGTATTTGATGAGATTGGATTAACGAATATAGAGCTGCTTAACAGAGGCCTTTGGAGCTGCGAGAGGACATTACACTTTAATGCTGACGGATCTCAGGGAGCGAGAATTGAAGAAAACGGCGGAACTACTATACACACAGCATCGATTGATGATGTGGTTAAAAATGAGAGGGTAACATTTATTAAGCTTGACGTGGAAGGCGCTGAATATGAGGCACTTATTGGAGCAAGGAAAACTATAGAAAAGGATCGGCCTAAGTTGGCTATAAGTATATATCATAAGCCACAGGATATTTTTGAACTTCCTGAGTTAATAATGTCAATCAGAGATGACTATAGAATGTATTTACGACACTATCAATTAAGCCCTAATGAAACTATTCTTTATTGTGTTTAATTAAAAGGGAGCAGTCATGAAAAAAATCATAACCTATGGTTCGTTTGATCTATTCCATTATGGTCACTATAAGATCCTCGAGAGAGCAAAGGCACTGGGGGATTACCTTATTGTGGGTGTCACGACCGAGCATTTTGACAGACAGAGGGGAAAACTTAATCTGGTTGATCCTATTATGACCAGAATAGAAAATGTCAGAAAGACCGGATTTGCTGATGAGATCATTGTGGAGGATCATGAAGGGCAGAAAATAGAAGATATTCAGAAGTATGATATAGACACTTTTGTTCTGGGATCTGATTGGACAGGGAAGTTTGATTATCTGAAACAGTATTGCAATGTAGTATATCTTGAGAGAACGCCCAATATATCTTCTACCTTTTTGCGCCATGACAGGATGAGACTTATTAAGCTTGGAATTATAGGTACCGGAAGAGTTGCCAGGAGATTTTTTTCAGAAATCAATTATGTTTCAGGAATTGAAGCTGTAGCGGCGTATAATCCAAATTTTGATGATTTGAGTGCTTTTCTGCAAAATTATACAGTTACCGGATTTTGTGATGATTTTGAAAGCTTTTTGGAATCTGTAGATGCTGTATATGTGGCATCGCCAAATGAGACACATGCTGATTATGTAAGAACTGCCTTGGAAGCAGGCAAGCACGTACTGTGCGAAAAGCCAATGACATTTACTTATGATGAAGCTGTGGAGCTATATAAATTAGCTAAACAAAACCATGTTGTCCTCATGGAAGGCATTAGAGCAGCTTATCTTCCGGGATTTCAGCAGCTGCTTACAGTTGCCAAAAACGGAACAATCGGTGAAATATGTGACGTACAGGCATGTTTTACGCGCATAGGAGATGCAAATTCCAGAGAAATGTCAGATGCTAAATATGGCGGAGCATTCATGGAATATGGAAGCTATACCCTTCTTCCTATTTTCAAAATATTTGGGCTTGAATATGAAAGCCTTCATATTGATTCCATTCTTGGTGAAAACGGGATAGACAGGTTTACCAAGATTGAATTCAAATATAAAAACGGGCTTGCGACATCGAGAACCGGGGCAGGTGTAAAATCTGAAGGACAGCTTGTTATCGGAGGAACTAAGGGATATATCCTGGCACAATCACCCTGGTGGCTGATACGCAGTTTTGACGTCCGCTATGAGGATGCAGATAAAGTTGATCACTACGAAGCAGGCTTTGTCGGAATTGATGGCTTCAGGTATGAAATTGCTGAGTTTCTTACCAAGATAAATGGCACCGGTGG
>JAEEGL015131797.1_pt1 | contig 30401 bp, 28 predicted proteins | sample 9134231 | NCBI WGS metagenome assembly JAEEGL01 (sample SAMN16246548, study PRJNA631951) | gut metagenome | biome: gut microbiome; feature: rumen; material: fiber-attached | host: Bos | place: Iran: Karaj | collected 2018-10 | reverse complement strand
GGAATTGAATATAACTGAAGGACAAAAATCTGGAAAATTAATACAGTAAAAATTGCCCATACAGCTGCATCAAGAAGATCAAAAAACTGGTAGACAAGCCAGCTTGTTCCTTTATAATTTTTTGCGACAGGAACACGTGTCCAGGAAGTAAAAATCTTATTTCTCAAATAAGGATTTTTGATACCATCTTTCTTTTCTTTTTTCTTCTGATACTTTGGATATAAAAATCTTGCATTAACAAATGCCAGAATAAAAATAATAAACCATAAAATTACAGTAACTGTATCTATTGCATAAGAAGTTCCGTTTTTACCTGCCCTTCTGATAATAAATGCAATAAAAAGAACATAAGGAAGATATTCCGTAAGCTTTACAGTCGGAATTATATATTTTCCGTCTGTTTTAATTAACGATTTATAAACTACAAAATAAATTGTAAAGCCTGTATAAATAATTGAAAGTGGAAATGCAAAAAGAGAAACATCTGCATTAAAACTTAAACATAAAAAAGAAAATATTACAGCAGAAGCCAGCTGAATATAATAAAGAATAGATAAAATTTTAAAATTATTAATTGTTTTGTTCATCTTTTCGCTCATATTTTTAATTATATAATTTTTAACAGATTTGATAAAGATTATTACATATTTTTCAAATCTGGAAGAAACGTGCACGCATTTATAAATATTTTTTCACAAAAGTCTTCAAAATCAAAACCGGAATTTTCGCGCAGCATAAATCCTGCCTTATAAACTTTTTCAATTTCTACAGGGCTTGTAAATTCTTCGCCTTTTAAAAACTGATAGGGAGCATCGGTTTCGAATAAAAGATTTTCCAACGGAAGATTTTTTACGCAGTCAATTACTTTTTTATTTCCGTTTATTATCTGCTTTCCAAAACTAAAATATGCTTTTATTCCATGGTTTAATAAGCTTTGAGCTTCAATGGAGTTTCCCATAAATGAATGGAACAGAACTGCAGAAAGCTTTTTAAGCCTGTCTGATAAAGCGAACAAACGTTCGTTAGCTTTCCTGCAATGAACAATAAGCGGTAAGTTATATTTTTCTGCAAGTTCTATCTGCATCAAAAAAACTTTATTTTGAATTTCAGCGGTATTTTTTAATTCCTCCGTATAAAAATCAAATCCGCACTCACCTACCGCACATATTTTCTTCTGTTTAATTAATCCTTCAATAAATTCCCTTTGTTCTTTTATATTGCAGTCAGCGGCATTTTGCGGATGAACTGCATAAGCCTTAAAAATATTTTTGCCGGACTTTTCCTGAATTAAAAATTCTTCGTTCGTCAGTGCACAGGAAATTCCGGAATAATTGATTTCATTTTCCGGAATATTTTGCAGCGTTAATTCACTGACAATATTCTTTTGAAGGCATTGAGAATAATGAAAATGTGCGTCAAAAAAAAGTGATTTTTTGCTAAACATTTTTTTATTATATCCGAAAATTAAACTAAGAACCAATGAGTTTGTTTAATTCAAACTTATTTGCTGAAGAAAATGAAAACTTTTTAATTATACGGGGGAAATATGAAAAGTTACACACTCAAAAGCATTGGAAAAAACACAGACTACATGACAATCGTTAGAGAAATGGAAGACGGTTTTGTAGTAAGAATTGTAAGAGACCTGGACGGTTACGAAGATGTAAAAACTGATTACATTTCTAAAGAACTTTTCGACAGCTGCATCAGAACCGGTTACCTTACAGAAATTACAGAAACAGTAAAAATTGCTGCAAATGCATAAAAGAAATAAAGAAGTGCGTTAATTATAATAGCGCGCTTTTTTATTTTCTAAGCATTTTCTACTATTTTTATTGCCTGTTCAATTCTTTCTTTTTTAGACAAAGGTTCAAGCCACAGAATCTTTACACCTTTCTTTTCCATCATTCTAAACCAGGTTTCCTGTCTTTTTGCAAACTGTCTGATTGCTATAAATAATTTTTCATACAGTTCATCTTTTGAAATTTTATCCTGCAGATAAAATGAACAGAATCTGTATTCAAGTCCAAGTTTTTCAAGGCGTTCCCATGATATACCGCTGTCATATAATCCCTGAACTTCTTCAAGCATTCCGTGTTCAAGACGCTCTTTTAATCTTATGGAAATATTTTCCCATAAAACAGGACGCGGCAACGTGGTTCCAATAATCAAAGGCTTAATTTCCGGACGAACGCTGGCGGTTGTTTCATAACCGTTCTTTTTAGCTTCTATAATTTCCAGCGCTTTAATTACCCTGTCCTTTTCTTTTAAATCGCACAACGTATGCAAATCAGGCTGTAATTCTATAAGTCTTTTCGCAAGAACCTCAAGCGGAGTTTTTTCAAGCTGTTCATGAAGTTCTTTATTTTCCGGAAGTTCAACAAGTTCATAACCGCGGATAACAGCATCCAGATACATTCCGGTTCCGCCGACAATTACAGGAAGTTTTCCGCGTTTTAAAACGTCATTAAATGCATTGTAAAAATCATGCTGATAATTGTAGACATTATATTCTGCAGGAAGCTCGACTATATCAATTAAGTGATAAGGAATCTGTTTTCCGTCTACAACATATTCATCAAGATCTTTTCCGGAACCAATATCAAGCTTTTTATAAGTCTGACGCGAATCTGCAGAAATAATTTCTCCGTTAAATTTATCTGCAAGAGCAACACCTATAGAAGTTTTTCCAACGGCTGTTGGTCCCAGCACAACAACGCAATTATAATCTTTCATTTTAAATTACCCTGCAGATTACACATTTCAAATATTCAGATTTTGGATAACCGCACAAAACAGGATGATCAGAACCTGCTCCGCGCTTTTCTATAATCTGAACTTTTTTATGACTGTCGCAGGCTGCATGCATTATCATATCACAGAACATTTCCGGAGTCATAAAAGAAGAACATGAACAGGTAACTAAAATTCCGTATTCATTCAATAATCTCATGGCACGTAAATTTATTTCTTTGTATCCGCCATATGCTTTTTCTATCATTTTAGCAGATTTAGTAAATGCCGGAGGATCAAGAATAATTACATCGAATTTTCTTCCTTCATTTTCATATTGCTTTAATAAATCAAAAACATCTGCTTCAACAGCCTTTACAACTTTTCCGGCATTATTCAATTCAATATTTTTATTTACAGTTGCAATTGCAGAATCAGAAATATCAACACTGATAACTTCCTTTGCACCTGCAAGGAATGCATTCAAACCAAAAGCGCCTGTATGTGTAAAAGTATCCAGAACAGTTTTATCTTTGCAGAACTGCGCAACACGTTTTCTGTTAAATTTCTGATCAAGGAAGTAACCTGTTTTCTGACCGTTTTTAATATCGACTGTAAGCTTTACGTTATTTTCACAAATTGTAATATCTGTTTCGGCTTTTCCAAAAATCCAGTCACATACTAAAGGAAGACCTTCCTTTTCTCTTGCAGAAGAATCACTGCGTTCAAAAATTGCATCTGCCTTTGTAATTTTCTTTAACGCTTTAAGAATTTCTTCGCGATATTTTTCACATGCCAATGCTAAAAACTGAACTACAAGAATTCTTTTTTCTGCATAAAAATATTCACAGATAAAACCCGGAATAAAATCTGCTTCGCCATAAACAAGGCGGAAAGAATCTTTTTCAGAAAAATCAAGCTGCCGTAAATTCCATGCCTGAAGAATTCTTTTTTCAAAAAAAGCCTGAGGATTATTTATAAGCTCATCGCTGTGTTCAGATGTTAAAAATCTTACTGTAATTTTTGACTTCTTATTGATTATTCCGCTGCCTAAAAATCCGCCGGCCTTAGAAAATACTTCCACTACACTGCCGTCTTCTACCGGAATATCGCTTAGAGTACAGCCGCCGCCTGCACCTTTTTTTTCAGATAAATTATAATTTAAATATGTCTGTTTTTTTTCATCGAATATTTTAAAATATGAAATTTCGTTGTCAAAAACCCAGGGAAAGCCCTGAAGTATTTCTTTTTCTTCCTTAGCATTCAAAAAAACTCTTGTAATATTCATACTTTTATTATATCAAACTTGAAAATTCATCTCAATTACAGCATACTAAATATATGCTTTTTATTTTTGATATGGGGGGAGTTGTTACATCAACTTTCCAGATGGAACTTTTATACAAAAAACTAAATATGACAAAGGAAGATTTTTCTACGATCTGTAATTCTTACGGAACGCATTTCTTTTCTGACCTTGAAACTGGAAAAATTACTTCCATGCAATTCTGGACATTATTCAATAATAAGCTTGGAACAATTCAGCACCAGATGATTGAAGAAACAAACGAACAGATTCAGACTTTGAATTTTTCAAAAGACTTTTCTATAGATAAGATTCCGGAAATTAATTCAGATTTATTCCGTCTGTTTTTTCATCCATCAAAAAATATACAGACCATAGAACTTATAAAAGACTTAAAAAAGAAACACCGTGTAATCTGCGGTACAAATACAATTCAGAGCCACTGGGAAAACCACATGGAGCGCGGCGATTATTCATTCTTTAATCAAACCTACGCTTCTAATAAAATTGGCGTTGCAAAACCGGACAAAGCATTTTTTGAAACTATCCTTGAAGCAGAAAATGCAATTCCGGAAGAAACATTCTTTACGGATGATAACGAAGAAAACTGTAAAGCTGCCGCTGAATGTAAAATTAATGCAGTTCATTTTACAAGCGCAGAAGATTTAAGAAAACAGTGGGAAAAATATCTCTAGATTTTTTTACTGATAAGATAATTCTTCTTCAATCTGCACAAGCAGTTTTTTATAATTTACATTCTCGCTTTCATTGCAGACTTTTTCCATTGTTTCATACGCAGCATCAAGTTCATTTAAAGAAAGGCACAAAACTGAAAAGTTATACGCTGCATCTAAATTATTATATTTTGTATATTCTTCTAAATAAATTTTTCCGGCAAGCTTAAGATTTTCTATTGAGCCGGTAGCCGCAAGCTTTTCTGCTTCCGACATTTTTTTATTTTTTGAATCACTAATCAGTGTGTTTGATTTTTCTTCGTAATACGGCTGAAAATTGCTTACAATTTTTGACGCATAATAGTTCAGCTGTTTTTCTATTATTTCCGCCGCTTCGGGAAGAACACTTCCATATTTATACTCTTCTGACTCTGCAGAAATTACATAGTTTTCTATATGAAGTACTTTGTTTGTAGAAGTATCTATTACGCTGTAAGAAAATTCCAAATCAACATATCTAGAAACAGTTGTATCCGAAGAAAACTGAACAGAAGAATTCGAAGCAGAATTTTCAATTACGTAAAGCGGAACTGGAATTGATCTTCCATAATCGTCTACATTATAAAATGTTTTTTTAGAAAGATCGGTCGATGACTGATAGATGCTGCCGTCTTCAAGATAGAATTTTTCGTATACATAAAATTTTGAAACAGAAAAAGTTATATATGCATCGCAGATATTTTCCTGTGCATTTTTAAATGCATTTGAATCAATCAGCGTGCAGTAATTTTCGTTTACTATTGTCGTGCAGATTCTGTTATATAATTTTTCCATACTTAAAACAGCCTGAGGGCTTGCCGTAGTAGAAGAATTATTTTTTGGCTCGTATGGAAGAATTGCAATACTTTCTATTCCATATTCTGCTAATTTTGCAGGTCTGGAAACATTATATTTTACGGTTGTTGCACAGGAACTTAAAAGAACAAAAAGAAGTATAATTAACGGAAAGAAAAAAATACTTCCTTTTATTTTTGATTTTACATCAATAACCATCAGACATCTCTCTGTTAGCATCTTTCTTACAAAGTTCATCATATACAAGAGACCGTTTTCTTAAATCTTCTTTTAATTCTTTAGGGAACGGCATGTTACGCCAGAAAATTCCGCGGACATCTTTATCAAGACGCTGAACTCCTGTTGATTCCTTTGTCATCCACAGAATGTAGTCTTCAATAAAGAATTCCTTCAAATCACCTTTAAGCTTTAACTGTTCAACATGCTGATAGTACTGACCGGTTAAGCCCTCTTCCATCCAGTAATAAGAAGCCTTTTCCTTTGCAACCTGCCATCTTAAATCTGCAACGGCTGTAAGAACTGCAATTCTTAAATCCTTTGGATACATTGGAACAACAATACGTCCACGGCTTGTAACTCTGTTATAGCGGTCGAACGGTTCCCAGCAGAAGCCTCTGTCTCCATAGGTTGGAACAAGAAGAACATAAGGAACAATTCTGTTTGGAATATTTTTATGAATTCGGTGGAATACACCAGGATCAAGGCTTTCAATCCAGCGAAGAACTTCTATTACATTTTCGCGTGTACCTGTACCCCTTTCCGTACAATGGTAAAATTCTCTTGTAAAAATCGGGAACTGATTACCACGACGACCGATTGTCATTTTTGCCATCTGGCGTACTGTCTCATATTCAAGTTTTACAGCTTCGCTATCATTTGTCATGGAAATAGCATCGCCGCCGTTTGCTGCAAGCTTATCCGAAACGCTGTCTACAGAAGCTTTTGCTTCCTGAACTTCTACGAGTGCCTTTGAAAGCTCCTTGTCGTTTTTAGAAAGCCTGTGAAGAATATCTGTAATTTCAGGGAAAAGCTTTCTCTGCATGTCGGTATAAGACTGTCTGTGAGGATCGAGTCCCATAATCGGCTGATGTTCACATAAATCTTCTATCTTATTTTTTAATTCAATTTCAAGTACATTACGTTCATTTTCTTTTAAGCCCAAAAGGTTTTCTGCACTCTGAAGCTTTCCAGAGTTTTTTGACTGAAGCTGCATAAGACGTGACTGCTCTGCCATAGCCATCTGGTCAGCAGTCATATTTGCAGTTCTTGTCTGTTTCTTTTCATCTGTTGCAGAATTTCCCATTCGTCCGGAAGCAATTTCTTTAAACCATTCATCTACATAAAGAATAGGTTCTTTTGACGTATTTTCAAAAATGATTTTAGAAAAATAATCCTTTGTTTCTGCCTTAAACAAAGAAGGAAGCAGAACACCAAAACGAACAAGCATTCTTTTTGGCATTGGCGCAGAAGGATTAGACATTTTTCCAACCATTCCGCGAAGAAGCTCCCAATAAGCCGTAACTATCTGCTGACGGTAAACCGCACGGTCTTTTGGATCCTGACAGGTCAAATACTTTGAAAGCACCTGATGAACGCGCTGTGCCGACTGATTTTCGCCGGTAAGCGCAGTTTTATAATAAGAAGGATCAGAAAATACAGGAGAAGGAGTATCGTTTACAAGTTTAGGAACAGGTTCAAAACATTTCTGGCTTAAATCTGCCTCATGAATATTTTTTTCCTTTTTTTGATTTACAACTTCATCAACTGATTTTGTAAAAAGAGATTTTCTATTTGTTGGAATTGAATCTACAGAAAATTCCTTTGAATTTGTATCAATTTGAGTGGGATGAGAATCATCCTCAACAGCACTTGCAAGAATTGCTTCAAGCTCCATATCAACAGAATCCGACATCGTTATAATCCTTATTTAGTTTTTCTCTTTCAAGTTATTATCTTTATATTATAAGGCATGAATTAACTATTCGCAAGAATGAAAGTTATTATATTTTTCTGAATCTATTGAAGCTATTTTCTTTCCCGTATGACAAGGCTTGTATATCCTTTTTCCTTCAGCTGCTTTTCCATATTCTGAACTTTATTCCATTCAACTGCCTTTATAACAACCCTCGTAACTTCATCTGTTTTTTGAAAAACAATATCTGAAAATCCTTTATCGTAAAGCTGCTGTGCAAAGTTTTTGGCATTATCATAAGAAGAAAAAGAAGCAACCTGAATATCCCATAAGGTTCCGGAAACAAGCTTTGAATAATCAAATGAAGAAGTTTTTGAAGCAGCTGAAGTCTTAGTTGAAGAAGATGCGTAAGCCGCAGGATAAGTATTTTTCATCATCTTTTGAGCTTTTTGAGCAGTCTGCAGACTCTGCTTTGAATGCGAAACAGATTTTACAATTTCTATATCAACCTTTGTTGTTCCGCTTTTAATCATATCAAGCTTAACGGCAGCTGCTTTTGAAAGGTCCACTTCTCTATTCAGTACAAAAGGTCCGCGGTCATTAACCCGCACATTAACCGACTTACCGTTAGCCCTGTTTGTAATTTTTAAAACAGTTCCAAACGGCAAAGAAAGATGCGCACAGGTTAAATCATACATATTAAAAATTTCACCGCTCGAAGTTTTCTTTCCATGAAAATCTTCTGCATAATAAGAAACCGTTACATTTGTCTTATAAAGAGAAGCAAACGAAAACGAAACATTAAACAGAATTAAAAAAATTACTAAAAATCTTTTCTTTAACATACTTTATTGTCGGCATAAATGGAAAAAAAGTGTAAAATGCTTTTTATGAATCTTCTATCCATCAAAGAAATTTCAAAAATCGGAAGAGAAAAACCTTTATTTGAAAACGTAACCTTCGGCCTTCAGGAAAATCAGAAAGCCGCATTAATAGGAAGAAACGGAAGCGGAAAATCAACTCTTTTAAATACAATTGCGGGAGTTCTTTCGCCTGATTCCGGAGAAATTGTTTTTAACCGCGAAGCAAAAATTGCATTTCTTCCGCAGGAACCGGTTTTTAATCCCGAAGATACAATTGCAAAACATATTTTTAATTCAACCTCTGAAAATCTAAAAACAATTGAACGCTACGAAGAGCTTTGCGAAAAAATGTCGCTGAACAATCTTTCCGAAGCTTTAAAACAGGAATATGAAAAAATCCTTACGCAGATGGATTCAAAAAATCTGTGGAATTATGAAAGTCAGGTAAAATCTGTTCTTCAAACTTTAAAGATAAATGACATGAACAGAAAAATGTCTACTTTAAGCGGCGGAATGATTAAAAAGGTTGCGCTCGCTCAGGTTTTAGTTGATGACACAAATATTCTTCTGCTCGATGAACCGACCAACCACCTTGATATTCAGACAATTTCCTATCTGCAGGATTATCTGGCAAAAACAAAACGTTCGGTTCTGATGGTAACCCACGACCGCTACTTCCTTGATTCTGTCTGCACGACAATTTATGAACTTGATAAAGGAAAGATAAAGCTTTACGAAGGAAATTATTCCTCTTATCTGGAAAAGAAAGAAACCGAAAGGGAAATTTTAATCAACACGGAAAGAAGAATTGAATCTGTTTTGCGTTTTGAACGTGAATGGCTTTTAAGAGGTCCATGCGCACGCGGAACAAAAATTAAGGCAAGGATTCAACGTGATGAGCAGCTTATTAACCGCGAAAAATTTCATGAAGATTCAGGCTTTACATTTGAAGTAAAAGGAAGAAGACTTGGCGGAAAAATTCTTGAGCTTCATAAAATTTCAAAGTTTTTTCAAAAAGGCTATTCAACTCAATCAAAGGATTTGGACAAGCCTGTAATAAAAAATTTCAGCTATACTTTTTCCAAGGGACAACGAATAGGTCTTTATGGAGAAAACGGTTCGGGAAAAACAACATTGCTCAATATAATTACAGGAAATCTTGAACCGGATGAAGGCTACATTGTTAAAGGCGAAAATACTCACTTTGGCTATTACACACAGAATTTACAGATAAAAGATTCTTCACTTACAGTTCTGGAATATATAAAAGAAACAGCAGAACGCATGACTTTAAATGAAGGCAAAAAAGAAGTAAGCGCTTCAAGGTTTTTAGAGGAATTCGGTTTTACAGGAAAAATTCAGCACTCGCCTTTATCGGGCTTAAGCGGTGGAGAACGCAAACGTCTTTATCTTGTAAGACTTCTTCTGGAAAATCCTAATTTCTTAATTCTGGACGAACCTACAAACGACTTTGATATTTTTACAATGAATCTTATAGAACAGTTTTTATTAAATTACGAAGGCTGTCTTTTAATTGTAAGTCACGACAGATATTTTATGGATAAAATTGCCGATTCTCTTTTTATTCTTGAAAACGACGGCAGCATAAGCGGTTTTGTCGGAAAATGCAGCGAATACATTGAACTTCAAAAAGAAGAAAAAAAGGAAGCTGCACTTCAGCAGGAGCAAAAATCACAGGAGCAGAAACAGCTCTCTCAGCAGTCCATGCAGCCGCAGCCAGCACAAAAGAAAAAGCTTTCGTATAAAGAGCAGCGGGAATTTGAAGAGCTTGATAAAGAAATTCCCGTTTTAGAAGCCGAAGCAAAATTGCTGGAAGAAAAAATGTCCGGAACAAATTTTGAAGAAATCAATAAAGCGCAGGTCCGTTATAAGGAAATTGAATCTCTTCTTGAGGCAAAATATGCGCGCTGGGAAGAACTTGCCAGCCTTGCTTAGAACTTATTTTTTTGAGCGTCTTGCAAGGAAGAGTATTGTTCCTATAAGCAGGAATAATACGATTATTACAAAGCTTGCAATATTTGCTACAAAGAAATCGAATCTTGCCAGAACCGCATAATTAATGAGCTTCAATACAAAATATGCAAGCCTGTAAAATTCAAAGGCAACGACAAAGAAAATCGGGAACGCAAACGCCCAGGTCAATTTAAAATATTGAGTAGGTTCAATTCTATTATTCCATGCAAACGAAGCTATAAGAATCATTACAACAATCATCCACAGGGCATACATAACTCTGTTAATAAAAATCTGGCCGTAAACTTCTTCTGAAAAACCATACATTTCAGACCGCTTAATAAGCTTATACAAACTTGTTAATGAAGTTTTATACGGATCTCTTGAAGCATTTTCCAGCATTACAAAATCTTCATAATCAATTGGAAGCAGCAGATAATCGGAAGTTTCTGCTTCATGGCCTTCTGCAAAAGTATATTTAGGAGAGATTGAAATTTCAGGATTATCACGACCGACAGAATTCAAAAGAATGTACGGAATAAAATTAATATCTTCATCTATTCCCAAAAGGCTTTTTGTAATTGAATTAAAGCCCTGAATGGAAACAGGAAGAACTTTTGCATAAGGAACCTGCATTGTTCGTGTTATATAACCGTCTTTTCCAATAGTTTTAATAGTTAAGTCACGCAGATACTGAATTGAATTTCCAGTTCCGGCAACAGTCGTTACACCTTTAAAGAAAACTAAATCTGTAGAACCATCTGCATAGTCATAAGAGAAATAAACATTATTTGCAGATTCAAGACTCTGAAGTTCTAAGGTTTCGTCTATAAAAAAGTATTTTTCGTTAATTCTGTTTTCTGCAATTTCCAGATAAAATGAAACATCAGGATCTGACTGAAGTTCTCTGGAAGAAGAATACAATTCCCTGAAAATATAATAAGCCTTTAAATCATCCTTTTGAACGAGGGCGAGATATCCTTCATATTTTCTGTCGAAGATTTTCTGTTCTTCAGTTTTAGACATACTGTGTCTTTCCGTAAGATTATTCCAGGCCATTGTTGATAATTCTTTAAGGGAATCGAGATTTGGATCTTTTGGAGTAGCAAGCTTTAAGCCGAGCTCTGCATAATAATGAGCATTAAACCACTGCTCATTTTCGTAAGCCTCTTTTGCCTTCTGATAATAACTGTAAACTTCGTAAATCTGCGCACTGTCAATTTTCACTTCGTCTACATTTCTTGCTTCTTCTACCGATTCATATAATTTAAATCGCATGTTCGCATTTTGTGAACGGCTCTGCTCTACTTCTGCTTTTTCTTTAAGACTAATTGCAGCTTCATCATTTGAATTTAATTTTAAGGCAGCATCTGCGTAAAGAAGAGCTCTGTCATAAAATCCGTGATCGAATAAATTATTTCCAACCTGAACATATTCTGCAATTACTTTTGGTCTGTTAATTATTTTTGTCTTTTTATTAGAAACTAAAATTCCAAAAACTTCAGAATTAAGGGTCAAAAGTGCAGAAATTATAATTGAACTAATGATTACAATTTTAAAGCGGTCAAACATAGCCTTTGAAAATCTGTAAGTACTGCCTTCTGGATTATGTCCAAAATGAACGGAACAGCTGATTACAAAGCCCATTATTATAAGACCTGGAAAATATTTTATTAAATATTCAAAACCTGTTAATAATTTAAAACCAAAAACAGAAGACTTTACAATATCTTCCGGTACTTGAGTACAAAAGCCCATCACAAGACAAATTATAAGACCGAGGGCTAAAAAGATTCCTAACATTCCAAAAAGTTTTTTCATATCAATTCCCCGTCTCAGTTCTTAGCCTTGTGTTTTTTTACAATCATTCTTATAAGCCCCATAATAATAAATAAAAAGGCAAAAATAACATTTACTATTACTAAAAGAGGATTATCAAAATAATTTGCCAGCATTTTTATAAAGCTATAAGAAGAAAGTCTGTTTACAATAAATGAAAGAAATTCTGAAAAATAAAAACTATTTAAGAAATAACAGAATGCAGTTGAAACAATCAGGAAGCAGGAATTAAGAAGCTTCCATTCAAAAAATCCTGTCATGGCATATAAGCAGCAGACTATTAATGCCATTGATATAAATCCAAGATAAAACGTAATTCCTTTATTAAGTGCATTTCTTCCATATTCAATAATATTATTAAAGCTGAAAGAAACCCTTCGGTTTTCTTCAAAATTCTGTTTAATTAAAACGTCAGAAAAAGGCGCTGCTGTTCTATTCAATTCAAAGTAAGGAGAATTAACAATCGGCCTGCTGGAAATTTTACCGTCTTCTTCAAGATCTATTATAATTACATTGGTTTCTTTTCTGTTTTCGTAAACCTCTGTAAATTCATTTTTAAAGTAATAGATTTTGTTTCCGCTTCTTCTAAAATAACCGGCAGAAAGAATTTTTTCATTTTCATAAGACTGATGCTTTTGAGAATAACTATATTCAAGCTTATGAACACACGGGAAAAGAATGAACCACGTAATTCCGCAGATAATGATATATGAAAGCGCCTGCAGGATTCCTCCCGGATGTCGGATTCTATAATAAGCAATGCAGGGACATATAATACAGATGCATATAAAGGAAGCCTTAAAAAATGAAGCAATTATTCTTTCCTGAACAAAGAAACGAATTTCGCGTCCCGCAATAAAACTCTGAACGCTCATATTCATTATGTTAAAAAGAGTAAAAATTATAATTCCAAGTATCAGGAAAAAAATGTATGCAAGTATTAAATTTATCGCCTTTTTCATATTTTCATTATCGTAATATTATAACCTAAATTTAATAGAAATCAAAACATATATTTGATGAGGTTCAAAACTCAAAATATTCAATACAATGATTTTTTTAACTTATTTTTAACCGGAATCAAAGTTTTTAAACCTCTTACTTTTCGTATTATAAAATTTGACATTTTTGCCGATATACAAGTATAATATTAGAATATACGAGATAGGATATTAGTACATGGATAGCAACAATACATTAGTACCAGGCTTTGATAATGAAAGGGATGACAGCCTTTCTATTTCGCTTAGAAAAGCAGAGAACGTTCCAAAGGGTGTTTTCATTTATCTTAGCGGTTATATAGATACTTACAATTCAAATTTTTTCCAGAAACAGATTACAAAGATTATAGATGCAGGATTCATTAATCTTATATTTAACTGTTCTTCTTTGAACTATGTATCTTCAACTGGTATTGGTTCTTTTACAGTATTCTTAAAGGTTGTTAAACCAAAGGGCGGCGATGTTGTCCTTATGGAAATTCAGCCAAAAGTTTACGAAGTATTCCAGCTTTTAGGCTTTTCACAGTTTTTCAATATTAAAGGAAGTGCAGACGAAGCAATTGCTTTCTTTTCTTCAGGTGGCGAAACTACCGGAGATTCAATTTTCCCGTTAGTTGTTTCTTGCCCTGTTTGTAATAAAAGGCTTAGAGCAACAAAATCCGGAAGATTCAGATGTTCCGGCTGTCATACAATTATTGCAATAAATGAAACCGGTGAGGTTTTCCTCGGTTAAACCGGTAAAAAAAACTAAAAGGCTGCCTTAGGGCAGTTTTTTTTTGCCCGTGAAACTTTCGTGAAACAAATTCCTGGTTTATATAATGTGGATAACTTGTGTAAAAACCAACGAATTAATATACAGAATTTCTTTAATATGAATAAAGAAACTTAAGCATATGTAAAAGAATATTATCAGACATTCAATAAGTCTATATATTATATAGACTTAACTAATTTTACATTTTTTTTATTTTTTTTTTCATTTTTTTTCAAAAAATATATTGACACGTTTTTTTAATTTTTTTTGTGTAGCTAATGTGGATAACTTGTGTATAAATAACTAAAAAAAGTAAAATTTTTCATTTGTCTTAACTTAAAAAGTTTTATATACTTTAAATATGGATAAAGAAATAAATGTTATATTGCAGGACATAGAAAAAGCACTGGATTATTCCCTACCCGACAAAGCAGATGCCCGCTGGATTTCTTCATCTTTTGGCAAAGGCTCTTTTTCCGAAGACAATTTTATTACATTGATTGAACCAAATAAAAATCTAATTAAACTTGGCGGAAAAAGATGGCGTCCCCTTCTTATGATTCTTTATTACCTGAATGAAAAAAATGAAGGTAAACTATCTTACGAAACAGCCTGCGCCCTAACTCCTTTAGTTGAATTTGTTCATACGGCAAGTTTAATTCATGATGATATTGAAGACGGCGCTGATTTACGCCGCGGAAAGCCTGCTGCTCACATTACCTATGGAATCGACACTGCAATAAATTCTGCATCCTGGCTGTATTTTGAAGCTTCTGCCTGCATAGAAAATCAGAATATAAGTGATAAAACAAAGCTTTTGCTTTACAGGCTTTACACCAATGAATTGCGAAAGCTTCATCTTGGACAGGCGCTTGATATTAAATGGCACAGAGACAGTTCTTACTATCCTACGGAAGAAGAATATTACACAATGGTAAAATGTAAGACCGGTACCCTCGCCTCTTTAGCGGCCAGTCTTGGTTCTGTTTGTGCCGGAAACGATCCTGAAAAAACAGAAAATGCCGGACAGATTGCCGCAAACATTGGTATAGGCTTTCAGATAATCGACGACGTTATTAACCTTACTACAGGAAACCCTGGTAAGCAGCGCGGAGATGACATAACGGAAGGTAAAAAAAGCCTGCCGGTAATTCTTCACATTAAAAATAATCCTCAGGATAAAAAATTAATTGCAGAATATATGAATGAAGCTAAAAAAGCCGGAATTAATTCTCCTGCAGTTGAAAAATGCATTTCCCTGCTTGAAGAAAAAAATTCCATAAAGGCTGCTTTGGAAATTGGATTAAAACTTATTGAAGAAAATTCCAAGAAGTTTAATTCAAAAGAAATTGAAAATTTATTCTTAAATATGATTCCGAAAAAGCTTCTGGAATTATAACACTGGAAGATATATGATAGAAAAATCTGAAACATTAAATAATCAGGCAATACTTCTCGCATCTAACGGCTCGTATAATGAAGCAATTGCCTGTTTTAAACGCGCAATAACTATAGATAACAATAATTATCTTCTCTGGTATAACATGGGAATTACATTCAGGGATCAGGGAAAACTTTCGGATGCAAGGAACGCATTGGAGAATGCCTGGAATCTTGTTCCCGACAATGAAGATGTTGTAGAAACTTATGCAACTCTGTGTTTAATGCAGAAGGATTACGATCAGGTTCAGTATATTTGTGAAGAAGGCCTTGATTACAATCCGCTCTCAACACATTTATGGAATCTTTTGGGCGTAACTGAATTTAATAAGGAAAATTTTAATCTCGCCGCTGAATATTTTGAACAGGCAGTTTCTATTAACCCGTATTACGAAGATGCGCTTTATAATTTAAAAGACACATACAGTCAGCTGAATAATAAAAAAGGTGAAAAAGCCTGCGAAGAAAGGATTAAAGAGCTATGAAAAAGGCAGTAAATATTTTATTACTTTTCATTCCGCTTATTTTTTCAGGCGCCGCATGCTTTTTTGGACCAAAGCTTTATGAATTATTAAATGAAAAAATCATGCCGGAATTAATGAGATACCTGCTTACAATTGTTTTTTTCTTAATTCCAACACTAATAATATTTATAAAAACAAGGGGTATAAATCCTATGATAAAGATTCATACCCCGCAAAATACAGATTCTAATAACGAACAGAATTAAGCGATTAAATGATCTTTTGCAAGCTTACTGATTTCATCAGCCATATTTGCAAGAGGAACCTGCTTTTGAACGCCGCCAAGTTCAAATCCAACCTTTGGCATTCCATATACAATAGAAGATTCCTTATCCTGTCCTAAAGTCCATGCACCTTTCTTACGCATTTCTGCAAGCTCTGCAGCTCCGTCCCTTCCCATTCCGGTCATAATTACACCAAGTGAATGGTTCTGGAAAATCTTAGCAACAGATTCAAACAAAACATCACAGGAAGGTCTGTGTCCGTTTCTTGGAGGATCCTGAGAAAGCTTAATAAAATTACCCAATGGACGATGTTCTACAAACATATGATATCCGCCGGGAGCAATATATACATGACTATCTAAAATAGGTTCTCCGTCAACTGCCTCTGTAACTGTTAAAGGACAAATTGCATCAAGACTGGCTGCAAACTCCTTTGTAAAACCAGCTGGCATATGCTGAACTACAAGAATAGGCTGCTTCATATTCGGATCGATATCTTTAAATACATCGCGCAAGGCATTAGGACCTCCTGTAGAGATTCCTATAGCAATAATATCAATTTTTCCGCCTTCGCGTTCCGGCTTAATTACAACAGCTTCTTTTGGCTTCGACTGGAACCATGTACTAGGAAGCACATCGCTTGCTGTAATAGACGCAGCTTTAGCAGCATCTTCACCTTTTTTGGCAATTACAGCCTTTTCAGCCTGCTTTAATTTTATCTGATGAGCAAAGAAATCTGCATCATATACTTTTTTACCGCATACAGCCGCATAAGCACCGCCATAAGCCGCAACATATTCAATGATATCTTTTGAAACATCACCAATTTTAAGAGTAACAGAAGCTGCACCAGGTTTTGTAATAAAATCTGAAGCACCAAGAGAAAGACACTGCATAGTAACTGCAGCACCTTCAGTTGCAATACTTGAAAGAATAACTACAGGAACCTGAATCTTTAATTCCTTGCGCTTCTTTAAGAATTCAACGCCGTTCATTTTCGGCATTTCAATATCAAGTAAAATTACATCCGGCTTAAGTGTTTTAAGCTTTTCCAGCAGGTCTTCACCATTTTCGGCTTTTCCACATACAGCCATACCACAGGTTTCATCAATTATACGCCCAATTAAATTTCGCATCAAAGCGGAATCATCACAAACTAAAACCTGAATATCTTCCATAACATTCCTCGATTTTATTTTTGATTTTTAGAATAAAAACAAGCCCACTCCGTTTTAAGGAATTCAAAATCTGTTTTCATACCGAACAAAGATTCTGAATGACCAATAAACAAATATGACTGAGGAGCCATTGAATTGTAAAATCTATTTATTACTGCAAGTTGAGCAGGCTCATCAAAATAGATGAGAACGTTTCGACAGAAAATAACATCAAGATTTCTTGCTCCAGAATCATTTCGAAGATTATGATAGTCAAAATGAATTGTATTCTTTACATCATCCTTAATCTGATATCCGCCTTCTACCTTTGTAAAATATTTAGAAAGATAGTCTGCAGGAACACCATCAACTTTTGCATCTGCATAAAAGCCCTGCTGTGCAGTCATAAGACATTTTAAAGAAAGATCCGATGCAGTTATTTTAAAATCAAAACCAGCAGGACATATTTCTTTCATGATCATTGCAATTGTATAAGGCTCTTCGCCGGTAGAACAACCCGCACTCCAGATCTTAATAGTCTTATCGCCTCCTGCTGCTTTTTTATGTTCTACAACATGAGGAATTACATAATTCTCGAAAGCATCAAAATGAGGCTGATTTCTGAAAAATCTTGTAAGATTCGTTGTACATGAATCCAACATTTCCTTCATTTCATCAGGATTTTTTTGAACAATAGCAAGGTATTCGGCTGGAGTTGCTATATTTTTCTTTCTGAGAAGCTCTTTAATTCTACTATCAAGAATTGAACGGTTCGTATCAGAAAATGTAATGCCACTCTCATCGTAAATCAGTTTTCTATACAGTTCATAGTCTGCATCATTTAATACTTCCAACATAAATTTAATTATACTCTGTTTTATTTAAAAAGTAAAAGGATTTTTTATTTCAATAATCGAATTATTTTTTATTATAAAAGCCATATAATGCCCTAAGGAATTTACCCTACTAGTTGACATAAAGCCCTTTTACAATTAAATTATAGCAAAAGGGGTTACAGGGGTAATTATGTCTTCACTTTCTGAATATGATGATTTTTCTATGTCGCTTTCGTTTGATGACGATTTTGATGATGGTTTTGACGACGATTTCGATGATGATTTCGATGACGAAGAAGAAGATGATGAAATTCTAGATGATTTTGATGATGAATCAGATTTATACTACGATGACGTCTTCAAAGAAGAAGAAGATATTGATGAACCTTATGATGATGTAGAAGAAGAAGACGGCTACGCATCTTACAGAAGCCGTTTTGATGATGAAGAATAATAAATAAAAAAACATAGCGTACACGCTATGTTTTTTTTTTACGTATCTTTACTTTGCAAAAACTGTTCAATTAAAATTCCAGCTGCTTTCCTTTAAACCACAATTTTTCCAGATTATAAAATTCCCTTGCACTTTCTGACATAAGATGAACAACAATGTTCCCTAAATCTACAAGGAACCAGTCATCGCCGTCCGGCATTTTGCGGTTTGTTTTATGAATTTCAAGATCGTTATCTTTAATATAATCCTTAATCTGTTTAAGCAAACCCTGCTGGAGTGTTGAACTTGAAACAGTTACAATAACAAAATAATCTGTCCAGCTGTTCAATCCGCTTATATCAAGAACAAGAACATTATCTCCCTTCCCTTCTTCCATTAATTTAGCAATTTCACAAGCCTTCTGTTCTGTTGTTTTCATTATATAACTCCTTATAACCTATGCACTTCTTTTATTTTACAACGTAACGGCCATTAAAGTCCTGACCAAGAATAATTGTAAAATCAACATTTGCACCAGAAGAATAAGCTTCTTCTTCATCAACAATATTTGTACAGTGAATGAACTCACCTATCAAATTCGCAACTTCTTTATTTCCAATATGGTCAACAATTACTGTCTGTGCATAATCATTTCTGTCTGCATTAACAGGGCTAAGAACATCATAAGCAGCACGCTGATAAAGCAATGCAGTATTTCTTGCAAGACCTTGAACTGTTGTTCCATTTTGAATTTCCAGTACATAAACACGACCGCTCATTCCGTCTTCTGTTGTTGCAAGAAGATTTGTTGTCTGTCTTACAGCCTCTTTAATAAATTCACCGTTATTGTCCGGCATTAAAAGCTGCTGTTTTCCGACATTACGCAAAGAACCTGTAATTGTCTGTCTTATGCTGGACTCAGCATCCATCTCGGAAATTAATTTTAATAAAGTCTTTTCATCATCATCATCCAGATTAGACTTTAAGCAGGTTTTAAAAATCTTATAATTTTTCTTTATAAAAATTTCATATTTCTTTTCATGCAAACGTGTAAAGAAAGACTGCATTACGTTCTGGTATCTGTCCTGAACATCACTCTCAGTTTCTTCTTCATGCTTGTAATGAAGATAAGATGTAATTTTATCTCCATCAAGATTTATGGAACCGGAAGGAAGCAAAAATCTTTCTCCCGATTCAGAAACCATATCAATCGGTTCTGAAACAAATACTCTTATTCCGCCAAGATAATCAGAAAGCTTAATAAAATCATTAAAACCGATTATTACATAGAACGGAATTTTTATTCCGAGCATGCTTTCAATTTCACTTTTAAAAGACTGAACATCTACTTCTTCATAAACGGCATCTATTCTGTCTGTTCTTCCCAGCGTTCGGTAAATTGCACCGGTGTAACCAGGAATATTAATTAGCGCACCTTTTTGAGACTCCTTGTTATATACAAGAACATTCGAAAACAAAACAGAATCATCTTCGTCTTCTACAATAAAAAGAGTTTTTAATAAAGAGTTTTCCTGCAGATAGTCTTCTACTGCATCTGACTGCAAATAGATTGCAAAATATATTGTAAGCAGAACGGCAATAATAATTATAGAAATTACAAATAATAATCCTTTCTGTTCATTTTTTAACTTTCTCATCAAATTCCTCTATTAAACAGGTTTATAATATTCAACCATTTTTTCCGTATCTATATTCAAAGTATAACCTTTTTTTACAATATAGTCATAGTTATCTTTTAAAACAGAATAAAATAAATGATTCAGATCAAGACTTAACACTTTCTTTCTATATTCATCTGTTGACTGCGGACGACCTGGTTCAATTTTATCTGCAATAAACAGGCACTTGGAAAAATCGCTCATTCCTATAAAACCGCTTATATGATTAGCAACTGCCTCCAGAAGCTCCTTGTCGCGAACCTTAAATTTTTCCTTAAACAGTACGGCAGCCGCCCTTCCGTGCAAAAGAGCAACTGAAGCATATTCCAAATCTGTTATTTCTTTACCATCTTTTTTGGCAAGCTCAATCATTTTTTCGGCAGGTAATTCCTTGCACATATCGTGACCGATTCCAGCCAGATAACCTTTATGTTCATCCAATGAATAAGTTCTGCACAATCTTGCCATCATTTCTGCAACACGAACACAATGCTCATAACGTTTTGGTTTTACCGACTTTTGAGTATATAAACGAACTTCTTCCGTAACCTTTACATAATCGATCATATAAGCCCCAAATAAAATCAGCCTTCACTTCCCGGATACTGAACATCATCGTCTTCATCAATAACAGCTCTGGTCTGCATAAAAGTGTTGTCTTTAGCAGCTTTGTTTTCGTCGCCAGATTTATTTACATCCTGCTGCATGCTGTTTACCAGCTTTACGATACTGTTCTGAGCTTCTTTCATTCCTTTACCGGTAATTACCGAAACAGGAATAACAGATGTTTCTTTTTCGTTTTTATGAATTTTATCTGCAATTTCAATTGCACGTTCATAGCAGCCTTCAATATCAACCTTATTGCAAAGTACAATTCTTTTCTTTTCTATAAGTGAATCTGAATATTTTTCAAGTTCCTTACAAAGAATATCATAAGCGTCAAGATAATTATCATCGCTGCAGTCAATCATAAAAATTAAGCAGGAAGTTCTTGAAATATGCTTAAGGAAGGTATCTCCAAGTCCAAGTCCTTCGGAAGCGCCTTCAATAATTCCCGGAATATCTGCAATAATAATATCGCTTTCGTCATCAATTCTAAGCACGCCTAAATTCGGAATAATTGTCGTAAACGGATACGGCGCAATTTTTGGTCGCGCATTTGTAAAAAATGTAAGCAAAGAAGATTTTCCTGCATTTGGAAAACCAACAAGTCCGACGTCTGCCATAATTGAAAGTTCGAGTTTTAAAAATCTTGTTTCGCCCTTTTGACCAGGATTTGCGTGACGAGGTGCCTGATTTGTTGAGCTCTTAAAATGAACATTTCCCCAGCCGCCGTTTCCGCCTTTTAAGAAAACAAAACTTTCATCACCGACTGCACTTGTAAAATCGTAAATAATTTCATCTGTATCTGCATCGCGGATTGTTGTTCCGGGAGGAACTGCAATTACACAGTCTTCGCCATCTGCACCGAATCGGTTCCAGCCCTGACCGTCTCCGCCGTTCTTTGCTTTAAAGCAATGCTTATGCCTGATTTTTGCAAGAGTTCTGAGATTGCGTTTTACAGTAAAAATAACGTCTCCGCCTTTTCCGCCATCTCCGCCATTTGGACCACCATGAGGAATATATTTTTCTCGTCTAAAAGCTACACAACCATTTCCGCCATTTCCTGAACGGACTTCTATTGTGGCTTCATCTGCAAAACCGATCATTGTAACCTGCCTTATTGCAAAAAAATTCGGATATAAAAATCTTCCGACCTGCAGCTAAAAAAAATACCCGGCAGATAAATCATACCGGGTATTCTTCTCACAAAAAGTAAAAACCGCCTTATTTTGCAGCTTCTACAGAAATATACTTGTGATTCATTCTTTCGCTATAAACTACTTTTCCATCAGCTGTAGCAAAAAGAGTGTCATCTCCACCTCTCATTACATTTGCTCCAGGATAGAATTTTGTTCCACGCTGTCTTACAAGAACTGAACCTGCTGTTACAGTTTCTCCAGCATATTTCTTTACACCCAAGTATTTTGGATTTGCGTCACGGCCGTTTTTCGCACCGCTTCCACCTCTAGTTCTTCCCATCTTAGTCTCCTGTTTTATGCAAGTGTAATAGACTCAACACGTACCTTTGTGTACTGCTGTCTGTGTCCAATCAAGCGATGATAGTCTTTCTTTGATTTATATTTAAAAACCAAAACCTTTTTATCTCTGAAAGAATCTTCAACTACTACAGAAACTTTAGCTCCCTTTACATAAGGAGTTCCCACACTGATTTTATCACCGTCACTTACGAGAAGAACAGTATCAATGTCGATTTTTGAGCCTTTTTCAGCATCGAGTTTGTCTACAGTAAGGACAACATCTTTTTCTGCTTTGTACTGCTTGCCCTTAAATTCGATGGTTGCGTACATACAATACCTCTATTTCTAAACTTTATGCGCCCTATAAGAGAGGATAAGGAAACAGTTTCCTCGCTCAAAAGACTTGCAATCGGATTGATTGGTAATGTAAAACGGGGATTAAACAAAACCTAACCAATGACCCAAATACATAGCAGAAATATTATCAAAAAAATAAATTTTATGCAAGATGCAAAAAGACTTCCGTTGCACGAATATGAAAAGTCATGGGTTACGGGTAGCGCCGCTTGTAGCGTAGGCTCACTCGGACCGTTTATTACATACTTTTTATAAAAATATTATTTTTTTCATATTCTGATTTATCGAGTATTTTTCCTTTTTTATCATAAATTTTAAGCTCTTTGACTTCTGATTCTTTCCAGATTATATCAATAGTATAGCCGCCTTTAATTTTTATTCCTTTTGCATAGCCGGTCTGCCATTGTTCTTCAGACGGAATTGCGGGGAGCAGCCTTACCTGAATATTTTCGTTTTCATCTATATAACTTTGAACTATCATCCGAACAATTCCTGCTAATGCACCGAAATTTCCATCTATCTGGAAAGGCGGATGATTATCTAAAAGATTAGGAAGCGTTGAATTCATCAGAATCTTTTTTACAGCTTCGCCGGTTTCATTTCCTTTATAAAGCGATGCCCAGAAATTTATTATCCAGGCCTGACTCCAGCCTGTATGGCCGCCGCCGGAAGAAAGTCTGTTATGCAGAGTTTTTTCTGCCGCAACTGCAAGCTCCGGCGTTTTTTCTATAGAAATTGAATGTCCCGGAAAAAGCCCGTATAAATGACTGATATGTCTGTGCCCCTTTTCAACCTCTTCAACTTCTTTATTCCATTCCATTAAAGAGCCGTCTGAATTTAATCCTGGCTTTTTTAAATGAGAGAGAACATATTCAAAATCTTTAAAGTCCTTTGAATCCGGCAGCTCAAGTTTTTTTCCGGCATTTATGCACGAAGTAAAAAGATGAATAAGAATCATATTATCCATCTGGCAGCCTTCGCATAAGGCTCCAGTCTGAACGGAAGTCCCCGAAACACCTGAACTTTCTGCCTTATAGGAATTTTCCGGTGACACAGAAGGATTAATTACAAGATACTGTTTTCCATCGTGCGCATAACCTGCCGAAACTGAAGGCTGAAGAAAATCAACAAAAAACAGGCAGGCTTCGTAAATCAGATAAAAATATTTTCTTAAAAAATCAATATTTTGAGTGTATTCAAAATGCTCGTATATATGAGTAGCAAGCCATGCAGCACCAAGCACCCAGTATGTTCCCGGAAGCCAGGTATCCTGCGGAGCAGCATCTCCCCAATAGTCTGTATTATGATGAAGCACATAACCTCTGCAGCCATACATTTTCTGTGCAGTTATTTTTCCGTTTTTATAGGCTCGCGAAAGAAGTTCAAATAGAGGAATTTCGCATTCTTCAAGATTACACATACAGGCCGGCCAGTAATTCATCTGTGCATTTATATTTATTGTATATTTACTTCCCCATGGCGGCTCTATGTAACCGTTCCACAAGCCCTGCAGCGTTAATGGAAGAACACCGGGTTTTCGGCTTCCTGCAATCATAAGATAGCGCGAAAAAGCCGTATACAAATTTACAATAGCAAGGCTTCCGTTTTTTAAATCGTCAAAAAAATCCTTTACAGTTTTGTCTTTAGAAATCTGTTCTGATTTTTCGCCTATATAAAGCTCCATTTTTTTCCATAAAGGATTATATTCAGAATAATGTCTGTCGAATAATTCCTGACAAGCTTTAGAAACTCCGGTCTTACATATATAAGAATGAATTTCCTTCATTCTTTTTAATAAAAGAGGCTTCCATGTATTTTTTAATATTGATTTTTTATAATTCTTTTCCGTAATATTTTTTTTATATTTCCAGGCTCTTATATCAATAAAAAATAAAACCTCAGAACATTCATTTCCGCATAAAGTAAATCCTTCGGCTTTTATATTGCCATCTGTATTTACAGCGCCTGCCGCCGCACAAAAAGGAATTCCGTGACTGTCTTCAAGAAAAATAAAATTATCAGAAATTCCCGCTCCATCACACCAGATTCCACGATCAAGAAAAGCACGGAAATTTATTTTCCCCGGCAACGAAGATTTTATATGCATAAAAAACATATCATCAACAGCGCTTATCCACGAAGCTCTTGTAAAAACAGTATTTTCTTCATCTGTATAACTAAGCTTTACACAGGCAGAATCTAAATCCAGTTCCGAAGAAAAAGTTCTAAGGCAGCTTTCAGAAGTAGAATGATTAAAAGGAAATTTACATTCTATTCCCGAATTTTCTTTTCTGAAAAATTCAATTTTAAATTCACCCGCTGTCTGATAAACGCGCTCATTAAAAGAAGTTCCGGAAAGATGTCTGAAAGCCATTTCCTGCGCCTGAAGGACTTCACCTTTTTTTATTAATGTACGGATTTCTTCTAAATATTTTCCGGCTGAATAATTAATTCTGTCATTCGGGCCGCCGGACCATATTCCTTCTTCATTCAGCTGAATAATTTCATTACACGGATGGACTTTTATCATTGCGCCGAGCCTTCCGTTACCTAAAGGAAGATAATGCTCCCATTTTTCTGCTGGAGATTTAAAAATCAATTTATTCATATTAGAACTGCCATCCAACGCCGACAAAAGGACCAATTATTCCAAGATTAGAATCGCTGTTAAAGGTTACTTGATAATCACATCCAGGTTCTATAAATAAACGCTTGTTAATATAAATCTGCGCAGATAAACCTGCATTAGCGGAAATGCTTAATGTATTTAATGGAGGAGAATCAAGATTATTAGAGAAATGGAATACAAAATTATTGTAGAAAGTTACGCCGGGTCCAATGTGTAAATCAAGAAGTACTCGTCTTTTAAACATTGGAAGCTGATAAACAAACATTCCGTATCCCGAAAATAAATTTCCGTCTATTGAGTAGTATTCGAATTTATGCTTCATCATTGTTGCAGTTGCCTTTACACCCGCGCCAAAATATCCCCAGGATCTTTTAAAGAACATAAACGAAATACGTGCCTGAGCACTTAAAGGCCATACCCGGCTGCCCATATAAGTCGGAAGTGTATCGTCATGAAGAATTACAGGACACAAATAGCCGGCACTTACATCCAGATCGACAACCTTTTTAAATTTTACGGTTAACTCCGATGCTGTATTTATATCAGAGTGAAGTCCACTGGCATCTTTTGCAACAAAGTGATAGTTTCCTACATCAAGAGTTCTCATATCAAACTGAAAAGTAAGTTTTCTGTTTCTATCGTCATGAGAAATAATTTCTGTCGGGCGAATCTTAAAAGCCCTTCCCTGCAGATAATATTCAGTGTAAGCCTCATACTGATTGTCTGTCTGAGGCATAAAAAGATTCTGTCCTTCAATTTCGATAATACCATCATTATCTATATCATCAAGATAAATTAACGGACGCATATATAAAGAATAGGTTACGTTTCGGATTTCCGGCTTGAACGCCTGAAGAACAGGAAATTCAGCAACCTGTGTCATCTCTTCTTCAAGAACTCCAAGAATATTATAAATCTTAATTGTAGAACGGTATTTTCCAGGAGACAAAACTGGATTTAAATAAATAACACATTCTTCTGTTTCTTCTTCATCTGTTTCGTGATAAATATATTCTTCCCACTGCTCAGATTCATCATTAAATTTTTCGATTAAAATTTCATAATAAAGAACATCGCCGGCATTTTCCCATGCAAACGGCTGAACAATTTCGTTTTGAATTTCTGTCTGCTTTTGTCCGGAAATTTTATCAACTTCCATTTCTTCAATATCTGTTGCTTCAGAGTTTTCATCATAAAAAACATAAGCATTCTTATCTGATTTTTTAGTCTTCTTTTTTCCTGCAGCAAAAGAATTTACAGAAAATGCAAAGGCAAAAATAAAAAATGCGAAAATCCTAAAGAACGTTCTGAATGATTTAATTCTTTCCATATAAACCACCCGAAGTTTTTCTGTTTCCGCCGTTTTTATTTAATGTAAAATCTATTTCAAAATTCTGATTTGCAGTTGGTTTTCCATCAATAAAGATTTCGGTCTTTTCCTCATTAAAGCTAACAGCTTTTACTGTCCAGTAAAATTTTCCCTGACCAAGCTTATCAAGCTCTTCAAATTTTAATTGAGTATTATTAGCTCCATAATTTGGTATAGACAAAAGCAATTTCTTATTTGAATTATAAATTTCAACAATATAATCTGTTGCTCGGTTTACGGAATCCCATTCAAATATTATATATGCACGCCCGTCATTTTCCTTGCGCGTGGTCTTTAAATAATCAGCATTAAATTTTGGACCATTATTAAGTCTTGGACGAGAAGGTGCTGCAAACGGTTCAATAGGAAGAACTTCAAACCTAAAGGTGTCTTCGCTCGAAATATCATAACCATCAGGAGTTTCTGCAATTACGCACCATTCATAAATACCCGAAGAAAGCCTTCCTACCGACTGTTCGTTTCCTTTTCTGTTCCAGACTTCCTGTTTTAAATCTTTTTCATATATATAGGCACCCTCTTCTACAACATTAGAAGAAGTTCCGCTGACTTTTCTGAATACAAGATTTGCGCTTGCAAAGTTTTCATACGAAAGCCAGGTTAAAGAAGTATCATTATCTTTTGCAGTCCATCCGTCAATTGTTGTTCCGTACAAAGGAGTCTTTAAAACTACAGGCCTGATAATTCGTAAATAGAAACGGCTGTCATTTATACTACTGTTTAAACGGGTACTTATTTCATTTTCATTGGCAAAGGCCTGAATGTCCCATTTATAATATCCTTCAGGATATTTATCCAGATTAATCTCAAAAGAAGTATCTTCAATAAAGTTCTCATCAATAAGAACTTTTTCTCCGGAAGTATCATAAATTTTAATACGATAATACTCAGCGCCTTCAACTTCTGCCCATTTAAATTTAAAAGGAATTCCAGGTCTTACAACCGCATTGCTTGTTGAAGTTGGCGCAATCATTCTTGGAGCGTCCAGACCTTTTACGATATTTATAACCTTTGGCTGAGTTGCAGCTTCAAAGGCAGAATCTTTTGCAACAACACGCCAGTAATAAGTTCCAAGATCAAGGTTCACTCCAGAAAAAGCCGAAGAATTAGACTGACCTTCAAAAACAATCGAACGGAATCTTTCATCTGTTGCAATCTGAATTGTATGATTAAGTAAAATATTTGTTTTCCAGGTGAATCTTGTATCTGTCAAAAGCGGAAGCCAAATATTATATCCGTCCGGAGGGAATATTGTTCGCTGTTCAACAGTACCATTTAATGCATAAAATTCTCTTGTTTCGGAAACAGGAGAAGAGTTTCCTTCTGAATCTACATAAACAACATTCCAGAAATATTGACCTGTTGCAAGATTCTGAAGCGCATCATAAGGAATATTAATATAGTTAGTTGTTACTTCACGTTCAATTACTGCATTTCTAAATTCTTTTGTAGTTCCAATTCTGAGTTTGTAAGTAGAAGCTTCCGGCTCACTTCTCCACGAGAACGTTGAACCTTTCTGCTGAGTTCTGTCTACAAAGCTTCCGTCTGTCGGAACCATTAAAACCGGACTTTCCATTTCGCCGCGCTGTTCAATTACAAAACTGCCTACTTCGGATTGATTTGCAAGACCAATTTTATTAATTGTATAGAACGGCGTTACTGACCAGTAATATTTTCCCTGGCCCAAAGTAGAAATAATACTTGAAGAACTTGAAGTTCTCTGCTCTATTACAGGATTACGTAAATCCGGATTATCTGCTATGACAAAATTATAAGCCGTTGCGGTTGGAGAATCTGTCCAGATAAATCGCACGGCCGGTTTCTTTTTTCTATAATTATATTTGTAATCTGCAACCGGAGCGACAAGTTCCGGCTTTAATGACTGAATTAACTGGAACTTACCTGAACACAAGTCTTCTTCTACAGGAGCACCTGTAATTTCCTGCATTTTCCAGTAATAAGTTCCGTTTGCAAGATTAACAGAAAGATTATTAATTCCGCTTACCTGCAGAGAATTTACAATATTATTAAAATCCTTATCGGTAGAAATTTTTAATTCATATTCTTTAGTAAAATCAGTACCTGTCCATTCAAAATTTAAGGAATATTCATTTTCTGTAAAATACAGAATTTTAGAAGAAGGAGCCGGAGAATTCATAGAAACAACAGAAGTTCTTCTTCCGGCATCATCAATATTTACAGCTTCTCCGGCCCTGACAATTCCGCCGCTTTCCAAAGAAGCATTTCCCTTTTCAACATTTAAAATAACGTTTTTATTATCCTGAGATTTTTGCGCAAAAAGTTTTGATCCGGCTTTTACATCAACAGAAATATTTGCCGCAGTAATAGTAACACCGGCACTTGTATCAGAAGAATCTACAGTTGCACTACCTTCTCCAAGTTCGGCCGCAAGAGTTCCGTTATCATGAAGAAAAATCTGAACCATTGTGTTTTCGCTTAAGTCAAGAACAGTACCATCATCAAACCAGACAGTTGCTTCAGACAAATCAGAAGTATGAATAGTATCTCCATTATAAACGGCAGAATTCTGACGCAATCTATCCCATACTACTCTATCAATAAATTTTCGCTGAGCTGTTTTATATTTAAATGTAATTGATGCGATTGGCGCTTCATTCATTTTGGAAAGTGCCCTGAAAAAACTTTTATAGAAAAAAGTGGCACTAATTGCAGCTCCCAAAACACAGATTAAGACTGCAATCCAGAATGGAACGATCAGATCATTTCTTAACCTGTATCTTGTTTTCTTCTTCATTCAAGTTTACACTCTCAAATTCAGGGATAGGGATACCAAGTAAATTTCTTACTTCGTTTAAAGTTTTAGGACCTGTCGGACCAACACATCTTGCACAGTCTCTGTCAAGAACAAAGTTTTTATCAGAAGTTTTGAAAAATCCTTCAATATCAAATTTCGGCATATTTACAACGCCAAAGAAGTGCTGAGCACCTTTTCCTTTTACTTCAAATTCAACAGGAATCATCTCAACAACAATTTCATTACTTTGATTCTCCGGAGAAAGAGTAAAATGATTTTCTTCACAGCGTATATAATCTTTCTTTAAAAGATTGTAAGTATCTTCTGTTATAAGGATATCGGTTCCACAAGGCTTGTTGGAACTTTCGGTTCGGCTTGCAAAGTTTACACTGTCTCCGATTGCAGTATATTCCATTTTGTCTTCACTACCCATAATACCACAGGTTGCACGACCGGTATTTATACCGCATCCAATTCTAATATGAGGTTTATACTTAGCTTTTGCCTCATTCTGATGAGCCTTAGTAAACGCTTCTGCATCTTTATTGTACTGCATAAGCGCATAACGCATTGCAATAGTTCCTCGGATTGCATCAATTGCATCCTTCTGAACATTCTTTCTGTGGAGTTTTTCAAGTTCAGCTTTTTTAGCATCTCTATCCGGCAAAAGCTCAAAGCTCAAGTCGTCATCGCGCAGAATTCCCCAAACGGCCATAATAGCATCGCCTTCGAATTTATCAATTGTACCGCCGCTTATCGTAACACAATTAACCATTCGGCTCATATAGTCATTCAAGAAGCCGATAATTTCACGAGGGCTTTCTTCTCCAAATCTGTTTTTAAAACCATCAGAAATAGCAGTAAAACCTCGAATATCGCTAAAGAATATAGTAACGTCCTTCAAATGCGGTTCAAAGTCAATTTCCTTTCTTGCAATAGCCTTTGCAACGTTTCGGTTTGTAAAGCG